>PJEL010003931.1_pt1 | contig 12452 bp, 8 predicted proteins | sample 1853271 | NCBI WGS metagenome assembly PJEL01 (sample SAMN08108733, study PRJNA415343) | Invertebrate metagenome, whole genome shotgun sequencing project. | host: Globobulimina | place: Sweden: Gullmar Fjord | collected 2015-08 | reverse complement strand
CGCTTATGACCAACAAAACCTAAATTTAATAAAATATAAGGCACCATGCACACAACAAGCAGTAAACATAAATAACTTAGGCTTTGTTCACCCGCTAATAAAAGTAATATACCAATACTGGCAAAGGTCACTATAGATAAACCACCTAACAAGCCATCAATACCATCGACCATGTTAAACGCATTAATACAGCCAATAACAGCAAGTACAGTTATAAAACCACCAAACATATCAAGCTCAATAGCGCCAAAACCGAGTAAATTACCCAGTGTATGTAACTCTGCATTAGCAAAGTAAATCATGGCTACAGATATTAGCGCTTGCACTAACATACGCATTTTTACACTTAAATCAAAGCGGTCGTCTAAAGCCCCAACAGCCGTTAAACCGCAAATACAGAACATATATAAATTTGCATGGTTAATCATGTTAGGGTGCGTATAAATATAATTAACTATAGTTATACATATAGCCACACCACCAACTAATGGTACGTTACCCGTATGCATTTTTCGCCCTGATGGTTTATCGACAAGGCCTACTCTGCGAGCTACCTTACGCATAAGAAACAATATTGCAAAGGCAATAAAAAAGGTAAAAAGTAGATCTAAAAACATAAATTATCCATGCTGCATTTCAGCGTTAATATTAGTATTAAGTAAAGGTTTAGTTGGCTAAAAGCTATTCAGTTTCTCTATTTAGTTACAGTAAACAGACAAACCTAGCTTTTAAGTCTGCTGAAAATTTTTTCCATAAGCATTGCATTATTACTTCGGCTAAACTCTTTGGCACAACGAAAGCTAGCAACCCTCAAGCCATTATATAACTCTTTATCTGAATAAAGCTGTAATAATGCATTTTTAATTTGCGTGTCATTTTCACTGTCAACAACTAGGCCTGAGCCTGTTTTTTTAATTATCTCCGTTGCTTCTCCCTCTGGCACGCTCATTATAGTAGGAATTCCCATTCCCATACATTCAAATATTTTAGAAGGGATAACGGTTCTAAATAAATCATTATTAACTAAAGGTACTAACGACACATCACATAATGACCATATTTTGGGCATCATTTCTTTTGGTTGTCTATCGATTAATACTACATTTGAAAGCTTTTTTTGAGCAACAAGATCAATTACTTTTTTTCTTGCTGCACCGCCACCCGCAAATAAAATTCGAATATTGTCATTTTCTTTTAATTGCTCTGCAACATTTACAATAGTCTCTAAACCATGGGCCATACCATGAGTGCCAATATAGCCTGCAACAAACTTACCTTGTAAATTATATTTGTTAGAAAGTTCGTTATCTTTTTCACTTACCGGCTGATATTTAGCCAAATCGACACCGTTTAAAACCACGTCAATTTTTTTGCCATCAACGCCGCGCTCAATTAACTCCCTTTTAAATGCATTGGTTACAGATATTATTGAATCTGCCCGCTTATATAAAAACACCTCAAGTCGTTCAAGCATTTTAATAGCAAAACTATCTTTCATCGCACCAACGGCTGTAATTGATGCGGGCCATATATCCCTTAACTCAAATATAAAAGGTTTAAACCTAACCGCAGATAAAGCCCAAGCACTAACTGCAGTAAAAAACTGGGGTGATGTACCCACAATTACATCAGGCTTTTTTACAAATAAACCCGCAACAAAGCTCGTAAGCATAAACGATATAAAATCTAGAATTCTTTTTATAAAACCCTCATTAGCTGTTATGTAAGTTTTAACCCTTCTTACTTCTATGCCATCTAAATCAGACTTTGAGTACCAATTGTTTTTATAGCCATCAAAAACCTTACCTTCAGGAAAATTAGGGGCACCTGTAATAATTGTTACTTTGTGACCTAACTTTACCCATTCCCTCGCATGTTCATAGGTTCTTGTTGCAGGTGCATTTCCTTCAGGCGGAAAGTTATCAGTTAAAAATAAAATATGCATACTACTTTGCAGTCCATTTAAATTCAATTTCAGTGAATGGCGTTGTAAATAATACCTCTAAACACTTGTTCTTTTTAGTGAGTCCAAACCCTGGGTGCCAAGTACTATCAACTAAGGTGACTTGTAGCGCCGAAACATCGCAACTGAGCTTAAAATGCTTGCCATTTAAAGTTAGCATGTTTGCTTCAATTTCTGCATCAATCTCAGGATGAATATAAAAGCGTGCAATCGCTTTACTAAAAGTACCTTCTAAAGAGTCTGCAATCTGAAGCGAGTTGCTTTTAAGTGTTAGTTTACGATGGTGAAGAGGCCCATTGAATATTTTTTTAAACCCGTTATGTGCAGCTTCAAGTATCACATTATCGCCGACCAATGAGCTATTCCGCTTGAGAACACGAGCTCGTTTTGCAACACGAAACCCGCTCCAAACTTGAGACGAGTCCTCTTGGTCTACTTCTACCGTATTATGCGACATTGTCCTACGTTCAGTTAAGCGTTTTTCTCCTAACCCGTATTGCGATGTACCCGAGTTAACAAATACCCGCTCACAGCCTATTGAAAGCTCAAAAGATAATGTGTCCGCATGTGCGTGGCCGGGTATGTAATCAGGCCCTACGTTAGCAGCATCAAACAAAAGTTTATTACCACTTTGCACAGCAACCATATAACCACTTTCTTCAGAATCAATCGCTTGGGGCTTTTCTAGGTTAATTGATTTAAAGCTAAAACCAAGTTGTTCAACATAATGAATAATCTGCCTTTTTTGCGGTGCGATTCCATCAACTGAATCATTAAAAAAGCTCACGCCTCCATCGTTATGCGACATTAACTCCATAAACAAAAGCATTTTTGGTATGTAGGTCACTAGCAGGTTTACTAACTCTTTCGGCACTTTTTCTTGGTACGCCTGGCATAAGTTATACATGTCTAGCATATCCACCAAAATCAACGCATGATACATGGGGGTTAGTTCAAAATTGGCACCATCGTCCAACGTTTGCTCGGGAATTTCTTGTAGTAACCCTTTTATCGCAATTGAGAGCCAACGGTTATTTTTAAATAAAACACCGGCAAACAACAACGCTTTCAAGTTCACAAAGTAGTGATTGCCCAACAAGTGCTTTTCTAAATCATTTGATAAAAAGCTTGCTTGAGCATGAAGGCTTTCTAAATGTTTAGGGGTTAAGGGTAAGCCTGCTTGCCAAGCTTTTAACACATTAGGTATACGCAAGGATATAGGATATGGCTCCCAACCATTACCTTGCCCTACGGGATTTTGTGAGATCCACTTGTCTAACAAATCAAGATGAAAAGCCTGCTTTTGCTGAGCATTATCAGCCAACAAATCTTCAAAATAATGAAGGTTGTAGACCCAAAGCTTACTGTGTGACTCATCGTTCCAGTCTGCTGGCAGCTGCAATTGTTTACTGTAACCAAGAAACGTAGCTGAAAGATCTGCGGTTATCTTCTCTTTGTACAAAGTACAATTGATCCACTTTTGGCTACGCGGTGCAACTGCTCCAGAAAAGAGCTCTGTTACTTTAGGTCTTTTCACCTTGCGGTAAAGACGAAAATAGAATTGAGGCCAACGCAAGTATTTTAAAGTGTGAAGTAATAAAAGTAGCTTTTTCATAATTACAAAAGAGGGCTGCGCCCTCTTCTAAAATCCCTAATATTGATTAGTTCCGTAGCTGCTCAGCAATATCAACTGACACCCTAGCAACTTCAAAAATCTCATCTTGCGGAATTGGGCTTTGCCCGCCTTTCTTCACTGCATCCATAAAGGCTTTGGAGCAACTCACCTGACCTTTATCTTGCGACCACAAATTCATCTTTCTAAAGCCTTGCCAACCGTGGCCGGTCAACTTACGGAAATTATCAAGTTGTAGCACTGCATCATCACAAAATACTTCTACACGCTCTTTAGGGAATGCTTTGCCACCATTGGCAAAATAATGAATAGAGCCAATAGAGCCATCTTCAAAGGTTAAGGTGATAATGGCTTTATCTTCAGTGATTTCAACGAAGTTGTTTTCACCCATTTTCACAGCATTGAATGAGGTAATTTTTTCCCCTGCTAAAAAGCGCATTAAGTCAATATAGTGGCATGCTTCCCCAATAATACGCCCGCCGCCGACTGTGGGGTCTTGTGTCCAATGGTCTGCAGGAATGTCACCAGCATTCATAGTCATAATAAACGTTTTAGGCGCTGCTTTTTTGTCTAACAATTCTTTCATCTTTTGCACTTGAGGCGCAAAGCGACGATTGTACCCCACCATCACCATGGTGTTTGACGCCTTTTGTGCCATCTCAATCGCGTCAATATCGCTGTGATTTAACGCAAGTGGCTTTTCAACGAACACATGCTTGCCCTTTTCAAGCGCGGCAATAGCTTGAGCGGCGTGTAAGTTATGTTGAGTAGCAATAACAACGGTATCTGTCGTGTCGTTAAGTGCTTGCTCCATATCAGTTGAAGCTTTAGCAAAGCCATTCTTTTTTCCATGGTGTACAGCGCTAATACCGCCACTTGTTACAATAGAAGTAAGGTTAGCTCCTGCTTGTTTAAATGCTGGTATAAGTACACGAGAAGCATAGTTGCCGCCACCAATAAAGGCTACGTTGCCTTTCTTAGCTGTAAAGTCGGCTTGCTCACTTAAAGCGACTGTCGCATTTGTTAAGTCAGCCTCTTCCGTGCTGCTGTAGTCAAGCACAATACCTAACGACGCACGATCATCTAACTTTTCATAAGCAGCTTTAGCATCATCAATAGAAAAGCGATGGCTAACTAGAGGGTTCACATTAATAGCCCCAGATGCCATTAAGTCTAATATAGCTTCAAAGTTGCGCTGCTCGGTCCAGCGAACAAAAGCAATTGGATAATCTTTACCTTTACTTTCATATTCTTCGTCGTAACGACCTGGCCCGTACGAACAAGAAACCTGAAAAGTTAACTCTTTTTCGTAAAAGTCAGCTCGGCTTAGCTCCAACCCGACTACGCCTACAAGTACAATGCGCCCACGTTTTCGGCACATAGTTGCAGCTTGATGCATGATGTCATTGCTTTTTGAGCTTGCAGTTACCAGTACTGCGTCTACGCCACGTCCGCGAGAGAATGCATCAGCCGCTATTAATGCATCCCCACCTTTAGAAAGATCAACAACTTCTGCGCCAAATTGTTTAGCTAGCTCACATTTTGCAGAGTCAAAATCAATACCCAATACTCGGCAACCATTAGCTTTCAAAATTTGTACAGCTAACAAACCAATTAAACCCAGTCCGGTAACAACAACGGTTTCACCTAATGTCGGTTTAATCAATCGGATGCCTTGCATAGCAATGGCACCCAAAACTGTGAAAGAGGCTGATTCATCATCTACATTATCAGGAATAGCAGCAACTAAGTTCTTTGGCACCCGCACAACTTCAGCATGATTCCCATTAGAAACAACTCGAACACATTTTTCAAAGCCCGTATCACTACCATCAAGCACAATACCTACATTGCAATAACCAAGAGGAAGTGGTTGATCTAATTTAGATTTAACAGCATCATAGGTTGCTGAAAAACCGTCAGTTTGTACCTTTTCAAGAACCATTTTAACTTTATCGGGTTGAGAACGTGCCTTTTCTATCCAGCCTGCTTTACCAAAATCAACCAGCATACGCTCAGTGCCCACAGATACAAGTGTTTTTGTTGTCTCGATTAACACATTGCCATTTTTTGCTTTAGGGCATGGCACATCCTCTAAAGTTGTTTCGCCATTAGCGAGATTTTGTAATACTTGTTTCAAAACATTATCCTAAATATTTAATCTTCAATTAACTTTTTTGCCATTTTTGAATAATCTAAAAGCTGCTCGGCAATTTCAAAAGAAAGAGCTTGCATTGCCGACAGTTGTTTGGATTCACTTGCGTTATTCAACGCTTCAAATAGACTGAGAGACTCATTCAATAACCACCCGTTACCTTTAACATAAGGTTCATGGCTTGGTACATCATCAATAATTACTGCGCAGCGCATACACATGCTCATTTGCATCGTAGCTGATTGCGTACCTGGTTGAACATACACATCAGCAGCACAAAGCAACGCCTCTAATTGCGCTTTATCACACCATCCTAGATAAGTAATACGCTCATCTCTCTCTATTAATTCAAGTGCTTGCTGTTCGATTTCATCAACTAAAACACCAGCAATGACGAGCCTGATATCATTTCTATCAATTTTTGAGAAAGCAGTTAAAGTATCGATTAACTTTTTTCGTGGTGTAAATTTACCTGTTTGAACAAATAACTTTTGCTGATTATCTAAGTTAAATTTTGCTCGATTTTCAGCTCTCAAAGTAAGAAACCTTTCATTACTGACGATATCACCACCCAATGGAAAAAAAACACATTTTGAGCGTGGATATCCATAAAATTCGACTAAAAAATTTTCAGTACTTTTTGCAACACACAAAATTTTATCAATGTGTTTTTCAACACTTTTAAAAATAGGTTTATAAAAAAGAAGATGTAATAACTTACCAGGCAAATTGCGCGCACTGTTTACTGCATCGCTGTGATTATCAAACCAAAATTTGATATGCGTGTTTTTTTTCTTAAAGGATACTAAGGCACGTAAATCCCAGCACATTACACCATGAAACATCACAACATCTGGATTAATTTCTTCAAGTTTTTGGATTAATCCGTCATAGCCTCTTATTTTTTTAGAAAGAAAAAAGGGCATCCATTTTTTATAATCTAAACGCGTAACCTTTTCACCGTCAACCCCGATATAACTCCCCGGTTGATCATAAATCAACTTACCATCTTTAAAGTTCTCACGTGATGCAATTACTTGGACATCCACCCCCATTTCAATGTGTGCTTTAACAAGTTCATTTTCTTGATAATTATAACCATCAACATAAAAATTAGAGAGACAAACATGAACAAATTTCATAAAAAACTCTTCATTAGAGACTTTCTCCATAAATGAGAAAGTAGCTTATTAAAAACATTGCAATATGCTACTTTATTAACAAACACAAGGCAGTAAGTAATGCGCACGGTATGTGTGCTACTACAATGATAGCGCCTCTGTCAACATCCACATTATTTACACTAACTCACCAAGTCTATTTACACGATGGAATTCAAACCATGAAACAATTCATTAATCGATATAAAATTAATTGCGAGCCTATACCCAAGCCAATATTCTACGCCAACCATTAATTTAGCTAGCTTTGTATAATTCACACCTAGTAATAGACTTAACATTTATATAGACACCAAGAAAGAACCAAAGTATTAAGAAGTCATGATTTTTAACAAGAAATAAAATCGGCACCAAAGGTATTAATAATGAAAAAAGGTAAGCGCGCTCTTTAAAATTTGAATGTGCTCCTCGATGGTAATACATTTTAAAAACATCCACAGAAATATAAACCAACAAAAGCATGATCATAATAAATGGAAAAAAACCAAAGTCAGCCCAAACTGAAATTATACTATGGGCATAAGCACCTGGTTCATATGAAGCGTAATCACCCAGCAATGGGGAACTCTCTATGACAGCAAGTGAGTCGGCAAACATCCTTATCCTTTCCCCGCCAGAGCCGGAAGCCACCCCTTTTTCAACTAGATTGACGATTCGATTATCAGTAAATTTAAAGTCAAAGCTAGACAAATTAAAGAGTATTAGCAGTACCACTAAAAACAGCACAAAATACAAACTAACCTTCCTATATGATAAGGAGAGTTCATAAATAATGTAAAAAGCAAAAAAGAAAGCAAACTCAGTTCTAGCACCATTAAAAAAAAGAATCACAATAGTAATAGCAAATAAAATCGTTCTATAATACAACGAATCAACTCTAAGGATTAGCAATGTTGAAATTATAAAAATACAAGCCGCAATATATTGATACGAAAAATAATAATCTTCAGTAAAATAAGTTAGCGAGAGAGACTTTAAGTCAAATGAAAATACAAATAGACAAAGTGTTATATAAAAAGAAATGTGGAGAATTCTTTTAAATTCATCTGACTTCAATTTCAAGCGCGTGAAAATTAAAATGTAAAGTAACGAATAAATTAATCCAGCGATATGAGATTTAACTATAGATTCGTGAGCGCCATTTGCAGTACCAAAAATAACAACAAAAAATATGATGATAAAAAACAAAAAAATGGAAAGTGAAATAAAATCAAGTTTTACCTTGGCATTAGTCGCCGAAAGCAATAATGCTGCCAACATAAATAACAACAACAAAGAGTACACCAGTCCAAAGTAACCACCTAAGAAAGGTGTGATTACCGAAAAAGATATTGCATATTGGTAAAACAAAAAGCAAGGCAAAGCAATTATGAACACCAGCAGATACCTATCAAAAAACTTCATTAAATTGCCTATTATTATAAAAATTTATACCATGAGAAATAATTAACGTAATAACATACTAATCAGAAATAGATTCATCTCCCCCCCAAAGAAAGCACCTCTGGATATACATCAGACAAAAAATCAACTTAAAACCATAATAAGCTTTGGCCTACCTAGTTTCAACCGGTCGCTCTGTGCAAGTGATTCTATCGTAATTTTTAATCATAACTATAAGCCATTCACATTAGCACTTCATTGTCTGCTTACAGTGCAGGCCTATTGATTCCTGTAAACACAACCTGAAAACCACCTATACACTGTAAAGTGATTTTATTTTTATGTACGTTTCTTAGTATAGTTTATAACCAAGCCTAGGCCACGATATATTTGAATGAAATAGACTAGATAAAGCAAAGTATCAACCAGAACAAAATAAACTAAAAATGAATAAAAACTTGAAAAATTTAAATAAAACAAAAAAAATGAGAGAACAGTTAAGCTCAAAATCTGCCAATGTAATGCAAGTTTTATATTGTACTCTTTTGTCAGAATTACACTCATAGGTGAAACTAAAAATCTTACACAAACTGAAATAAGCAAGATCATTAAGTAATCATACATAGCAACCCAAGTTTCACCAAGCGCAATACCAATTATAACCTCACCAAACACATAAAATGTAAAGTAAAATAAAGTTACAATTAAAAAATTAACCATAAGTATACTTTTACATATACTTTTAAGCCTCACCTTATCGTCAGATAAAAGTTCTTTCATAAGCACTTGGGATACAGCCACAGATAGAAGAGACAGTGGCCCTGCTAGATAGCGGTTAATAACTGTGTAATATCCTGCATATACTGCATCGAATACTGAATTGATAAAAAACATAGGAGCTTGTAAAAAAAACGTATTAAAAATAGCCCCGGGCGCACCATGTATTGGATAGCTTTTGTATTTTATTGAAGCTCTTGCTAAGTCTTTAAAGTTAACCAAACCATTTTTAGCCAAAAAATAAAAAAAAGATATTAAAAAAACTAACTGGCCTATCACATGCCCTACAATCAGCCCATTAGCTGCGATATCGACAAAGGCAAGAACTACCATACTGCTTACGGTGAACATAGCTTGAAACACTTTTAAAAAAGCGGTGTATTTAAAATAGGACTTTCTATTTAAATAATATGTCGTTACTTGTATATTACATAACAAAAAACCACCTATTGCGGCCAAACTAAGACTGACAGGATCAATGTAGTTTTCTAATAAGTTATATTTAAAGTTCAATAATGAGAAAATAAAAAAGAGACTCGCTAAGAATAGCGATATAAGTATCGTTAAGTTATAAAGTGCTATCGCATCTTGCTGATTTTCTGCCTGCGCTGTTGCGAAATCATATCGCAAACTTGTAGTAACAGAAAACACAGCAACGACTGCTATAAATACCCCATAACCACCAAATTCAACAGGCGTATATAGTCTACTTAAAAGTGGCGCAGCTAAGAGAGGCAATACTTGAGCCAATACCGTACCACTTAAGAGGGTTAACACATTTTTAATAAACATATTAAACTATAAATACCCATGCATAGGCAAACTAAAAACACTTTTAGCTAGTTTCTCTGCTACCGGGAAATCGCCTTGCTGATAACCTAGCGCTTTAAACGCCGTTTGTTGATGCATACACGTGCCGTAGTAGACCATAGTTGGAACTCCTTCGGCTTTGTATTTAGCCATCTCTGCATCTCGGTCTTCCGCTACTAGCGTATACTGAGCCCATGAGCTAACATAACCATTCGGGACAATCGGTGTTTTATATATACCTTTTAATTCTGCAGTGTACTTTTCTGCAGCTTTATTGCGATTGAGCAGCTCCTGAGGAAACACAGCTAGCTTTTCAAGTAAAACCGCCGCTTGAATCGTATCAAGGCGTGAATTCATACCAATACGAACATTGTCATACTTATCTTTGCCCTTACCATGTACGCGATATGACTTTAATAACTCTGCATATTCGTCATTATCCGTGAACAATGCACCACCGTCACCGTAACAACCTAATGGTTTTGCAGGAAAGAAGCTCGTCGTTGCAATATCGCCAAATGCCCCTGCTCTTTGACCTTCAATTTCACCACCAAAGCCTTGCGCCGCATCTTCAATTATTTTTAAATCATACTTATCAGCAATCTTTTTAAGTGCAGGGTAGTCAGCCGGCAAGCCAAACAAATCAACTGCAATAATTGCTTTTGGTTTTAATTTACCCTCTGCAATTACAGCTTCAATACGCTTTTCTAAGTCTACTGGGCAGATGTTAAACGTATCTTCATTCGAATCAACAAATACTGGTGTCGCACCTTCAAACGCAATTACTTCTGCCGTTGCAAAAAAAGTAAAAGTGGGACAGAAAACAGCGTCGCCTGGCTTAATATCAAGTACCATCATGGCAAGTGTAAGTGCATCAGTACCATTTCCACAGGTAATGGCATGTTTAACACCCACATATTTAGCAAGTTCATCTTCAAGCTCTTGCACTTCTGGCCCCATGATATAGTGACCGTGGTCTAACACTGTTTTAATTCGCGCGTCTATTTTTGTTTTTAAGTGTTGGTATTGCGCAGCTAAATCTATAAATTGCATCGTCATTTTAAGTTCTTTAAATTAAGAAATATTGCTGATTTGTATAAATCATATTAAATTATAGCCATTAGACACTAAAGTTTTAATGGCTTGATATGGGTCAAAACCCTGCTCACAATTAAAAATTTGGCAATGTTAAAAAAGAGTGTTATTTAATAAACAACACATTCCCTTCTAAAACATATTCTTCACCGGTGTGTTCACACATGGCACTGGCATTACCAGTTAATGGTAAATTCAGTTGTTCACCATATTTGCTTATCCAACCGATTTGCTTGGCAGGCACGCCAACCATCAATGCGAATGCTGGTACACTTTTATTTATAACGGCACCAGCACCTACTAATGAATACTCACCTATTGTAACACCACACACAATAGTGCAATTAGCACCTAACGTTGCGCCTTTCTTTACTAATGTGTCGCGGTATTCTGTTTTTCGCTCAATGAATGAGCGCGGATTATATACATTGGTAAATACCATGCTTGGCCCACAAAAAACATCATCTTCAATATGAACGTTATCGTAAACTGATACGTTATTTTGTATTTTAACGTTATTTCCGATTGTAACCTTGTTACCGACAAATACATTTTGGCCAAGCGAGCATCCTTCACCAATTTGTGCGCCACCACACACGTGCACAAAATGCCAAACACGTGTGTTATTGCCTATTTTAGCTCCATCGTCAACAATGGCGCTTTCATGAACATGATAATTCATGGTTATAATACCTTTGAAAGTAATGGATGGGCTTTACTACCCGCTTGAGCTAAAGGCATCTCACGAATTTTTTCGACTGTTTCAATTGCAACACGGTTTTCATCAATACCAAAACCATTACCGGCTAAAATATTTTGATAGCTCTGCGTGTGTAAGTCTGTAAACCCACCAGAGAACTCAAGCTCTTCAGTATTATTTCCATCATTAATAGTAATACTACGGTAAGTGAGTTTTTCACCCTTAACCGCATTTTCAGGTAAGTTATTAGAATCAATAGACAGAAACCACTTTACACGTGCGCGCTCATACTCCAGATAGCCACTGGCCGTTTTTTCATCTTTAAAGTGAACCTCGTTGTGCTTAAGATCGCCAAAAATGAAATGTAGCATATCGTAAAAATGCACCCCGATATTAGTCGCGATACCACCCGATTTATGATCAAACCCTTTCCATGATTTCATGTACCATTTACCGCGAGATGTCATATACGTTAAATCAACATCAAACACTTTGCCGACAGGGGCCGCAGCTACTTTTTCTTTCAACGCGATAATTGAAGGGTGTAGTCTTAATTGCAGAATAGAATTTACGCTTGCGCCATACTTAACTTCATACGCTTTAAGAATATCCATGTCTTCTGAATGCAGTACTAGTGGTTTTTCACAGATTACGTCTATGCCATTTTTAAGGGCGTACTTCATGTGTGGAGCATGTAAATAGTTAGGACTACAAATAGCGATATAATCAAGCTTTTGGCCTTTCATCGCACAATC
>PJEL010003930.1_pt1 | contig 12456 bp, 8 predicted proteins | sample 1853271 | NCBI WGS metagenome assembly PJEL01 (sample SAMN08108733, study PRJNA415343) | Invertebrate metagenome, whole genome shotgun sequencing project. | host: Globobulimina | place: Sweden: Gullmar Fjord | collected 2015-08 | reverse complement strand
GTCGTCCTGCAATTGATCGATGATGAGGTCGGCCGAAGCCGTCCCCGCTGCGAGTGCCACCGTGGCACCCAAAGCTAGTGCAACAATCTTCATAACATTCCTCCATTCTGAACCGCGCGTGGTTCGAGAGAACAAAAACCAGATGGTCCACGACCACTGTGTTTTGACAATAGTGCGAGAGCGCTCCTAAACAGCGCCGCTGTTCGTCAGCGACGAACGCTCTCTCTTCTGCGAAGTCTCGGATACCTCGAAGGCGAAGTGCGAACACTTCGATACGTGTATCCATATTGAACGGTCCGGGCGATGCTGTCAAGGCATTTTTTGCCCTATGACACATAGGGGCGAAGTCCCATACGTGATAGGGCGGGTTGTTCTGTTCTTGTTCAGACTCGTATACTCGGAGAAGATGGGAATCTAGGGTATCTGGGGCACCTGTTCTCCACTTCTCTCATACCGCTACAACCTACGGCTGCATCACGACTCGGAAACCGTAGCTGTAGTGGGACGTCGAGGGCCGGTTCTTGTTGCGCTTGCCTGAACGCGCGTATTTCTGGTAGTCGAGCCAGGAGCCCCCTCGAAGAACCCTCTCCTTTCCCGCGTCCGGGCCAGCGGGGTCAATTGTGACCTCTTCGGCGTCATAAGGGCCGTACCAATCAGAGCACCATTCCTCCACATTGCCATGCATGTCGTAGAAGCCCCAAGGGTTCGCTGGATAGGTCCTGACGGCAGTTATCGTGTGCTTGAACTCCCCCGGCTCGTCAACCCCGTAGGTGTTCACGCGGCCATCGAAATTGACCTGATCGGTCGTTATGACATCCCCGAAGGAGAAGGCAGTTGTGGTTCCCGCACGGCATGCGAACTCCCATTCGGCCTCGGTGGGCAAGCGATAGGCCTTCTCTTCCTTCTTGCCCAGACGTTTGCAGAACAGCGCGGCATCGAACCACGTTACGGTCTCAATAGGTAGCTTGTCACCCTTGTAGTAACAGAGGTTTGGGCCCATCAGAGCATTCCACTGGGCTTGAGTGACTTCGGTCGTTCCAAGCCAGTAGCCCTTGGCGAGAATGACGGCGTGCTGCTGTTCATCATCTTGACGATGCGGCTCCCCCGCCGGGGATCCCATCATGAACCGGCCGGGCTCAATGTAGATGAACTCCATGCCGAGCGAGTTGGTGATCTTGTCGCCTTGCTTTGGCACGCCAGCCGTAGCGGCTTCCTCGGGCGGCTCTGGTGTGAAGCCTATGGTGAATGCAGCACAAGTGATCGCCAGCAGGCCCAACAAGACATGACGCATCGCCGGATTCCTTTCGTACGAGGCTCCCACGGCCGAAACGACCGATGATAGCCGCTTATTGCAGTACCGTCGGGACAGAAGGAGCCTGCGACTGGCAACGTTGACTGCTGCACGGCCGGCCCTACCATGCAGCCTGAGCGGGCGCTTAGCTCAGTTGGCTAGAGCACTGCCGTTACATGGCAGGGGTCACTGGTTCAAGTCCAGTAGCGCCCATTGGATGGAGGCAGACCGGGTGAGGGGCTGCGGCAGATCTGATCAGACGCATTGATCGACGGAGCCCGAAGGGGTGAGGTTCACGAATCAGAGCCTCCTGCCGTGCGGTGGGAATCGTCGGTGAAGAAAGGGAATTCGGCGGCATCTTTGAGGTGGACCCGGGCGAGCGATATCCTCGTATCACTGAGCACCGGTCATACTGCCTACAAAGATCGGCGAGAGGATCCGCCATGTGCCTTGAACGCCCGTTTGCATCTCCAGACCGCCTGCTGACAGTTGCTGTCGGCCTACTATTCACATGCCTGATCGGATGTTCGAGCATTGAGAAGGCCCCTCCTCAACCACAGTCGGCCCGGGTTGATCGGTCCTTCGCGCTGAATGTTCCTCGCATCATGCGAGGAACGATCGCATCTGAGACGGTTCTACTCGGCTACCAGCCGGTCATCGTGAGGGGCTACGGGCTTGTAGTCGGCCTGAACGGCACAGGCTCCCGAGACATTCCGCCCCAAGTTAGATCGCACATGCTCGCAGAGATGGCTCGTCATGGCATAGGCCGAACGTCCAAGGGGCTGGGCCATATCAAGCCGACCGAGATGCTGGATTCACCAGACACAGCAGTCGTGATTGTTGAAGCGGTAGTTCCGCCCGGGGCTGTAGGACGACAAATGCAGCGAGGACTGCGGAGCAGCGGGACGAGGTTCGATACCCGTGTCTACGCTGATCCACGCACCGGGACGACCAGCCTGGAGGGCGGCCGTCTCTATACTGCGGAGTTGAGACCGGTTCGGAGCGGGGAGTTCCTCCCCCCCACCGGCTCGCAGCAGGCCGCACCATTGGCCGAGGCCAGGGGACCGATCTTCGTCAACCCATTCGCCGAGCCTGGCGCGCTTGAGCGGGATACGGTCAACCGAACCACAGGCCGCATTCTCAACGGAGGCGAAGCGGTAAAGGACATTCCCCTGAAGATGCGTCTTTCTTCACCTGGCCACTCGCGAGCAGAGATAATTCAGAGTGCCGTCAACACCCGCTTTCCGCAGGAACCAGGGCAGCGCGACCCGACGGCGTGGGGTGAGTCCGATGAGTCCATTCGGATTTCCGTGCCCCCTTCGTATCGAAACGATCCGACCGAGTTCATAGAGTTGCTCCGTCACACCACAATACTTCAGTCCAGAGTTGAAGCGATCGCGAGCAACATCAAGCGGACTCTCGTCAGTGCGCCTGGATTCGCGTTCGATGCATCTTGGCGCTGGCAGGCGCTAGGTCAACGGGCTCTGCCCATCGTTCGTGAACTCTATGATTACGCCGAAGAAATGCCACGTTTGGCAGCGTTGCGGGCCGGTGCGAAACTCGGCGATCCGCTGGTCGTACCACCCCTGATCGACATGGCTTCGAGCACATCCGGCGATGTGAGGCGTCAGGCGGTCGTACTGCTGGGCGACATGCAACTGGATCCTCGCATTGATCGCGCTCTAAGGCTCAAGCTCAACGATGATGATCTGGACATCCGGCTCGCTGCCTACGAGGCCTTGGCTCTCAGGGCCGATCCGTACATGTCTCGGACCGTTGTGGATGGCAAGTTCATCCTGGACGTCGTTGCTTCAGATGAGCCGCTGATCTATGTTGCGCAAGTCGGCCAACCGCGGGTGGCAATCTTCGGTCGGGACCTGGCGCTGAACCGGCCATTACTACTCGACGCTTGGGATGGCCGCTTCATTATGCAGGCGGAGCGGGACGATAAGCTGGTCGAAGTGTATTACCGCCCTGCCGATGGCACGGAGCGACTGATCGAGACGATTGAGCCCAGTCTGGAGGAGTTTATTCGGTTCCTAGGCCATAAGACCACGATCGAACAACCCGAACCGGGCTTGGGGTTGAGCTATGGAGAAACGATCGGTGTTCTGTATCAGATCTGGCGGGAGAAGTATATAGACGCGGATTTCAAGGCCGAGCAGGATCGTGTGCTGGCTGCGATAATCCAGCAGCGGGAAGGGCGTGAGTTGGAGCAGCGGCCGGAGTTCTCCGATCCGGATTTCGACCACCTGACGCCCTCGCCGGAAGGCCCTGTTGCACCAAGCGATCTTGATGAGCTTGCACCGCCACCGAGCGTGGGGACGACAGGAACAGGCGAAGTCGGCCGTTGAGGCAAACGCAACTTGCCGCATTCACCCCGTTTTTAAGGTATCATGACCGCACAAGCCGAACCGTTGAAATGGGAAGCGAGCGATCGACCTTTCCAGTCGACGAGGCTGGCTGGGCAATTCCCTCCACGGATGGATACTGGCGCGACAGGAGGTCAACGCCGAATGCGGCTAGCGAAAATAACACTGGCGGGATTCAAATCCTTCGCCGACCGAACCGAGCTGAAGTTCGACCTGCCGATATGCGGCATCGTCGGACCAAATGGCTGCGGCAAGTCCAACGTAGTCGACGCGATCAAGTGGGTGCTGGGCGAACGATCGGCGAAGAGTCTTCGCGGCGACGCGATGCTCGATGTGATCTTCGCCGGCTCCGCAGCCCGCAAGCCCCTGGGAGCGACCAGCGTAACCCTCACCTTCCACAATCCGCTGAATGAGAGCGACGAACTTGAAGTTGGAGGACGCCGACCGCTTGGCGTGGATACGGAAGAAGTCGACGTCACGCGCAAGCTCTATCGCGACGGTCGTAGTGAGTACCTCATCAATGGCAGGAAATGTCGCCTGAGGGACATCAAAGAGCTGTTCATGGATACCGGCATCGGCAAAAACGCCTACTCAATTATAGAGCAGGGGCGAGTCGATGCGATGCTCACGGCAAACGCGGTGGAGCGCAGGTCGATATTCGAAGAAGCTGCGGGTATCTCGAAGTTCAAAGCCCGGAAGATCGAAGCGGCGAGGAAGGTAGAGAAGTCTCAAGTCAACCTTGTACGAGTGCGAGAGCAGCTGGCCTCAACGGAGCGCCGGTTGAAAGTGGTGAAGCGGCAGGCGGCCAAGGCGCGCCGGTACCGGGAACTCGATGCGAATTATCGCGAACTGCGAACGAACGTGGCGCTGGAGACCTACCACGACCTTCGCCAGCGTCTCGAAGGCCTGACCAGCCAGATCACCGAGTTGGAGGCCGAACGAGCATCACTTGTCGCGATGCTCGCTGAGCTCGAGGATGACAAACAGTCTGCTGAGTTGGCCAAACACGAACTTCAGATAGTCCAGCGCGATCTGGAGCAGAGAAGGTTGGAACTGACCGCCGGTCGCAAGCACGCCGAACAACGGCGCGACATGACGCAGCGTAACTTGACCGAGGCTCAGCAGCACACCGACGAGGATAGAACCCGGCTCGTAGAACTGGAACAGCGCAGTAAGGCGTTGGTTGCACAGATCACGCAGGCCGAAGTCGCTATCACGGCAGCGCACGGCGAAGTCGGTGAGTCCGAGGAGCTGCTTGACGACCTCGGCAGAGAACGAGCGCTGCGCCAACAGGCGGCTGTTGAGGCGCGTGAGCAGTTCGAACAGATGCGAGAATCGATCGAGCGCGCCCAGCAACGCCGGTCGCAAATCACTGCGAGACTCGAATCCATCGGAGGTCGCTCAAAGGGGCTAAATGAACAGACACAGCGGCTCGCCGAGCGTGATGAGGACCTACAAACCGAATCTCGGGATTGTATATCGGCGATAGAGAGGGCCGATCAGGACCAGGCGGCCGCGCAGGACAGGGTCAACGAGGCCGAAGCAGTGCTGGACGAGCACGATCGCGCCGCCGCTGCGCTGGGTGAGCAGCAGGCTACTCTCGCCGAGGAGCTGGCCGGCGCTCGTCATGAACGGGCGTCATTGGAGTCTCGCTTACATCTTCTGGAAGAGATGCACCACGCGCGCGAGGGGCTGGGAGATGCGGTCAAGACCGTTCTTGATCAGCCTGAACGCTTCCAAGGCGTCAAGGGACTTCTCGCCGATGTGATCGATACTGATCGCAAGCACGCGTCGATCATCGAAGCTTCGCTTGGCGGGGATCTACAACTGCTATTGGTGGACGATGATAAGACCCTCAGCGACATGCCGGAGCTTCCCGGGCGAGTGGCGTTCCTGACGCTCAGGCGGGATGAGCCGGACTACATTCAAGAAACCGATTCGCTGGTCCAGGCCACTCTCGAGCAGCCACCGGGGTGGGTGACTCCCCTGCTCTCGCTGGTGCGCATCGCTCCGGATGCGAGATCGGCTGTCACCCGACTGTTGGCGAAGACCGTTCTTGTTTGGGACTTGAAGGCTGCGAGGGATCTTGCGTCCGGTCCGCTGGCCGGTTGGACGTTTATTACGAATGCAGGAGACGTGATCGACTCCGACGGACGCATCATCACCGGTAGGACCAAGGTCGCGACCTCCGGGACAGGCTGGCTCTCTCGCCGAATGGAATTGACCGATCTGCGCAGCCGCATTTTGATCGTTGACAGCCGCATCGTCTCGCTGGGCGCGAACCTTAATGAACTCGTGTCAGCGTCCGTACAGAAGAAGCAACAGCTTGACGAGGCTACCGAACGATTACATAAGGCCCGCCATACGGTAGTAGAGGCGCAATACCAAGCGGAACGCCTTAGTAATGACAGGCAACGTCTCGCCCGCGAACTGAGCGCGATATCGTCGGAGCGATCGGAACTGGAGCAGCGGCTCGCTGATATGGACAGCGAGCAAGATGAACTAAGTAGTGAGTTGGCCGGCGCAAGCGACCTGATCATTGAGATTACCTCCAACTCTGATACGGCCGAAAGCCAGCTGCAAGCGGCACAGGAAGACGCGGAAGCGGCACAGGAACGGCTGATGATGGCCAAGCTCCGCCTGGCAGAAGCCGGCAACAGGCTCGAGGCTGCGAAGCGAGAGCGCCGCCATCAACAATTGACGCTCGATGAGGCAGTCAGACAGAAGGAACTCTGCACACAACAGCTGCATAGGCGGCTGTCGCAGATCGAGCAATACGAAGCGGCCATTGTTGACGCCAGCGAGGAGATTGAGCGTACGGAGACCGCTCTTGCGCTGCAGGTCCAGGAGGTTGAAGGGCTCAGTGCGCAACTTGCCGAGGCATCGGCGAAGGTCGTGGATGCCGCTGAGCGGCTCAACGCCGCCAGACAGAAGGCCAACCATACCGACCGCGACTATCACGCTGTCCAGATAAGCCGGCGCGAAGTTGAAATCAAGCGGGAGACACTCGAAGAACGAACGCTCAGCGATTTGGGCATGGATCTTCCGCGGGCGTACGTCCCCCATCGCTCGGTGCGCGAAGAAGAGGGATTCGAGTCGATCGATCGCGAGGAAGCCGATGTCGAAATCAACGAATTGCGTGATGCGATTCGTGGTCTGGGCAATGTAAACCTGGATGCTATCGAAGAAGAAACTCAACTCGAAGAACGCAATGAAGAGTTGATCCGACAGGTTGAGGATATTGACGATGCGGTGCGGCAACTGGAGTCGCTAATCGAAGAGCTGGATCGCACGAGTCTACGGCGCTTCGAGGATACCTTTACTGCTATCAGAGATAACTTCGCTGGCGCCCAGGGCATGTTCCGCAAGCTTTTTGGGGGCGGTAGTGCCGACCTGATCCTGCTGCCTGATGAGAACGGCAAGACCGACTGGCTCGAATCAGGTATCGAGGTGCGCGCCAAGCCGCCGGGCAAGGAGCCTCGAGTGATCAGCCAGCTATCTGGTGGCGAGAAGGCTCTCACCGCTGTCGCCATGCTAATGGCGATCTTCAAGTCCAAGCCCTCACCGTTCTGCATTCTCGACGAGGTCGATGCGGCATTGGACGATGCCAATGTCGATCGATTCTGCAAATCGATGTTGCCGTTCCTCGATCAGAGCCACTTCATCGTCATCACACACCACAAGCGCACGATGCAGATCTGCGATCAGCTTTACGGTATCACGATGCAGGAACGCGGCGTATCACGGCGCGTCTCAGTTCGTGTCGAAGACGTCAGCGCAGATGGCCGGATCTCCAATCGAGCAATCGAGCGGGCCGAAATCGAGGAGGAGGCCGGCCAGACCGAGCCGGAACCGCCTCTCATCGAGACTGGCCCGGCTGGCAGTATGAGAAAGCAACTCGAGCGGGCGTGGCCAGCGACAGCGGAGATCTGATCAGTCGGACCGAGACTACTCACCTGCAGCGTGAGGCCCTCCTGCTATTACTTTGCTCAGGTCCACCGGTCAATCGACCGATAATGCTCCTGATCAGAGGCGCCGTTGTTCCAGGCAGGACTCGACGCGGGTGTCGAATGACGGAGACAGGTATGAGCGGTATCAACTCGCAATTGGCCAGTGCCGTCCGAAAGCAACAGGAGGGCAGCTTTCGCGAAGCCGAGGCCATCTATCGTAGCATTCTCAAGCAAGAACCTGGCCATGGCGACGCCTTGAATATGCTGGGAGTATTATGCGGTCAAACCGGCCGATGGGAACAGGCCGTGCATTTTTTGAGGGAATCCGTAAGAGTCCGTCCCGATCATTCTGGTGGTCGATACAACCTCGCTCTTGCCCTGCGTGAGAAGGGGCTCGTCAAGGAGGCGGTTGAGCAGTTGACGGTCGCGACGCGCCTCTCCCCGGATAACGCGTCAGCCCAGTTCAATCTCGGCATTAGTCTGCTTGATCTGCATCGGGTGGAGGACGGCGTCGCAGCGTTAAGATGCGCGATCGAAGCCGATCCGAAACATGCCAAGGCTCATCATCAGCTCGCTATGGTGATCTTCTCTCGTGAGGAATACGAACAGGCAATCATCCACTGGGAATCCGCGGCCGCGATCGATCCGAGTTGCGTGGATTACTACCACAACCTCGGGCTGGCGTTCCACAGATCTGGCCGTCTGGATGAAGCTATCAACAGCTATCGCACGGCACTGGAACGTGCGCCTGAGACACCAGCAACTCTAAGTAACATGGCAACAGTGTTTCGAGAGCAAGGTGAATCTGAGGAGGCGATCCAGTGCTGCAAACGCGCAATCGCGATCGACCAGAAGAACGTTGATGCCCTCATCAACCTGGCCAACCTGTTCATGGATGCCGACCGGGTCCAAGAGGCGATCGAGTGCTGCCACACGATCATCGAGATCGATCCCTTCCACCCCGAGGCTGCGGAGATGCTGAGCTACGCTCGTCGCGCGTTTATCAGTTCCGGGCCTTCGTAGTTCTGATCAGGCAGAACTACTCCGTAGTGACGGCTGAATCGAGGCACCTGGTTCAGATGCTATCGGCATCAGATAGTCATGACTTGCCACAGTCGCCGCCCGTGCGAACACTTGAACAATCGGCACGACCACAGTAGTAGCCGGATTAGTCCTCGCAGCGCTAATCCTCCAAGGTGAATCCGATCTTCACTGTCACTTGCCAGTGGGATACCTTGCCATCATCAATATGGCCGCGGATATCGATGACCTCAAGCCATCGCATGTTCCGTATGGACTTGGCGGCCTTCGCGATTGCATTCTGTACGGCCTCTTCCACGCTTACGGTGGACGAGCCGGTCAGTTCGAGTTTCTTGTAGACGTGATCGGGCATTGTGACTCCTCTGGGGAAGTAACTCATGATCGAAGGAAAGCATCCTCGGTGCCGTCAGTTGCAGCACATCGAGGTAGCATCTTAGCCTCCCAGTTCGATCCTTGTGGATCTGGCCAGTAGGGAACGGATCTTTTCACTTGGGATCACGAAACGACCAGTCCCAGGCATTAGTTCGCGGCGAGATGCGTTAGACGTTACGGTCACTTTCAAACTGAACGTTCCATGAGGTGTGATTATGCGGTTCATTCGTGGTGATTTTGGTCTTGGATTGGTTCTCGGCGCACTGGTGTTTGCTGCGGGGATGCTGTTGGGCGGCGCAGGCGAGAGTCCGGATGAGGACAGCGATGTCCACACCATCCGCGCCGAGAGGCTGGAGATCGTCGATGACCTTGGCACGGTCCGTATGGTACTGGGTGCGAATGAGCATGGTGGCTCGATCAGCGTGCGCGACAAGTTCGGAAAGGCGCTATTCGTGGCCGGTGCTTCAGAACATGGCGGCGTGATGGTGGTGGCGAATACGGATTCGTACAAGCCTGCATTCATGGCCGGTGCAACCGAATCCGGCGGCGCGATTCAGGTTTTCAGCGAACGAGGTGATCGAGTGTTTGACGCACTGGCAGGCGCAAACGGCGGGCGGCTGACTGTCGCCACCGCTGAAGGACAGCCTGCACTTCGCCTCGCGGCTGAGCAAGATGGTTCAGGTGCCTTGGAAGGCTACGGATCAGGCGGCGGCGTAGCCGTTTCCCTAGCTTCCGATGCCGCTGGGGGAGGCATCGTAGAGACCTACAACAGCAATGTGGGCGGCCGATTAGTCACCTTGTCATCGACCGTCGGCGGACACGGACAAGTCAAGACCTCTGCCTCCGGCGGACAGCCCATGGTCATGCTCACCGCCGCCGCCGGCAACGAGGGGCAGATCTATACCTTCAACTCTCTAGGGGAGACGATGATCGCGATCGCCTCTCGTGCCGCCGGCCCGACGCTGCGTGTCTACAACAAGTCTGGAGAACCGGCCGTCACGCTCGAATCCGATGCGGAGGGATCAGGAGCAATCGGGGTGTGGCGAGCCGACGGCAGTGGCAGATCGATCAAGCCGTGATTCCGCCGGGCGACGGTGGCAAAAGGAAACGGCGCTCCACAATAATTTGCGGTGCGCCGTTCTGCGTGGGATGAGATTTCCACCACGCCCCCAATGGACCGACCCTGTCGCTACGACCGTTGGGAAGTTCCGGACCAACGATGGCGGCGAGAAGACCTAATCCGCGACCTTGAGGGCCGCGGAGAATCGTGACTAGTTAACGTCGCCGTCCAAGAAGTTGTCCTCGTCGCGACTGTCACCTTTTGCGTCTCGATTCGACTGCTCGACAAGCCTGCGAAGGTAAGCGTTCTCCCGACGCGTGGCCTCAAGGTCGAAAACAAGATATTTCACACTTAGACGAAGATAATCCAGCGATTCCTGGAGTTCAGTGACCGATGACTTGATGCGATCGCGGCGGTCTTTCGTCTCGTGGGCGAGATGCTCCAAGCGCCCTCGCTGATCCTCAGGCAATTCCTTGATACGGTTGAGCAACTCATTGAACTTGCTTTGGAAAGTCTGTTCGTCCATATCATCCGTTCCTTCTTCGGGGCCGTCGTGGGCCGGTTTGAGTCTCCAGTTGTGCCGGGAAGAGGAACAACGATCGCGCCGCGGCAGAGTGCCAAATAACGAGTCGCCGCAAAAACGGGTCTGACAAGATCAAGTTGCTGGTTTTTTTCGGACCCCCCGCCAGAGGCCCTAGGTGGGATCGCGACGGATGTTGTCGTCACGCAACATGAGGCGATGTCTCAACGCACGGCTGAGAGTTTCCGTACAGCGTCTCTGGCCGCTCGTGGCGCCTTAGCCAGCAGGTCTTCGATCGCTGCCCGATCGGGCCCGGTCCCCTGCAGCAGGCGGCCGAGATGCGCGTCTCGTTCGAAAGCCCATCGATCGAAGTACTGCTCCAGTTGATGCCGATTGAACCGAGTAAGCGGATCCTTCATGCCTGTCTGCGCCACGGCCCAGTCGATGAGGCCGCGTCCGGTCCGATCAAAGCGGTACAGGCCTAGCGTAAACGCCAATCGCTGTTCCAGGCGTGCGAATGGATCCCTGGCCTGTTCTGGCAAGACAATCATCGCCTCTTCGATCTTCTTCTGCGCAACTGGCGCCAGCCATTGCGATTCGCTGATCTTGTCCCAAACGTCCACTTGGCTCTCATCGACGCACTCACTCTCGGCAGGCCCCTCACTGATGACGTGTTCGAGCTTGGCGTAGGCCGTGTTGAGCGTCTTCACACCTGCTCCGGGAAACCTCACCGACAAGCGCTGAGCGTTGCGCCCGTTGACGGTCACGACCTCGGCCTTAACCACGGACCCGACTCCCCATTCGGGGCATTTCGGGTGCCGAACCTCTTGACCAAACTCAAACCGTTCGCTCGACATTACTTCCTCCAGGTCAGTACGGCTAAGGTCCCATGGATCCGACTTGGACCGCACGCCTTAGGCCTGCAGACAGCCATCAAGCGTTGTCGCCCAACCGGCAAAACAACCACAACCCCGGTCCGGTCGATCAGGAGTGCATTACCGTTCATTCGTGAGTGCTTCGGCTCTCACCTGTTCGTGGCGAATCACGGATGCAGTCTCAGGCACACGGCGTTTCGCCTACGCCCGCTGACAGAATCCGCCAGTGCTTCCGGTTCACCGAGTGCTATTATAGCCGAACTCGCCGACCGTGGTGAGATTCGGCCGACCGACGCATCGCGTTCTGCTGGACGCATCGAAAGACACGATCGGATGCCTACCCTCAAGATCGCTTTTCTCGGAGATATATTCGCTTCGCCTGGGAGGAAGGTGATCACTCAGCAGCTTCCGACTCTGCGTGCCGATCACGATCCTGATTTGATCATCGCCAACGGCGAGAACGCTGCCCGTGGACTGGGTATTTCGCCTGATCTATATCGCAAGATCAGGAGTTGTGGCATAGACGCGATAACGCTGGGCGACCACGTCTACCGTGAATCGAAGATAGCCGAGAAACTCCAATTGCCTGAGGAGCCGATATCCCGCCCAGCCAACCTTCCGGCGGCCGCGGTTGGCAAGGAGCTGATCCGGCTCTCACCGAACTCTGGACGAACCAAGAGTGTTTTCGTTATCACCGTGCTAGGCAGGGTCTTCATGTCCGCTCCCGCAGATGATCCCTTCGCAGCGGTCGATCGCTTGTTGGCACAGCTTCCAGAGCGTGATCCTGTCGTAATCGTCGAGGCCCATATGGAGGCCACCAGCGAGAAGGCGGCTCTGGCGCACTATCTGGACGGGAGGGTTGCGGCAGTCCTGGGTACGCACACTCACGTCCCCACAGCCGATGCGAGAATCCTTCCCAAGGGCACGGCGTTTGTCACCGATCTAGGAATGTGTGGACCCTACGATTCGGTTATC
>PJEL010003929.1_pt1 | contig 12456 bp, 9 predicted proteins | sample 1853271 | NCBI WGS metagenome assembly PJEL01 (sample SAMN08108733, study PRJNA415343) | Invertebrate metagenome, whole genome shotgun sequencing project. | host: Globobulimina | place: Sweden: Gullmar Fjord | collected 2015-08 | reverse complement strand
GCGCGACCAGAACATTTACGAAGTGCTTGGTGAAATGAAGCTGACCGACTTCAACGATCTAACCAATTTTGGAATCGAGGACCCGCGCATGACAACCATCGGCGGCGTGGTGTTCCGGTACCTGGACCGTTTGCCGAAGGTCGGCGACCGCGTGGCGATGGAAGGTATCATGGCCACAGTGCTCGAGATGGACGGGCACCGGCTGGCGCGCTTGCGCATCGCCAAGGGCGCTCTGGGCGACGACGACCTGCCGGACGAAGCGGTGCCAGATCCCGGGGACCAAGACGCCAACAGCGTGGCTGCAGCGAAGCACAAAACCAATGGGGCTATAGAAAAATCTGCCGTAGGGGACGGTTCTCCGAGTGGCCCCGAGGCCCTGGCCGAAGGTTCCGACCCGACCGCTTTGCCTTCTGCCGAGGTCTTCGAGTTGCTGGGACGCAAGAGCCAGGTTGCCGATGGGGGTCCGCGGGCCGGCCACAAGGGTAGCGCGCTGGTCGAACAGTCAGACAAGGAAACGGGTTAGCCGATGGACGTGTTCCTCACAGTCGCGGCGATGATCGTCGCCCTCTTGCTCAAGGGCTTCTTCTCAGGCTCTGAGATCGCACTTGTCAATTCGGACAAGATTAAACTCCGCCACAAAGCAAAGCAGGGCCACCGCGGCGCCGGCTTGGCCTTGAAGCTTCTGCAAACCCCCGATGTCTTACTGAGTACGACCCTTGTCGGTACCAATATCTGTACCGTGGTCCTCACGACCATCGGCGCTATGCTGATGTTTCGCCTGCTGGGCGACCAGGGCGAAGTCTACGCATTTCTGGTTCTCACGCCGCTACTCCTGGTCCTGGGAGAGATTGTTCCCAAGAGCATATACCAGCAGAAGTCCGACAGCCTGACACCCGTCATCATCTATCCTCTGCGCTGGGCCTCTTTCCTGTTCTACCCCGTCGTTTTCGTGTTTTCCCGCTGCGCGCGCCTTGCAGCCCGCCTGGTTGGTATCCATAGAGCCGAGCAGCCCTTCTTCATCACCCGCGAACAGCTCCGCACGGTTGTTGAAATGGCTGAACACGGGGCGGCGCTGGATGCCTTTGGGCACGGCCGTATCCGCAGGGTGATCCGTTTTGCTGAGACGACCGTCGCAGAGGCGATGATCCCGATTGCCGAGGCTACGGCCATCAGCCGCGACCAGAGTACCACAGAGGCGCTCCGTCTTGTGCGCAAGCACGGCTACAACCGCCTGCCGGTATACGAGAGCAGTACCAGCAATATCATTGGTGTCGTCACTCTGACGACCTGGGATCTCTTGGACCCTGACACCTCTCAGAAACCTCTCGAAACCCTGATGAAGCCGGCGCTTTATGTTCTACCGCTGCAGACAATCGATCAGCTTCTGCCCATGCTGCGGCACCGGGGGGATCACATGGCCATTGTCGTAGACGAGTTCGGCACCGCCATCGGTATGATCACCGTGGAGGACATCGTCGAAGAAGTCGTGGGTGAAATCGACGTCGGCTATGACTTTGAAGAGTACCTGCCCAAGCGCAAGCGCGTGCTCGAGAAGCTGGCCCAGGAAACCTATCTCATGGACTCGCGGCTCTCGATCTCGGAAGTCAATGATGTGCTCGCTGTCGACCTGCCGACGACCGAGTTTCATACGGTCGGTGGCCTCGTCCTTGCAAGGCTGCGCCATATTCCCAAAGAGGGCGAGTTCATTGTCGAAGCCGGCTACCGCTTTACCGTCGTGGACGCCAGCGAACGCGCAATCGCAAAGCTCCGGGTCGAATCGGAGCTGAGCGCGCGGCGCGCCGAAGCGCCGGAATAGACAGATTTCTTTTACGGCAATCGGGCCATTCGGGGTACGCGGACAAGTATGCCTTTCGATATTTCGGTGATCCTGGAACTTCTGGCTTTTGTCGTTCTGATGGGGCTGTCTGCCTTCTTCTCCAGCTCTGAGACGTCCCTCTTCTCGCTGAACCACTTGCAGCTGGAGAAAATGCGGCTGGAGCGCAACCCGCGCGTCACGCTGATCGAACGTCTGCTGTCACAGCCGCGCCATCTCATCGTCACCATCCTCATCGGCAACGAGCTCGTGAATGTTGCCGCCTCGGTCATTTCGGCAGCTTTGGTTATTCGTCTTCTCGGTGCTGAGAACAAGTGGATCAACCTGCTGATCATGATTCCGATCTTGCTGTTGGTCGGCGAGATCACGCCGAAAACGCTTGCCATTCGTGATAGCGCGGCCTTCGCCAGTGCGCAGTGCCGCTCTATCGATCTCTTCGCGCGGCTTATCGCGCCGCTGCGCTGGACGGTCCGGCAGGTCGCTGATGTCTTCATCACCCTCATTGTCGGGCGGGAGCGCTCGCGCGCCAATATCCTGACCGAGGATATGGTTCGCTCGCTGGCGGAAGAAGCCGTCGGCCAGGGCGTGCTCGACAAGGAAGAAGCCCTCTACATCAAGCGCATCTTTGATTTTGGCGACAAGACGTTGCGGGAGGTCATGACGCCGCGCTCTCAGATCCTCTTCTTGCCCGCTTCGACTCTCCTCGCTGGCGCCGCAAGTGCCTACCGCCGCACCGGACACACGAAGATTCCGATTTACGAAGGATCCAAAGATCGTGTCGTCGGTGTCCTCTACGTCAGAGACCTTCTAGGCACGGAGCTTGATACCGACGCTGAACCAGACACCACTCTAAGCGTGCTGGACTTCACCAGAGACGCCTACTTCGTGCCGCAATCGAAGTCGGTCGCCGACCTTTTCTACACTCTCCGTAAGCGCAAGCTGTCGCTTGCCTTGACGGTCGACGAATATGGCGGCGTCACGGGGCTGGTGTCGATGGAGGATCTTCTCGAATGCATCTTCGGCGATATCTTGAGTAGATCAGAGGTCTTGCTGCAACGCCGAATTAAGATCAAGCAACTCGGCACGGATACGTTTCGCTTCGAAGGTTCCCTGTCGATCAACCAGGTGAACCGCCTGCTTTCCACGACGCTCTCCATGCGAACTGCTGGGACAATCGGTGGGTTGTTGTTGGAAATCTTTGGCGAACTGCCGTCGGAGGGCCGTGACATAGTGATCGATGGCTATGAGTTCGAAGTGGTCTCGATTGCCGATCGCCGTATTGCCGAGATTATCGCCAGACCGGCCGCGACGCAGGCCCTGAGCGGACCCGACAGCGGAGACGAACCGACGGTACCAGCGGCGTCTGCCGCATCGCTGACGTCGACGGGCGTCGTGCCGCCAGGACGGCAATAGCCATGGATATCCTTGTGGCCTTGCTGATCATGGTCATCTGTCTGATGGCAGAGGCATTCTTTTCGGGGTCCGAGATCGGCATCGTAAGCGCCGATCGCCTGAAACTCCGGCATCAGGCCGCAAAGGGATCGCGCGGGGCCCGACTGGCCCTGAGAATGCTGGAGAAGCCGGAATGGCTGCTTTCGACGACGCTGGTGGGCACCAACATCGCGGTGGTCACCAATACAACCATTGCAACCGCCCTGGTGATTCAGGTGTTCGGGGAGCAGTACGGATGGCTTGCCATTCTCCTCGTCGCACCTCTTATCTGGATCTTCGGTGAGATTGTACCCAAGAGCGTCTTTCAACAACGTGCAGATAGTCTCACGCCAAGAGTGGCAATTACCTGCGCGGCGCCAGTTATGTCTTCTTGCCCATTCTCATGGTGTTCAGTGGGGTTACGGGGTTCCTCACCAGGTTGCTTGGCGACCAGGGATCGCAAAATCCCTTCACGCTCCGCGAGGAGATTTCGGCAATGATGGATATGTCAGCCGCAGAAGGTGATATTCTGCCAATGGAACGGCGGATGATACGCCGTATGTTCAATTTCGGTGAGACAACGGCGAAGGACATCATGGTACCCATGGTGGACGTCGCTGCCGTCGCGAACGATGAATGCTGCGACGAGGCCCGCCGCATCGCGGTTGCTCATGCCCACAAACGCCTACCGGTGTTTGACCAGCGGGTCGATCGCATCATCGGCACCTTGAACGTGCTCGATCTGTTGCAGGAAGCGAAGGACAAGCCGGTGACGCCCTTCGTCAAGCATGCGCATTTTGTGCCGGATACGGTCAGCATCGAAACTCTGCTTTCGGACTTCCGCGAAGGCGCCGGCAATATGGCCGTAGTCGTCGATGAATTCGGTGGAGCCAGGGGTATCGTGATGCTTGAAGATATTCTTGAGGTCATCGTCGGCGACTTAGAGGACGAGTTCGATGCACCAGCGGAAACGGGTGGATGGCTGCACAGGTTTGGCGAGCATGACTACCTGGTCAGCGGCCAGATCGAACTGAAACGGCTCAAGAGTGAGCTTGGCCTCGAATTGCCGACCGGACGATACCGGACTCTTGCTGGATTTCTGATGGATGCAACCCAATCCATTCCCCGGGTCGGCACAGTGATCCATCATCAGGAGATCAGCTTCACGGTCGAGCGCGCAACGGCGCAAGCCGCCCAGGAAGTCCGTATCCGCTGGTGACGCCAATCGTTGCCGGGCTCTAGAAGCTGCTTCGTGACACGTAAGCCGCAGAACGATTGTCGCCGCAATTGCTGAGAACGCACCACCAAAGACCCTTGTCGAGGAGCTACAACTGCCCCTAGCCTGAACGCAACAATGCCCCGCGGATTTTGCGGGGCTTTTGGCTTATCGGCGTTGCTTTATTGGTAACGGGGGCGCGCAGCCACCTATACCGAACAAATCTGCGATGGGTGAGGAAGGCTGCCTAAAGATCAATTTCCGGGCGCGATACATACGAAACCAAACATTCGAGTCGAAATACCGGATCCGAGTTTAACTATTCGAGCTCTTAGAGCTAATCGGAACTATTCACGAGTGCGTGCAGACCTCTCAAGACCGATGAAGAGCGCAAACCTCGCAAAGCGCCAGGTGATCGACGATTGCCCCGGCCTGACGAGCGGTCCGTGTCTAGATTCCGGCGGTTTGATCAGGATCAATGCGGCGATAGGCCAAAGGACCCAATTCTCCAGTCGTCGACCGTTGCGATGCGGGCCTTTCCGTCCCGGTTGCCGAAGGGCCTCAGAAACGCCCGCAGGATCTGAGTGGACTTCGATCGCGGAACCGTCGACATCAAGAATTGGCAAGACGGTTTCATTTTTCTGCGGGCGTTGGGGAGTTGATGGCAAACTCAAACGACCTGACACGACCGCCGGATCTCCTGCACGAGCGCCGCAGCGGCCCCCTTCTGACTCAGGTCCCGGTCTACCGGGATCTGCTGCCGCCCTGCAACGATGCCTGTCCCGCGGGCGAGAACATCCAAGCCTGGCTCGATGCCGCCCAGGCGGGCCGCTTCGAAGAAGCCTGGCGCATCTTGAGCCGCGACAACCCCCTGCCCGCCGTCCATGGACGCGTCTGCTATCACCCTTGCGAGACCGCCTGTAATCGCAAGCACCTTGACGAAGCGGTCAGTATTCATGCGGTCGAGCGGTTCCTCGGCGATCTCGCCCTCGAGGAAGGCTGGGCCTTTGAGCCCGGAAACCCGAGTCACAAACGGGTCTTGATTGTCGGTGCCGGGCCCAGCGGCCTCTCGGCCGCCTATCATCTGGCACGCCTGGGCCACGACGTCGAAATCCACGAGGCCGGCCCCGTTGCCGGCGGCATGATGCACTTCGGTATTCCCGCCTACCGCCTGCCGCGGGACATCCTGGAAGCCGAGATCGCGCGCATCACCGCCATGGGGGTCAAGATGGTCTTCGACCACAAGGTCGAGGATCTCCTGGGAGAGCAGGCCGCCGGCGGCTTCGATGCCATGTTCGTCGCCGTCGGGGCGCATCTGAGCCGACGCACCAACATCCCTGCGCGCGACGCCGGGACCATCTTCGATGCCGTCACCTATCTGCGCGGTGTCGACGAAGGTACAGCGCCCAAGCTGGGCCGGCGGGTCGCCGTCTACGGCGGCGGCAACACGGCAATGGATGCGGCCCGCACCGCCAAGCGACTGGGTGCGACGGAGGCGCTGATCATCTACCGCCGTGACCAGGAACACATGCCGGCACACGCCTTTGAAGCGCAAGACGCTCTCGAAGAAGGTGTCAAGATCCACTGGCTGCGCACCATCAAGGCGATCGATCAAACACACTTCACCGTCGAGAAAATGGAGATCGACGAGAACGGCCGTCCTCAGCCGACCGGCGAATTGGAGACCCTGGAGGCCGACAGCCTCATTCTCGCCCTGGGTCAGGAAAGCGACACCGTTTTCATGCGCGGCATTCGCGGGGTCGAATTCCAGGACGACGGAACCGTGCTGGTGTCCGACAACATGATGACCGGCTATCCGGGCCTCTTTGCCGGTGGGGACATGGTCCCAGCCGAGCGCACGGTGACAGCGGCGGTCGGCCACGGCAAGAAGGCAGCGCGCCATATCGACGCCTGGCTTTGCAGCGAGACCTATCAGGCGCCCGCCAAGAACCCGCTCGCAGGCTATGAAAAGTTGCACGTCTGGTATTCCACGGATGCGCCCCAAAAGCCGCAGGAACATCTCTCTGCCGAGACCCGCGCCGAGACCTTTGAAGAGATCGTCAAGGGCCTGACCGAAGACGAAGCCACCTACGAAGCGCGGCGATGCCTGTCCTGCGGCAACTGCTACGAATGCGACGGCTGCTACGGCGCCTGTCCGGAACGGGCGATCGTCAAGCTGGGCCGGGGCAAAGGGTACCGGGTCAAAGAAGACCTCTGCACCGGCTGTGCGGTTTGCTACGAGCAGTGCCCCTGCCATGCCATCGAGATGGTTTTAGACTCCGCCGCGGACCTGCCAACGGCCAAATGAAAAGGGTACCAAAGAGTATCGGAAACCCAGATGCCAGATGAATCGCCGCTACATAAAGGCTTGATAGAGGCGCCACCGACGCCGCTTGTGGCAACCATCGACGGCAACGAGGCGGTCGCCTCCGTCGCCTACAGGGTCAACGAAGTCTGCGCCATCTATCCGATCACGCCCTCCTCGCCCATGGCGGAGCTGGCCGACCAGTGGTCGAACGAAGGACGCCCCAACATATGGGGCAATGTCCCCGACATTGCGGAGATGCAAAGCGAGGGCGGCGCCGCCGGGGCCCTGCACGGGGCCTTGCAGACCGGCGCCCTGACAACCACCTTCACGGCCTCGCAGGGCTTATTGTTGATGATCCCCAACATGTACAAGATCGCCGGCGAACTGACCGCGACGGTCTTCCATGTGGCGGCGCGCTCCCTGGCGACCCAGGCCCTCTCGATCTTCGGCGATCATTCCGACGTCATGGCCGCGCGCACCACCGGCTTTGCGCTTATTGCCTCGGCCTCGGTACAGGAAGCCCACGACATGGCGCTGGTCGCCCAGGCCGCCACGCTCAAGGCGCGCATCCCCTTCATCCACTTCTTCGACGGCTTCCGCACATCGCACGAGGTCAACAAGGTCTCGCTGCTGCCGGATACCACGATCCGCGCAATGATCGACAATGCGCTGGTGCGCGCGCACCGTGGCCGGGCGCTGGATCCGGATGCCCCGTTCATCCGCGGCACAGCACAGAACCCGGATGTCTATTTCCAGGCGCGCGAAACCGTGAATCCCTACTACGCCGTGGTACCGGCAATCGTGCAGGACTGCATGGATCGCTTTGCCGGGTTGACGGGGCGGCGCTATCGGCTCTTCGACTATGTCGGGCCCGAAGATGCGGAACGCGTCATCATCGTCATGGGTTCGGGGGCGGAGACCGTCGGTGAGACCGTGTCGCATCTTGCGGCCAAGGGAGAGAAAGTCGGCCTGCTCCAGGTTCGTCTCTATCGGCCCTTCTCGGCGACGCACTTTCTCGCGGCCCTGCCAGCCTCGGTGAAGGCCATCGCCACCCTCGACCGCACCAAGGAACCAGGAGCCCCCGGGGAACCGCTTTATCAGGACATCGTGACCACACTGGCCGAAGCGGCGGCCACGGGCGGGCTGCCCACAACCTCGATGCCACGGGTCATCGGCGGCCGCTACGGCCTCTCCTCGAAGGAGTTCACCCCGGCGATGGCCAAGGCGGTGTTCGACGAGCTCGACAAGGCATCGCCGAAGAACCATTTCACCGTCGGGATCCACGACGATGTTTCCCAGACAAGTCTGGCCTTCGATCCCACCTTCGTGATCGAGCCGGAAGCGAACCACCGCGCCATGTTCTTCGGCCTGGGCGCGGACGGCACGGTGGGTGCCAACAAGAACACGATCAAGATCATCGGCGAGGATCCCGCGCTCCATGCGCAGGGGTACTTCGTCTACGATTCCAAGAAATCAGGCTCGCAAACCGTCTCCCATCTGCGCTTTGGTCCGACGCCCATCCGCTCGCCCTACCTGGTGCAATCCGCCGACTTCGTTGCCTGTCATCAATTCCATTTCGTCGACAGCGTGGATCTGCTGGCGCGCGCCGCGCCCGGGGGTATCTTCCTGCTGAACAGCCCCTACGGGCCCGAGGCCGTCTGGGGTCACCTGCCCCGCAGCCTGCAGCAGCAGATCATCGAGCAGTCCATCGCCTTCTATGTGGTCGACGCCTATCAAGTGGCTCGGGTGGCCGGCCTCGGCAACCGCATCAACACCATCATGCAGACCTGCTACTTCGCCCTGGCCGGGGTGATCCCTCCAGAGCAGGCCATCGACAAGATCAAGGGCGCCATCGCCAAAACCTATGCCAAGAAGGGTAAGACGATCATCCGGCAGAACTTCGCCGCCGTCGACCATGCACTGGCCCATCTTCACAAGGTCGAGGTTCCGACCACGCCGACCGGCGATCGAGAAAGACCACCAATCGTGCCCGAGGCGGCGCCCGACTTCGTACAGCAGGTGACGGCGGCCATGATCGCCGGCCAGGGCGATGCGCTGCCGGTCTCCGCCCTGCCGGTAGACGGCACCTACCCGACGGGCACGGCGGCCTGGGAACGCCGTACTCTCTCGCAGTTCATTCCCGAATGGGAGCCTGAGATCTGCATTCAGTGCGGCAACTGCAGCCTGGTCTGCCCGCACAGCGTCATCCGCGCCAAGTTTTACGACCGGCCGCACCTTGATGCCGCGCCGGCGGACTTTAAATCCGCGATGATCGACGCCCGCGGCTTCCCGGAGACCCGCTACAGCCTGCAGATCTATCCCGACGCCTGCACCGGCTGCGCGCTCTGCGTCGAGGTCTGCCCGGCAAAGAGCAGCAAGCGCGCCGGCGTCAAAGCCATCAACATGGCGCCGAAAGACCCGATCCTGGAGCGTGAGCGGCATAACCAGGAATTTTTCGAGACCCTGCCCATCAACGACCGCGCCCGGGTGGAATTTTCAACGGTGCGCGGCGCCCAGTTCCTCGAGCCGCTGTTCGAATTCTCCGGGGCCTGCGCCGGTTGCGGCGAAACCCCCTACCTGAAACTGCTGTCCCAGCTCTTCGGCGACCGCCTGATTGTCGCCAACGCGACCGGTTGTTCATCGATCTATGGCGGCAATCTGCCGACCACCCCCTGGGCCAAGAACGACGAGGATTGCGGCCCGGCCTGGTCGAATTCGCTGTTCGAGGACAACGCCGAATTCGGCTTCGGATTCCGCTTGGCGGCGGACAAGCACCTGGCCCTCGCCCGCGACCTTCTCAACGCGGGCCGGGCAACGGTTGGCGAGGAGCTTGCCGAGACAATTCTCTCGGCACCGCAAGACACGGAATCGGAGATCCGCGCCCAGCGCCTCCGCGTGGCGGCTCTAAAGGGTAGGCTAGACACTCTCGACGACGAAGCTGCTCGGGACCTCCGATCGGTCGCCAACCACCTTGTCCGGCGCAGCATCTGGATCGTCGGCGGCGACGGCTGGGCCTACGACATCGGTTCCGCCGGTCTCGACCATGTCCTGGCGAGTGGCCGCAACGTGAACATCCTGGTTCTGGACACCGAGGTCTACTCGAACACCGGCGGACAGATGTCCAAGGCCACCCCCATCGGCGCGACGGCCAAGTTCGCCGCCGGTGGAAAATCCGTCGGCAAGAAGGACCTGGCCTTGCAGGCGATCTCCTACGGCAACGTCTATGTCGCCCGCATTGCCATGGGCGCCAACCCGCAGCAGACGCTCCAGGCGATGCGCGAGGCCGAAGTCTATGACGGGCCGTCGCTGATCCTCGCCTACAGCCATTGCATCGCCCATGGCATCAACATGCAAAAGGGCCTGAACCAGCAGCACTTGGCGGTGCAAAGCGGCCATTGGCCCCTGCTGCGTTACAACCCCGAACTCCGCAAATCCGGAGAGAACCCCTTCGTTCTCGACTCCCTGAGGCCGAAGATCTCGCTGAGGGACTATGCCTACAACGAACTGCGCTACCGCATGCTCAGCCACACCGATCCGGAAGTCGCCGAAGATCTCATGGAAAAGGCGCAGGCGGCCGTCGAGCGCAAATGGAGCGTCTACGAGGAAATGGCGCTAGGTGGCGCAGGAGCACGCGGCTAAGCCCGGAGGAGCGGCAAGAGGAATCCCGATATGAACCTCACTACGCAGTACATGAGCCTTGATCTGCGACACCCGGTCGTCGCCTCTGCTTCGCCGCTTTCCTACAGTCTTGACGGGATCAAGCGGCTCGAGGACGGTGGTGCGGCGGCCGTCGTCATGTTTTCGCTGTTCGAGGAACAGCTGCAGCAGGAAATGGCCTCGGTCGATCATCTGACCGCCGTCGGAAGCGACAGTTTTGCGGAGTCGCTGAGCTATTTCTCCGACCTCGACGAATATCATGTCGGGCCCGACCGCTACCTCGACCTGGTGCGCCGCGCCGCCGAGAGCGTCGACATCCCGGTGATCGCCAGCCTCAACTGCGTGACGGCCGAGGGCTGGAGCGACTATGCAGAGCTTCTGGCCGACAGCGGCGCCAGCGGTATCGAACTCAACGTCTACTACCTGCCCGCCGATCCGGAAATGACCGGGGAAACAGTGGAACAGCAGTATCTGGATGCGCTTACGGCGGCGAAAGCGGCCTCTTCGATACCGGTCGGATTGAAAGTCAGTCCCTATTTCTCCGCGATGGCCCACATGGCCCGCCGTTTCGAGGAGGCGGGGGCAGACGGGCTTGCCCTGTTCAACCGCTTCTACCAGCCGGACTTTGATCTCGACGATCTTGCCGTAACCCCAGACCTCAAGCTGAGCGATGCCATCGAGATACGTCTGCCGCTGCGCTGGATCGCCATGCTCTACAGCCGCATCGGCGTGCCCTTGGCGGCCACGACCGGCGTCCAGGGTCCGGAAGAGGTGATCAAGTACGTGCTGGCAGGCGCCTCCGCCGTGATGACCACATCCGCCCTGCTGCGCAACGGCCCGGCGCACTGTCAGACCCTGGTCGACGGCCTGGCCGACTGGATGGATCGCCGCGGCTATGAAAGTGTCGGCGAGATGCGGGGTGCGCTAAGCCAACAGAAGGTCGCGGACCCCGCCGCCTTTGCGCGCGCCAACTATATTCGCGAGCTTGAGAGCTGGAAGAACCCTTACACGCTCTCAGGCGCCTGAAGCCTGGTTTCGTCGTTTCGAATTCTTGGAACGGGATATCCACCACCAACAATGCGAAGGGTGGTGTCAATCTAACGTGAACCAGTCACCAAAGTCCCAGACACCGGGGTTTTCATGCCGCCAGTTGACGCCACTCGGCCAGGGCGGCGGAGCGGTTCTGCTTGAGGATAGCGCGGCGGTTGAGGTGGCGGTCGAGATTGAAATGATTGTGGATTGCGGCGTGAACGGCGGCGAATTTCTGCAGGGTCTTTACGTCTCAGAACTTTGCCATCGCTCCCTCCCGCCGTCGGAACGGCAGATGTGAGTTTTCCGCCCGGATGTTGAGCCAGCGCTCACAGGTCTGGTGGGCGGCGTTGCCGATCACATTCATCGCCGCTCGATACGATCAGAGACCATCTGCGACAATCGACCGCGGGCAACCGTACCGCTTCATCGCACGCTTCAGAAACTTCAGCGCAGCCTTGCGATCCCGGCGCTTCGTCGCAAATACTTCAAGCACCTCGCCTTCGTGATCAACTGCACGCCATAGGTAATGCGTCTCACCGTTGATGCGAACGAATACCTCGTCTAGATGCCAGCGCCACCGCGAGTACGAATTGCTTTGAAAGCGGCGCTTCCGGATCTCAGCGGCGAACATCGGACCGAACCGGTTCCACCAGAACCGCACCGTCTCGTGGCAAATGTCGATGCCGCGCTCAAACAACAGGTCCTCGGCCTGCCGCAACGACAGCGGAAATCGAACATACATCATCACCGCAAGGCGGATCAGTTCCGGCGAACTGTTGAAATAGCGGAAGGGCTTCCTCATCCGCCGACGCTACGGGGCGACGACGCCGGCCTCTACCGAATTTGCTCTGACACCGCCGGGAGAGCAGCCGTCGCCAGGCAATCTGAAAGCCTCTTCCCGGAATCGAAACCTTAACGGCCGATCACGAATCGGGGTCGAACGCCGACTTTTCTACACTCACCCCCGGCCAAATTCTG
>PJEL010003928.1_pt1 | contig 12459 bp, 13 predicted proteins | sample 1853271 | NCBI WGS metagenome assembly PJEL01 (sample SAMN08108733, study PRJNA415343) | Invertebrate metagenome, whole genome shotgun sequencing project. | host: Globobulimina | place: Sweden: Gullmar Fjord | collected 2015-08 | reverse complement strand
AGCTGACACCTGCTTTCAGTAGACCATCATAAATTGATTTCATAGCAATGGTATTTTCGGTTAATGAATCATTCCATTTATCACGTTTATCAAAGCCTAAATCACTAATTTTGAAATAATGATCAGTTTTAATTTCACTTTTATCTAGGCAGGCTTTAGTACACCCTAGTTCACAACCATCAATAGCAATAATAGGTCGACCTGACTTGGCTAGCTCTATGATAGGTTTTACTTTACCAACAACACCTGAGATACATGACATTTCAGCTATGCCATCACCATCTAAGGTCAATGAAATATTATGGGCCATTTGTGCTAGGTTTGAACAGCCAGAGCACGAATACACTATTGGCTTCTGATTGAGTGTATCATTCTGGTTATTCTGGGATTTTTGTATGTTTGTCATTAAGACTACTCCTTCGCTATTTTATTTAGCAGGCAAGGTTATCAATAGCAATATTTTAACAACTCACATTTACCAAAGGTTGATATAGATCAACACCACAAAAAATACCCCTTTACAATTTGTGGTTATTTGTACCATTGAGTTATCAATTGATCTAACAAATTAACATCTAGGTATTCTTTGCAGGCTTTGCTCACTCGCTCAATAGCTTGCTCTTCTAATACCTCAATACTCGGTGCTTGAGTAACATCAAAACCAAGCCAATTCATAAAGAGCTGTAATGCTTTAGGCCGATCAAATAAACCATGTATGTAACATCCAGCTATTTGATCATCGGCACTTAATAAACCTTCGGCTTTACCGTCAATAGTCAGTAGGTGACGAAGAGGTTTTTCTTTGCTTTGTTCAACGTCAGTAATAAGTCGACTATCTCCGGCATGAATTTCATAGCCACTAATTTCTGCACTTTGCTCGGCTAGTTTCAAAAGACCAGATACATTTATTAAGGTTTTATCTGCTTTTAACATGGTATTCATCGGAAAGTAACCTAACCCTTCTGTAGAGCCTGCCATGCCTTCTATACCCTGCGGGTCGTCAATTAATTCACCTAGCATTTGATAGCCGCCACAAATGCCAATAACTTTCCCCTTATAACGTAGGTGCTTGGCAATATCATCATGCCAGCCACGTAACCTCAGAAATTCAAGATCACTACGAACATTCTTACTTCCTGGCAAGATGATTAAATCACACGCTGGAATAGCTATTTTTTCAGGGTTAGCTCCTCCCTCACTGCCTTTTGCAAAAAGAAACTGACAATCAATATCCTTATGGTGGCGCAGTGCATCAAAATCAGTATGGTTGCTCATATGTGGGTATACCAAAACAACAATGCGAACCCTAGTATTTTTTAACCCGCTTTCATCATTATTTTGCTGTGTGACCAGAGCATCTTCAGAAGAGATATCTAAGCCATGTAAATAAGGCAAAACACCTAAAACAGGCTTATTGGTTTTTTGCTCTAACCAAGTCAGGCCGGATTCAAGTAACTTGATATCACCACGAAAGCGATTGATAACAAAACCAACCACTCGGTCTTGCTCTGATTGAGACAATAACATCAAGGTCCCTACCAATTGCGCAAAAACACCACCTTTATCAATATCGGCAATAATCAAAACGGGGCAATCGACTGCTTCAGCAAAACCCATATTGGCGATATCACCTTCACGTAGGTTTATCTCTGCTGGACTACCTGCCCCTTCAACAACAACTAACTCGTACTGCTCACTTAAACGTTGATGAGAGCTTAGTACAGCTTGCATAGCCACTTTCTTATAACCTTGATACTCACTCGCTTCCATATTCGACGATGCGTTACGAGTAAGTGCCTTACCGTGAACAATGACTTGTGCGCCAGTGTCACTATTAGGTTTTAATAAAATAGGATTAAAATCAACGCTTAAAGGCAAGCGAGCGGCTTTAGCTTGCAGTGCTTGTGCACGCCCGATTTCACCACCACACGGCGTAACCGCACTATTAAGCGCCATATTTTGCGGTTTAAAGGGTGCAACTTTAACGTCTAAATCGGCAAATAAACGACAAAGGCCGGCAACCAAGGTGGTTTTACCCGCATCTGAGGTTGTGCCTTGTACCATTATCGTTTTGGCATGTTGCTGCTTTACTTTTCTACTGTTCATAGTCTTAGGTGTTTTTATCATATTAGGCTTATTATTTTTAATCGTGACCTTTAAGAAGAGGCATTGCTATAGTTGTTATTTGTTGGAGTATTTGATTATTGTCATAAGGCTGACTAAGGCTAATACGAGTGATACTAGCATTGCCAATTTGCAACTGTTGATGCCAGCTTGCTTGTCGCCAATCAAGTTGCAAAATATGGGCGATAATCATACGAATAACACCGCCGTGAGCTACAACCAAAACTCGCCTATTTTTAGGTAGCTTAACCTTTAGCCGTAAATCATCAGCCCTTTGCCCACTTGCAATAACAAATTGCTGCTCAATAAGACTTTGCCAAACTTGTATAACTCGCTGATGGAAACAAGCTAACGTCTCCGCTTTAGGAAGATGTGCTATTGCGGGGGCTTGAAAAAAAGCTTCGAGTAATGACCAGTATATCTCTTTGTTTTTATCTTGCTCATTACCTTGAAAATTGGCTTTCTTTAAAGGGCGTTCAGCAAAATCGACGTCTTCCAAGGGAATGTTATCAAAAGCCATTTCATCAAAAGGAACACCATCAAAAACACCAAAGTTCATCTCTTGCAGATCATCATAAACCTCTAGCGGTAACTGACATGCCTGAGAAAACTTCATTGCTAATCTATGGCAACGTTGTAACGGGGAAGAAATAATACCCTGGTATGCTTTTGACGTTTTTTGTTGAGCGATTAACTGTGTTAACAAGCGCTCGTTCTCAGCAGTTAACGGCGCAATGTCCGTACTACCATAAAATGCTGGCTTGCCATCGACTTTAACATGTCTGATTAACTCCATTTCAAGTAGTGACATTAACTACCCATGCCTTCTTTCTCTGAGCTTTTACCTGTATCTTTAATAAGCAGCGGGATACCAGCAGTCACCAAAGTAACCTTATCGGCAATCTTAGCAACACCTTGGTTTAACCAACCACAATAATCTACATACAGACGGGTTGATTCCCCCATGGGAATAACCCCTAAACCTATTTCATTACTAACAATAACAATGTCCATATGAAAGCTATTTAGAGAGTTAAGGAGTTTATCTATCTGTTTTTGCAAATGCAGACCTTGCTCTTCACTTGTTTCTTCGTGCTTGGCATAAAGCTGGTTATTCAACCACAGCGTTAAGCAATCCAATAAGTAAACATTATTATTTTTGCTATTGCTATTGCTATTGCTATCAAGCTCAGTCAACCTCTCGCTGAGTGTCAACGGGCATTCAATTAATTGCCAGTTATTACCTTTACCACTCCGGTCAAATTGATGCTTAGTGATTCGACTTTCCATCTCACTATCAATGACACTCGCGGTAGCAATATAAACTGCTTGCTTTTTTTTCAGCTTGGCAAGTTCAAGTACTTGCTGCTCAGCAAAACTTGATTTGCCCGAGCGAGCACCACCTAAAACAAAATGAATCATGCTAATACCTCGGAAGTAAAGAGTACTGCTGAAGAAATGTTTCTATCAAAACAGGCAACAAGTGTTAAATAAATAAGTAGTTCCGAAATTTGTTGTGCGGCACCTAAGCAATCACCAGTAAAGCCACCAATCTTTGCCATTAACCAATTTTTAAACAGCCAACGAAAAGCAATTAATACCAGCAAGATATAAAAGAGAATACTGCTTGAATAAAATAATAACGGAGCGGCGCCGATAACAAGTAAAGTAATCAACTCTGTTGATGATTGCGCCTTCGCTAACGGCTTGCTTTTACTTTGCTCACTATCACTAACATATGGCATAGCTGAAATTAAACTACCTGCAACGGCTCTAGATAGACTTGCTGCCATAACAATAGCAAAAAGTAAGTGATTACTATCTTGTTTAGCTAACTCTACCAGCAAAGTGAATTTTAGCAGTAATGCCATCAATAAGGTTACCGCGCCATAAGTGCCAATACGACTATCTTTCATGATGCTCAATCTTTTCTCTAGGTCAAAAGCACCGCCAATGCCATCAGCCATATCGGCTAAGCCATCTTCGTGAAAAGCGCCTGTTAGCAATAAACTAATACTCATAGTTAACAAAATAGCGATAGTTACTGGAAAAAATGAACTGAACAAGCAGTAACTTAATACCAGTAACACGCCTATGACTAAGCCTACTAAGGAAAAGTACCGATTAGCTTGGTTTAACAGACTTTCAGAATAGTGCATGTTCTTAGGTACAGGCAAACGCGTAAAAAAACTTAGCGCTAAATAGAATAGGTTTAACTGTTCTTTTACTGAGCCAATCACACCGTAACCCCTGCACTTTCAAAGCTAGCCATATTATTATAAAAGCTTGCTGCGGCCTTAATAAGAGGTAAAGCAAGGGCTGCACCAGTACCTTCCCCAAGGCGAAGCCCTAAATCTAATAATGGCTGTCCATCAAGTTCGGTGAAAGTTTGTGCGGCTAATAGCTCGGCAAGTAAGGCTTGATGCGCTTTTTCTTGAGAAACATGTGAAAAAATTAGGTAATTAGCAACATTTTTGTCTAGCTGTACAGCAACTAACGCGGCAACACTAACAATAAAACCATCAATAACCACAGGAATATTGGCAGCAGCGCCAGCTATGATAGCAGCGACCATTTGCACAATTTCAAAGCCACCAAATTGTGATAAAAGCTCAATCACTTCCTCTGAGGTAAAGCCTTTATCCGAGTTAGCTCGCTTTTGTGACGCAGATGAAACTCTTGAGAGCGCTTGTGCAATCAAAGTTACTTTTTTATTTAATTGCTCATCAGTTATGCCTGTGCCACGACCGACACACTGCTCAACACTATGTGAGGTCAATGCCAACATTAATGCCGCCGCAGAGCTAGTATTAGCAATACCCATTTCACCTAGCAATAATATTTCAACACCTTTGCTAACTTGCTCGTTAACAAGTTTCTGGGCATTGACAAAGCCTTGCTCTACCTGAGCAACAGTCATAGCCCGACCGATAGCAAAATTATCTGTACCTGCACCTAATCGTAACTCGATAAATTTTGGCATGTGTGCATTAGTATCTAACAAAGGTGGGATTTCATCTGGCTTAATTGGCTCTAAAATACCACAATCAACGACGGTTAAATCGATATCATTACTTTGACAAAAACAATTAATAGCGGCTCCGCCATGTAAAAAATTAAGCACCATTTGTTTAGTTACCGCACTCGGGGCAATACTGAGGTTTTCTTCATTAATGCCGTGATCGCCAGCAAAAACTACCATAGCGGGTTTCTTTATACTGATTTGGCTAGGGCTAGTATGCTCAGAAAATTTATCCAGCCTTTGCTCTGTGATCAAAGCAAGTTGCAAAGCTAAATGCTCAAGTGCGCCTAAGGCACCTAAAGGTTTAGTTTTACTGTCTATTTTAGCTTGAATGCTCGCTAATGTTTTTTTACTTAAAGGAAGTACTGACATCATGGTGGGAGTCTATTTTATTTTTATCTGTGTATTATTTTATTCTATTTAACCCTTTAAAACATAACTCTTTTTACTATAATTTAAGCTAAGGTATAGCCTTCCACTCTAGTTGGCGTTAACAAGTTAGAAGTAATAATAATAAGCAAAAACAAAGTAAATATGGGGCACAAAGATAACTATCTCATTCGCTAGGAAAATAACATAAAACTCTGTACCATCACACCTAGGAAGCATCCCCCTTAAAATTTTACATCAGGCTGATATAATTTTATGAAAACATCTATAAAACTCACCATTATTCTTTCTAGCATTCTTTTGGCAAGCTGTGTTAACCAAAATACTAAAATTGCCGCTAACATAATGCCCACTACCAATGCATGCACTAAACTTGAATTGCTAAAATCAGCTTATTATGATGATTTTAAACAACTTAAAGAAATTAAAGTGGGTGGTAGAGTAAGCAATATTTGGCGCGCTAAGTATCAGCTTTTTGGTGAGAATTGCCAAGTATTTTCATGGGGAGGGAAACAACATACCTATTCATGTCGGTTAGTAGCACCTGATGAAGAAACCGCTCAAAACTATTATCAAGGAGCCAAAAGAGTCACGCAGGAATGTTTAGGTGACGAGTGGCAGTTAGAGGAAAGTAGTAGAAACCACGATGATGGCAAAAAAGCAAGTTTTACTAATCACGGTGCAAAACCTAGTGAGAAGGTAAGCTTTTCAACCCATTTAGTACCCACTTCAGGATTATTTTCCACGACTTGGACTATTTACTATTATGTGGGTAATAGCACTCAACCAACCAATGCTGTTAAATAATCTGAACACAGCTTAAACCTGCTTAATAATTGCTTATTTAAGACCTGTATCACCAAAATAAAAAAGCCAAACTAATGTAATAGTTTGGCTTTTTTATTTTTCTATCTTAGCAAAAATTTACTTAGTCATCTAATGGCTCAAAGCCATCTAGTGTTACTCCTGATAAACCACCCGTTCCACCTTGCTCATTACTACGTAACTTAATCATTAAGCGTAAATCATTTGGTGAATCAGCATGATGTAGTGCATCAGCATAGGTGATCATGCCTTTCTGGTAATGGTTAAACAATGCCTGATCAAAGGTTTGCATACCCAGCTCATTCGACTTCTCCATCACTTCTTTAATGCTACCAATATCACCTTTTTTAATCAGCTCACTGATGTAAGGAGAATTTAGTAATATCTCGATAGCTGCAACACGACTGTGTCCATCTTGTGTTGGCACAAGTTGCTGAGCAATGATTCCGCGAAGGTTCAATGCTAAATCGAATAACAATTTACCATGTTGATCAGCGGGCACTAAATGCATAATACGATCAATGGCTTGGTTAGCGTTATTGGCATGTAAAGTAGCAATACATAAATGACCGGTTTCCGCAAAACTTAAAGCATGTTCCATAATCTCTTGATTACGGATCTCACCAATTAAAATAACATCAGGTGCTTGGCGTAATGAGCTTTGTAATGCTGCATCAAACGATTCAGTATCTAAACCTACTTCACGTTGGGTGATCATGCTTTTACCGTGTTCATGAACAAATTCAACCGGATCTTCAATAGTAAGAATATGACCACTTGAGTTACGGTTACGATAGCCAATTAGTGATGCCATTGATGTAGACTTACCGGTACCTGTACCACCAACAAAGAGTACTAAACCACGTTTAGACATAACAACATCTTTTAAAATTGGCGGTAGACCTAAATCATCAACATCAGGTATATCAGTAACTATACGTCGACAAACCATACCAGCCATATCTCGTTGCCAAAAAGCAGAGATACGAAAACGACCAACATCATCAATTTCAATAGCAAAGTTACATTCTTTTTCACTATCAAACTGCTGTTTTTGTTTAGCATTCATAGCATCATAAACTAACCCTAATGCTTCTTCAGGGCTTAATACCACATCATCAATAGGCTTTAATTCACCGTTTATTTTCGCACTTACCGGTAACTTTGCCGTAACAAACATATCAGAGGCATCTTGTTTTACCATTCTTTCTAATAATTCATGAAGCTTCATTTAATATCCTCTATTTCATTTAGGCTAGCTATACTCTAAAAACCTGAAAACTGGTTTTTATCAGCCGCTTTTTCCATCGCATCTTGCTTAGTAATCATGCCACGGTTAACAAGGTTTTGTAGACATTGATCCATAGTTTGCATGCCGTGTTGCATACCTGTCTGAATAGCAGAATACATTTGTGCAATTTTATCTTCTCGAATAAGGTTACGAATAGCCGGTACGCCGATCATTATTTCATGAGCCGCAACTCGTCCGCCGCCAACTTTCTTAATTAACGTTTGTGAAATAACAGCCCTAAGTGACTCTGACAACATAGAGCGCACCATTGATTTTTCTTCACCTGGGAATACATCAATAATACGGTCAATGGTTTTTGGTGCAGAGGTGGTATGTAAAGTACCAAAGACTAAATGGCCTGTTTCTGCTGCAGTCATAGCTAATCGAATTGTCTCTAAATCACGCATTTCACCAACAAGAATAACATCAGGATCTTCACGTAATGCTGAGCGTAATGCCGCAGAGAAACTTAATGTATCACGATGTACTTCTCGTTGGTTTATCAAACACTTTTGGTTCTCATGAACAAATTCTATTGGATCTTCGATAGTTAGAATGTGGTCATGCTTATTTTTATTAATATAATCAACCATAGCTGCCAGTGTTGTTGACTTACCAGAGCCTGTAGGGCCGGTCACTAAAACTAAACCACGCGGGGTATCTGATATTTCTCGGAATATTTCTGGACAACCTAAATCATCAAGTGAAAGGATTTTACTTGGGATAGTACGAAACACCGCTGCTGGACCACGGTTTTGATTAAAAGCATTTACCCTGAAACGCGCTAAATTAGGTACTTCAAAGGAGAAATCTACTTCTAGATTCTCTTCATATTCCTTACGTTGGCGATCATTCATAATATCATAGACTAAAGCATTTACATCTTTAGCATCAAAAGCTGGGATATTAAGTTTACGTACATCGCCATCAACACGGATAGAAGGTGGTGTGCCTGTTGATAAATGTAAATCTGATGCATCATGTTGCACACTAAATGCAAGTAGTTCGGTAATATCCATAAAAGCCTCTTTTATACGGTAATAAATAGGTTGATAAAAAATAATGTTTTATCTTTTATCGGTAATTTTTAATAGGTAATTCTTTAATAGGTAATGATTTAATAGGTTATACTAACCAGAAAATAAAATAAGTTAAAATAGTCACTCTAAGTTCTCATGATAAACATAAAAGATAATATTGATAAAATTAAAGCGCAAATTCAGCAAGCTTGCCAACAAAGTGCTCGATTAATTTCCTCAAAAACGGCAACACAAGCATCACTGCCGGTTTCACTACTCGCCGTGAGTAAAACAAAGCCAGCTGAACTCATCGAAGAAGCCTATTTAGCTGGGCAACGTGATTTTGGCGAAAATTACCTGCAAGAGTCGATAGAAAAAATAGCCTTGTTATCACACTTGTCAGCAGTAAACTGGCACTTTATTGGTCCAATTCAATCAAACAAAACTAAGCTCATCGCTAGCAATTTCTCTTGGGTTCATAGTGTTGATAGAGAGAAAATAGCACTACGTCTAAATCAACACCTCCAGGATGATGATAGCAACAATACTCCGCTAAACATTTGTTTACAAGTGAATATTAGCAATGAAGAATCAAAATCAGGTGTTGGAATTAAGGACATTTTCCCTCTCGCTGAGATTGTTAACAACTGTGATAAACTCACCTTACGCGGAATAATGGCAGTACCAGAAAAAAATGCTCCAATTGCCTGTTACGAGCAAATGCAGCAGTTATTTAACCAGCTAAAAGATAAATACCCTAGCATAGATACCCTTTCTCTTGGCATGTCTAATGACTTAGACATGGCTGTGGCCAACGGTTCAACTATGGTGAGAATTGGCACTGCCATTTTTGGTGCCCGAGTAAATAAAACTTAATATATTCAAGTCACCTGAAACACGAATTTTCAGGAAGAGCTGGTATAAGTAGTAATTAATAATTTAGGAAAAAGTCTTATGAATAAAATTGCCTTTATTGGTGCTGGTAATATGGCACGCTCAATCACTATTGGCTTAGTGAATTCAGGTATTACCCCTCAAGATATTATGGTTGCCAATCCTTCGGAAGCCAAAAGGCTCAAATTAGCGGAAGAGTTCGGCGTGCAACAAACTGATGATAATATCAAAGCTAGTAAATTTGCCGATGTTATTGTCCTTTGTGTAAAACCTCATTTTATTGCCGATGTTTGCCAACAAATAAGCCAAGCAATTGATATTTCTTCTAAGCTTTTTGTTTCTGTTGCTGCAGGAACAACCATTGATCAAATACAATTTGCATTAATGTCAGAAAAAGCCACTAAAAATGCCCCTGTAGTTCGTGTGATGCCAAATACTCCTGCACAGCTTGGGCTAGGTATGAGCGGTTTATTTGCCTCCAGTGAAGTTACCGAAGTGCAAAAGTCTTCTGCAGAAAAACTAATGACCGCGGTAGGAAAAATAATTTGGCTCAATACTGAAGAGCAAATTAATGATATCACTGCTGTTGCAGGCTCAGCTCCTGCTTATTTCTTCCTATTTATGGAAGCGATGGAGCAACATGCCCAAACGTTGGGGTTTTCTTCACAAGAAAGTCGTATGTTAGTACAGCAAGTGGCACTAGGCGCGACACAAATGGTTGCACATAATAGTGATGACATAAGTACTTTACGTGCTAATGTCACCTCTAAAGGTGGCACAACACACGCTGCAATTGAACAATTTAAAGAAGATGGCATAAATGAAATGGTACAAAATGCGATGAATGCCGCCATTGCTCGTGCTGAAGAAATGGCTAAGAGCTAATGATTTCTAGTACAGAGCAGCTCCGAAAAAATAAAATATTTTATATCGTAATTCAAATTAAGTAGAGGAACACCAATGGAAGCAATTATTTACTTGCTTAGATTCGCCTTCGACGCCTTATTAATGATTTTGATCATGCGTATCTGGCTACAGTGGGTTAACGCTGATTTTTACAACCCATTAAGCCAATCTATCGCCAAAGTAAGTAACCCGTTAGTGATACCGCTACGTCGGATTATTCCAGGTCTAGGCGGTATAGACATAGCGACAATACTCGTTGCTTATATTATTGCAACATTAAAATTTGTCACTTTAGCAGCATTATCGGGGGAAAGTTTAGGACTTTTAGCTTTCTACATAGGTTTATTAGTACTACTGAAACAAGCCGGTTTCTTATTGTTTGTGCTCATGATTATCATGGCAATTATGAGTTGGGTAGTACAAGGTTATAACGCTACTTTAATGGTATTGAGCCAATTAACAGAACCCTTTTTAAACCCCATTCGTAAAATAATACCAAATATGGGTGGCTTAGATTTATCCATGTTGGTGGCTTTTTTAGCAATGAATGTCATTAATATATTGCTATCAAACTCTCTGCCATATTGGGGCGCATTGTAATACGCTTTAACAGATATTTTTGAGCTTAACTTACCTTTTTTGGGTGCTGTTCTATAATAAAAGAATAATATAGAGCAGAGCCAAATCTTCTGTAATTTTTTGGAGAATAAAATGAAAATTTCAATCATTAAACTATTTATCGCACTTAGCCTTAGCTTGTTTGTGATGACTAGTGCCAGTGCTGAAAACATGAAAAAATTGGGTTCAATGAATGTGCATTACATGGCTATTGGCTCAACTTTTTTCACCCCTGAAATTGCTAAAATCTATGGTATAACACGCAGTAGATATAATGGTTTAATCAATATTTCAGTGTTAGACAATAGTCAAAAAGGCACACCGGCGAAAACAGTGAGTATTAGCGGTAAAGCAAAAAACAACCTTGGGCAATTTAAAGACTTAACGTTTCAAGAAGTTAAAGAGGGAAATGCTATTTATTACCTTGCTCAAGTTAAATACAGCAATGAAGAAACCATACATTTTGATATCATGATCAATGATGGTAAAGAAAAGCAGCAATTAAAATTTTCACAAAAATTTTATGTAGATTAGCTTTACATCATATAGTTTTCCCTAAAAAGAGCCTTAAAGGCTCTTTTTTTGTCGTTAATTTTAGCCAAAATATTCATGCTAAGGTAGAATACCAACAATAGATTGTCCCCCTTCTCCAATCCGAGTTAACTACAGGTATTAACCAAAGGTATTAGCCATGTCAAAAGTTGTATTAGCCACAGGAAATCAAGGTAAAGTTAAAGAATTAGCACACTTATTAAGTGAGCAAAATATCGAGATTGTGCCACAAAGTGAATTTGATGTACCTGAAGTTGCAGAAACCGGCACTACCTTTGTTGAAAACGCTATTATTAAAGCGCGCCATGCGGCTAAAATTACAGGGTTACCAGCTATTGCCGATGATTCAGGCTTAGAAGTTGATGCATTAAATGGCGCTCCCGGGGTTTACTCTGCACGCTACGCCGCAGATATAACCGAAGGTGAACTTACCGATGACGATAATACCAACAAGCTACTAGCAGCATTAACCAATACTCCTGATGAACAACGAACCGCTCGTTTTCATTGTGTTTTGGTTTATATGAAGCACGAAAATGATCCTACACCACTTATTTGTCATGGTGTATGGCAAGGCAGTATTAGTAGAGAAAAACAGGGGGTTCAAGGTTTTGGCTATGACCCAGTATTTTGGCAAAGTGATTTACAAATGTCTTCGGCGCAGCTAACACGTGACGTAAAAAACAAGCTCAGTCATCGTGGTCAAGCATTAGCTAAACTAGTTGATAAACTTGCTGTTGCAGCATCATAAAAGTGACTACAAATTCAATTGCCATGTTAGAAAACCAGCCACTATCACTTTATATCCATATTCCATG
>PJEL010003927.1_pt1 | contig 12461 bp, 8 predicted proteins | sample 1853271 | NCBI WGS metagenome assembly PJEL01 (sample SAMN08108733, study PRJNA415343) | Invertebrate metagenome, whole genome shotgun sequencing project. | host: Globobulimina | place: Sweden: Gullmar Fjord | collected 2015-08 | reverse complement strand
AGTGTGGGAGTTCCCATGTCAGAGTCGGACATTGTCAAGCTTCCATTACGAAAAAAGGCTATCCTTACGGATAGCCTTTTTTTATGTCTGGTATTTAATAGATTTAATATTATATCTATAACCTTATGTGTCATCAGGCATGGATTACCTAAGCATTAATGCAATTAGTGTTTCGCTCGTACCTTGTACATCGTACCTTGTACCTTTTAATATCAGTATAATAGAAGCAAGGTTATAGGTTTAAGTTTTGTGGTTGTTTCTATAACGACCGATTACGTTTTCTATGGTCATTATGCCAAACATGACTTTCCGGACAAAAGATTCAGAGCTGCCGACTAGGTTAAAGTTTGGGTGCTTTGACCAAACTTCTTGTAATTTGTCATCAAGCTCAATGGCTTTGTTTTCCGACTCGTTTCTAACTGGATTGTTACTTTTAATACTTTCGCCTGACTTAGCTGCTGTTTCAAAAAATATTACCGCGTCATAGCGAGCAAATTCTTCTTCGAGTGAAGTATTCATTGTCTTAAAGAAGTCTTCGTTAGTCCCAGGCCAGTAGGCTAACCCATCAAGTGTGCCTCTATCGCATAAAATCAAACACTCGGGATAGGTAGCTCTTTGAATGTCCTCTAAGTGCTTTTGAAGGTTAAATATTGCAGATTGTTGGGCTCTTAACACGCGATCGACGTTGGAACGTTCGATACCGCCGCTAAACATCATTGTTGCTGATTCTGGTACTAAGGCAATTTTTCCAGCAAACTCTCTTCTAATCAGATCAAGTGCTGTAGTTTTTCCGCCGCCAGGGCCGCCTGTTAAAACTATTCTTTTTTTGATATTTAAATGGTTCATCTAAAATTATATGTTTTTTTAATATTAAGGTTAGTTTAAGGCTGTATTTGTAAGGAGCAAGGATTAAAGTTGATTTAACTGAATTATTCCTGATTTTTTGCTAAACACTCATATGTTAAGCTGTTATTAAAAGAAAAGGCCCTAAAAGGGCCTTTGTCATTTATTATTGATAAATATTACATAGTTTTAGCTATGTATTGATTTACTTTATCTTCAAGGACATTAAGTGGTAATGGGCCATCACCTAATATAACGTCGTGGAATTCACGAATATCAAATTTTTCACCAAGCTTTGTTTTAGCGGTCTCTCTAAGCTCAACAATTTTAAGCATACCGACTTTATAAGCCGTTGCTTGTGAAGGCATTACAATGTGGCGCTCAACCATTTTAACTGCGTCAGATTCAGCATTTGGTGTATTCGATACATAGTATTCAATGCCCTGTTCACGTGTCCACTTTTTAGTATGGATACCAGTATCTACTACTAAACGACATGCTCTCCAAAGTTCCATCGCAAGACGGCCAAAGTCTGAGTATGGGTCTTGATAAAAACCAATTTCTTTCGGGATCATTTCTGAGTATAAACCCCAACCTTCAGTATATGCCGTATAACCACCAAACTTACGGAATTTAGGTATTCCTTCAAGTTCTTGCTTCATTGCTATTTGCATATGATGCCCAGGAATACCTTCGTGGTAAGCTAGTGCTTCCATTTGGTATGTTGGCATCGCTTCCATTTTGTACAAGTTCGCATAGTACATGCCTGGTCTTGAGCCATCTGGGGCTGGTTGCTGGTAGAATGCTTTACCTGCAGATTTTTCTCTAAATGCTTCTACTTTTTTCACTACTAAATCGGCTTTAGGCTTAGTTAAGAAAAGCTTGTCTAGTTGTGTTTTCATCACATCAATCAATTCTGTAGCTTCTGCTAAGTAGCGATCTCTGCCTTCTTTGGTGTCAGGATAATAGAACTGCTCATCATTTCGCATGAATTCAAAGAATGCTTGTAAATCACCATCGAAGTTTACTTTCTTCATAATGACTTTCATTTCTTCATGAATTCTATCGACTTCACTTAAGCCGATTTCATGGATTTGATCAGCAGTTAAGTCAGTAGTTGTTGTACGGTTTAAAGCATTGTTAAAGAAAGCTTCACCTTCAGGAAATTTCCAAACACCGTCTCGGTTATCTGCTTTCGACTCTAATTGAGTCACGTATTCAATTAAGCTACTGTAGGCAGGCTTAACCTTTTCCAAAAGTGCTTTAGATGCTGAAGCGGTTAGTTCAGCTTTTTTATCATCACTTAATTCAAGTTTGACTACTTTCTTTTTAAAATCTTCAAATAACGTACTGTCTTTGCCTTCTTCAAATGGTGCACCGGTAATAATGTTTTGAGAACTACCTATGACGTGAGCAAATACAAATTTTGGCGCGATGATACCCATTTCTTCACGAATTTTAAGCTGATCTATAAGTTGTGAGAATAATGGTTCAATAGCTTCAAGACGTGAAATATAGTCAAGGGCTTCTTTTTCACTTGAAATGCTATGTTGGTTAACTAACATAGCAGGGATCATGGAATGGAAACCGCGCATTTGATTGACTGGGTAGCTATGATGCCTCCATTTATAATCAGCAATTTCTTGTTGTAAACTTTGCACAAGTAATTGGTGGCTTAATGTTGTTTGTTCATCAAGCTTAGTTACATCGACCGCTAGAACTCGCTTAAGGTTTTCTTTTGCGATTTCGTGTTCTTTAGTACTGTTTTCCTCTGAAATATCATTCCATTTATCGTAATCTGTTTTTATACCTAAGTATGTTTGCCAGATTGGACTACGATTAACACCCTCCATAAATATCTGATCAAATAATTCGTTAGCTGCTTGTGATGCATCAATAGCGGTTGGAACTTCTGCCTTTGTTTCAGTGTTGCTTACAGTGGTATTTTGAGTTGACTCTTGAGAGCAACCTCCTAATAGAGCGGTCGTGATTGCAAGTACGACAAGAGTTTTTTTGAATTGCATGTAACTTCCTTTATTTTATGTTTTCTACAGTGTGCTATGAATTTGTAGTAAGGATCAATATTAGGGCGATAAAAAGCCATATATCTAGGACAGATGGTTGTTTAATGCTTATTATTACGCGATATTGGATAACCTATTTGTAATAAGTTTTATGTCTCAGTTTAAAACTAATGAACCAAGTTAAATATACCGTAAGTTTCAGGCCTGCCAATACTCTTGATATCGAGTTTTTACTTGTGCTGCGTAAACTATCAATGACAGAACATTTGGCTAATGCTGGCATACATATGACTGATGAGCAACACATGAGCAGAGTGAACGAATTTTTCGAAGACTCAAATATTATTATGCTTAACAAAGAGCCGATAGGAGTGCTAAAGCTTGGGGAACTAGACGCTAGTATACATATACGGCAGTTTCAATTGTTACCCGTCTATCAAGGAAAAGGAATAGGAACTAGAGTATTGAACGTGGTAAAGCGAAAAGCAGAGAGTAGGTCAAAGCCAATAACTCTATGTGTGCTACTAGCTAACCCCGCTAAAAATTTATATTTAAAACAAGGCTTTGAGATTGAACGCAGTGATGAGTTACAGCATTATATGCGGTTTTACTAGGGGCTGTTGAGTGGTGAATGTGGCAATGAATTTCCCGTTTCATTGCCAACAATTAATTAATATATTTTTCCGGATGAACGTACTTTGCTCGTGTCGATTCGGGTTGGAGTAACAGTACCTTTTGCCAAGTTTTCTGTTGCTATAGCTAATGACTCTATAGCTTGTGTCATTGACAAAAAGTTAATTGTCGATATTTCATCGCTCGCTTGGTGATAGTGTTTGTCCTTGTCTAATTGAGTAGTACTGAAACTATGAGCGGGAACACCTAATCTTGCTAAGGTTGCGTTATCTGAACGATAGAATAGTTGCTCTTTGGGATAAGGGTCATGGTAAATTTTGGTCTGCTTTTGTCTTAATGAATCGTTTAATATATCGACTAAATTAGATCGTTCAGCGCCCGTCATCCATAGTTTGCCTTCCCCAAACTTTGAAGATTTACCAATCATTTCTATGTTAATCATCGCAGTAACATTGTCAGCGGGAATATGTTGTGAAAAGTACTTGGAACCATAACCCCCAATTTCTTCAGCGGTAAAGGCTGAAAATATTAAGGTACGTTCGTTAAAGTTAGATTCAGCGAAGTATCGAGCCAAGTTAATAATCGCTGTGGTGCCAGAAGCATTGTCGTCAGCGCCATTGAAAATATTATCGTTTTGGCCTTCGAGCTCTCTAATACCAAGGTGATCATAGTGTGCTGAATATAAAACGACTTCAGAGGCCTTGCTTCGACCTGGCAGCACACCAACAACGTTAGTTAAGGTCTTATTGGTAATATCCGTTTTCCCACTTGCTGAAAACGTTTGTACTGAATCAAGGTTGCTTAAGGCGATAACAATAGAGCCTTGATTAATATTGTTCAGCTTAGTTAAACCACCATTAAAATAATTTTTGTATCGCGCAAATATTTCTTTATGGCTAGAGTGAACAAGTATTAAATGATCGCCTCCAACTTGGTTTAGTTTAGCTAGAGTAGGTCTGAATTTATCCTGTTCTAAAATGTAAGTGATAGTCACATCACTGTCTTGGCTCCAGTGAAGCTGTTTAGCCGTGCTAGCTAGTGCCAATTGTTCTGTTTCTATTTCAATATCGTTTACCCTAAGAGTAACCTCTGATGGCTTAAACGAGTAGATAGGGAATTTTTGTAGATAACTGTTCTTAAACGGCTTTAATCCGACAGACTTAAATCTGTTCGCAATGTACTTGGCTGCCGTGTCTAATTCTGGTGTAAAGCTATACCGACCTTTTAGTTTGTCACTAGCTAAAAATGTAACATCACTTTTTACAGAATCAATATTTATCGAAGCTGCCTTTAGCGGCGCATGAAGACAGATAAAACTTGAAATTAAGGCGGCAGTTCTTAATAATGACTGGTATATAGACATGGAGTTCTTGCATTATTATTGAATTATTCGCTTATAGAATAATTCAGCTCGCTTGATATTGATAGATAAACTTGTTCGACTAGGGCTGTTGAACTTAAACACTAATTCAACTTTTATTCATTCTCTTTATGCTTTGTATTCTTATGATTGATTTAAGTGATAGTGATGTTTTATGATATGGTTACGCTATGATATCGCTTAAAGATGCGATCAAAATAAATTAACATAATTGAGTAAAAATCATATGACCATTCAATCTTTTATTCCACCTCAACGAACATTAATGGGGCCTGGTCCTTCAGACGTCAGTGCACGTGTTCTTTCAGCTCTAGCTAGACCAACTATTGGTCATTTAGATCCTAAATTTGTTGGCATGATGGATGAATTAAAGTCTTTACTGCAATATGCTTTTCAAACAACAAACCCATACACAATTGCGTTATCTGCACCTGGCTCAGCGGGAATGGAGGCATGTTTTGTCAACCTAGTGTCGCCGGAAGATACCGTTGTCGTTTGTCGAAACGGTGTGTTTGGTCAACGCATGATTGAAAATGTTACCCGAATTGGCGCAAAAGCAGTCGTTGTTGATTCTGCCTGGGGCAGAGCAGTAGAACCGCAAAAATTGGAAGATGCGCTCAAGGCAAATCCAGATGCTAAATTTGTCGCGTTTGTGCATGCTGAAACTTCAACGGGAGCTCTCTCGGATGCTAAAACTCTATGTGAAATTGCGAAAAAGTACCATTGTACTACCATAGTTGATGCGGTGACGTCGTTAGGTGGTGTCGAGCTTAAAGTTGATGAGTGGCAAATCGATGCGGTTTATTCTGGTAGCCAAAAGTGTTTATCTTGTGTACCTGGGATATCGCCTATTAGTTTTAGTGAGCAAGCCACAGACATCATTAAGAACAGAACTACTCCGATACAGAGTTGGTTCTTAGATCAATCTTTAGTGATGGGGTATTGGTCGGGCGAGGGAAAGAGAGCTTATCATCATACTGCCCCGGTAAACTCCCTTTATGCCATGCACGAGTCCTTAATTATGTTACAGCAAGAAGGTTTAGAGAATAGTTGGAAACGCCATGCAGATATGCATCAGCTACTTGCTTCTGGATTGGATAAATTAGGTATCGAATTTATTGTGCCAGAAGAAGAGCGTTTACCCCAGTTGAATACCGTTAGAATTCCTAATGGAATAGATGATGCCGCTGTACGCAATAAGTTATTGAATGAGTATAATTTAGAAATCGGTGCTGGCTTAGGTGACTTCGCTGGTAATGCTTGGCGGATCGGGTTAATGGGTTATGCCGCTCGTAAAGAAAATGTCGCACTGTGTTTGTCCGCATTAACTGAGGCATTAAGCTAGGCAACGTAAATACATTGTTAGAATCTAAAGCCCGCATATAACAAAACAGCGGGCTTTTATGTTTTCTACTTATACCAATTACATTAAGTATGTGATCTAAATTTTACGCAGGAAAAAGAGCTTAATTCAAGGCGTAAGTTGACACAAATGGTTGTTCCCTTTGCGAAACTTACAACGCAGGAGTAATTTTTTTAACCAGTAAAATAGATCAGCTATTTACTGTGATTGGTATTACTACCAAGTACCGGTATTTTCCATGCTAAGCCAAGGCTCTTTCGGCTCTAAGTGCCCGTCTTGTAATAGCTCGATTGAAATGCCATCTGGCGAACGAACAAAGGCCATATGACCACAACGTGGTGGACGGTTAATCGTAACGCCTGCATCCATTAATTTCTGACATATGTCATAAATATTATCTACTCGAATGGCAAGGTGACCAAAATTATTGCCGCCAGTATATGGCTTGGTTTCTCCCCAGTTGTGAGTTAACTCAATTTCATGGCCACCTTCTTCAGCAGCTAAAAAGATTAAAGTGAATTTACCTTCAGGTACGTCATGTCGTTTGACCTCTTTAAAGCCAAGGAGGTCACAATAGAAATGCAATGACGCATCAACATCAAGAATGCGTACCATAGTGTGTAGTAGTTTCATTTCTGTCCTTTTAATAATATCAATAGCGATTAATTGGAATAGCCTAAACCGGGTTTACACTATGATCCACTTAATTTTATGAATATTGTTGGTCAATTTAACATTATAAAGTATCAATCCCCCATGAAGTTCATATTTTAAAAACTTAAAAGAAGGGCATTTCTTCGTCTAAATATTTTAGATTTTTCGTTTTATCGCTTGCTTATAACGTAATTGCTTTTATCGATTGTATCGATTGTTTTTATCAATTTTATTAAATCGTTACCTCTGCCTATACTCAAAGTTGTACTAGAATTATACAGTCATTAACTGATTAGAAAGTATAAGCGAGCTATTGCTTGATAGGCTGTATTGGCAATAGCAAATAATATAAGAAATCTCTAAAAATCAGAGGATATAATTATGAAAATCAACTCGATGTTACGTAAGTCTGTATTGGCTAGTGTAATTGCGTTATCAATTAGTTCAGTAGGTGCTAGCGCCGATCAAATGACCAAGCCGAAAGGGGCAATGGGTTCAGGACACGCTTCATTAGGGCAAGCTAAAACCAACCAATTTTGGTGGCCTGATCAACTCGACTTGTCACCGCTACGTGCTCAAGATGGACGTTCGAATCCATACGGTGAAAATTTTGATTATTCGAATGCGTTCAGTCAGCTCGATATGGCACAGTTAAAAAAAGACTTAAATGAATTGTTAGTCACGTCTCAAGATTGGTGGCCAGCGGACTATGGTAACTATGGTCCATTTTTTATCAGGCTTTCTTGGCACAGTGCCGGTACTTATCGGACGTTAGATGGTCGCGGTGGTGGCGATGGTGGCCAGATGAGATTTGATCCACTTAACAGCTGGCCAGATAACGGTAATTTAGATAAAGCAAAGCGTTTACTTTGGCCTCTTAAACAAAAATATGGTGAAAGCATCTCTTGGGGCGATTTGATGATTCTAGCGGGTACAGTCGGCTTAGAGAATATGGGCTTTAAAACCTATGGTTTTGCTGGTGGTCGTGCTGATGATTGGGAGCCAGATTTAGTTTACTGGGGACCTGAAGTTGAAATGTTAGCAAGTGATCGTGAAGAAAAAGATGGCCAACTAAAACGTCCTCTAGGTGCGACACACATGGGATTAATTTATGTCAATCCTGAGGGACCCAAGGGCAAGCCAGATCCGGTTGGTTCAGCTAAAAATATTCGTGTTGCCTTTAGTCGAATGGCGATGAACGATGAAGAGACTGTTGCACTGATTGCTGGCGGCCATACCTTCGGTAAAATGCACGGTGCGCATAAACCAAGTGAATGTGTGGGTAAAGAACCTGGTGGCGCAGCTATTGAAGAGCAAGGTCTAGGTTGGAAAAACAAATGCGGCAAAGGGCATTCAGAAGATACAGTGACAAGTGGCCTAGAAGGTGCGTGGACACAAGCGCCGACTCAGTGGACAACTTTGTATTTACAAAATCTACTAAACTTTGACTGGAAAGAAACCAGAAGTCCGGCAGGCGCTATCCAATGGATACCCACCGATGAATCAGTCCATAATTCTGTCCCTGATGCGCATGTCAAAGGTAAGTTTCACGCACCAGTGATGACCACGGCCGATTTAGCGCTTAAATTTGATCCTGAGTATAAGAAAATTGCTCAACGTTTCTTGGCAAACCCAGAAGAGTATCGCTTAGCCTTTGCTAAAGCTTGGTACAAGTTAACACATCGAGATATGGGTCCTAGAACCCGCTACCTTGGTCAAAACGTGCCAAATGAAGAGGCGATCTGGCAAGATCCTGTTCCGACAGTAAATCACAAATTAGTTTCATCACAAGATGTTAAAGCGCTTAAAAAAGCTATTTTACAGACTGGTGTTTCTGTTCCTGAATTAGTACGGACAGCATGGGCATCTGCTGCTAGCTTTAGATCTTCGGATATGCGTGGCGGTGCTAATGGCGCAAGAATCATGTTAGCGCCACAAAAAGACTGGTCAGTGAATAATCCTAAAGAGTTAGCAGGTGTACTGAAAAAACTTGAAAATGTTCAGCAACAATTCAATAAAAAAGCATCGAAAGGTAAGCAAGTATCAATGGCTGATGTGATTGTATTAGCCGGTGCTGCTGCAATAGAAAAAGCAGCAGAAGATGCAGGCGTAACAGTAGAAGTTCCTTTTGCTGCTGGTAGAGCCGATGCTACTCAAGCGCAGACCGATGTTGTTTCGTTCGCACTATTAGAGCCGAAAGCCGATGCCTTTAGAAATTACTTTGATGCCCAAGCAAGCTATCGTTCACCTGCAGAAATGCTAGTGGATAAAGCGGAGCAGTTGAACTTAACTGTCCCAGAGATGACTGCATTAGTTGGTGGACTTCGTGTCCTTGGCGCAAATGCAATGGACTCAAAGCATGGCGTATTTACTGACCAACCAGGCAAGTTAACGAACGATTTCTTTGTTAATTTGTTAGATATGTCAACGGTGTGGAAGAAAGCGAAACAAGATGGCTTATATGAAGGTTTTGATCGCAAGTCAGGTAAGAAACTTTATAGCGCAACGACAGTAGACTTAATCTTTGGCTCAAACTCAGAGTTAAGAGCCGTGGCTGAAGTTTACGCTTATGACAATGCTAAGCAAAAGTTTGCCAATGACTTTGTCAATGCATGGAGTAAAGTTATGCAGCTAGATCGTTTCGATTTACGTCATTCACTATAACCCCAAAAGGTAGTGACACAACGTGTCACTACCATTAACCTATTGTGGTTCAGTTCCTGATTAAAAAAACGGAAGTATTATTGAATCTAATTAGAAAATATCTATTTTAAATTAAACAAGGAATATATGTTATGTCAAAGGGTAAATGTCCCGTTATGCACGGTGGTGCAACTGAAACCAGTATGTCGAATATGGATTGGTGGCCAAAAGCTTTAAACCTAGACATCTTGCATCAGCATGATCACAAAACAAATCCGATGGGTGAAGACTTTAACTATCGTGAAAACCTTAAAGATCTTGATGTTACGGCCTTAAAGAAAGACTTGATTGACGTCATGACCGACAGTCAGAAATGGTGGCCAGCAGACTGGGGCCATTATGGTGGTTTGATGATTCGCATGTCTTGGCACGCAGCTGGTACATATCGTATTGCTGATGGTCGTGGTGGGGCAGGTACAGGAAATCAACGTTTTGCGCCGATTAATTCTTGGCCAGATAACGTAAATTTAGATAAAGCGCGTCGACTTCTTTGGCCTATCAAAAAGAAATACGGTAACAAGCTAAGTTGGGCTGATTTAATTGCTTACGCAGGTACCATGGCTTATGAATCAATGGGTTTAAATACCTTCGGTTTTGCTTTTGGTCGCGAAGATATCTGGCACCCTGAAAAAGATACCTACTGGGGCGCAGAAAAAGAATGGCTAGCACCGAGTGGAAGCGAAGGTAGCCGCTACTCTGGTGAGCGTGATTTAGATAATCCATTGGCTGCGGTAATGATGGGGCTTATTTATGTTAACCCCGAAGGTGTAGACGGTAATCCTGATCCGGTGAAAACCGCTCATGATATTCGTACTACGTTTGAACGTATGGCAATGAACGATGAAGAAACAGTAGCGCTAACCGCGGGTGGTCACACCGTTGGTAAATGTCACGGCAATGGTGATGCTGAACTCTTAGGTGAAGACCCTGAAGGTGCTGAACTTGAAGAGCAAGGTTTTGGGTGGATGAACAAGACCAAGCGTGGTATTGGGCGAGATACCGTTTCTAGTGGTATTGAAGGTGCGTGGACAACGCATCCTACTAAGTGGGATAACGGCTTCTTCGATTTGCTATTAGGCTACGACTGGGAGCTTAAGAAAAGCCCTGCGGGTGCGTGGCAGTGGGAACCTATCAACATTAAAGAAGAAGATAAGCCGGTTGATGTTGAAGACGCGTCTATTCGTTATAATCCTATTATGACTGATGCGGATATGGCGATGAAGATGGATCCTGAATATCGTAAGATTTCAGATAAGTTTGCTAAAGATCCTGCGTATTTTTCTGAAGTATTCGCTCGCGCTTGGTTCAAACTGACTCACCGTGATTTAGGGCCAAAGGCTCGTTATGTTGGTCCAGACGTTCCTAAAGAAGAGTTGATCTGGCAAGACCCAGTGCCAGCAGGAACAACGGGCTATGATGTTGAGGCGGTAAAAGCAAAAATCGCGGCAAGTGGTTTAAGTATTAGCGAAATGGTGTCTACTGCATGGGATAGTGCAAGAACATTCCGTGGCTCTGATAAGCGCGGTGGTGCTAACGGTGCGCGTATTCGTCTTGCTCCACAAAAAGATTGGGAAGGCAATGAACCTGATCGCTTAGCTAAAGTATTAGCGTTACTTGAAGTGATTGCTGCAGACACTGGTGCGAGTTTGGCTGATGTGATTGTACTTGCAGGTAACGTCGGTGTTGAACAAGCGGCGAAAGCGGCTGGCACTAAGATAACGGTACCATTCTCTCCGGGTCGTGGTGACGCAACACAAGAAATGACCGATGTTGAGTCGTTTGAAGTCTTGGAACCTTTACATGACGGTTTTCGTAACTGGGTGAAGCGTGATTATGTGGTTACGCCTGAAGAGTTATTGCTTGATCGTACGCAGTTAATGGGCTTAACAGCGCCTGAAATGACCGCATTGATTGGTGGCATGCGTGTTATAGGTACTAACCATGGTGGTACTAAGCACGGAGTATTTACAGACCGTGAAGGTGTATTAACTAATGACTTTTTTGTTAACCTTACTGACATGAATTATTCGTGGAAGCCAAAAGGACAAAATCTCTATGACATTTGTGACCGTGAAACGGATGACGTTAAGTGGACCGCAACGCGAGTTGATCTTGTCTTTGGCTCTAACTCGATTCTTCGATCGTACGCGGAAGTGTATGCACAGGATGATAATCAAGAAAAGTTTGTGCGTGACTTTGTAGCAGCATGGACCAAGGTCATGAATGCCGACAGGTTTGATCTAAACTAAAGTAAGTGAAAATCATCTTTCTATGTGGGGCACAAGAGTTATGTGCCCCTATTAATGAATAATTTTCGCTAGCAAGTGAATTTAGTAGATTGGGCATTAATCATCAAACAGTGGTTAATGCCTTTTTACTTTGTTAGAGCTGTGTTGTCCGTTACAAACGGAATATCATTCGTGTTCTCAAGACTACAGAGTTTTTTATAGGCTCCCGAAGTGCACTGTTGCCATTACTCTTGAGCATAGATTAGTTTTGTCACTTGGCCTCTTCGTGATTGTAATTTCATAAAAAGCTAACGTTAGTAAAGTTGGCGCTGAGCTATTCTGTTTTATCTTTAAACTTAGCAGACACAACTTTCAGTAACTTCTGCTCAACTTCAACTACATTTTTACCCATGGCAAACTTAGTGCGGTTTGAAACACGATCGATCTGTGTATCTAAAGCTATTGTCGCTGGCCAAAATATAATGAAGAAAGATGTTCAGTTCTTTACTGTGAGTTAAATTGGTCAACACCACAGGTATTAATGATTACATGAGCGCTTTCGCCTGACGAAAAGTAAGCCTTTGCATCTTGCTGAACTATTAGAACATGCAATTCATCTTATAAATCGCACT
>PJEL010003926.1_pt1 | contig 12462 bp, 13 predicted proteins | sample 1853271 | NCBI WGS metagenome assembly PJEL01 (sample SAMN08108733, study PRJNA415343) | Invertebrate metagenome, whole genome shotgun sequencing project. | host: Globobulimina | place: Sweden: Gullmar Fjord | collected 2015-08 | reverse complement strand
GGGTTCCGCCTCGTCCGAAGGTAGATCAGCGATGATGACGCCTGCTGCTCCCGCGTCCGCCGCGTCAGTGAAGAACGCGTCGATTCCCCTCCGTAGCACGGGGTTGACGTAGGTCATTGCCAACACGGGTTTGCCCGTCTCTTCTGAAACACGGCGAACCACGTCGAGAGCAACTAGCACCGTCACTCCCCTTTCCAGTGCCAACTCGCCAGCAGCCATGATCACCGGCCCGTCCATGAGAGGATCCGCGTACGGAATCCCGACCTCGAAGCCATCCGCACCGGCATCCGCCATTGCCTTGAAGATCCCAACTGATTCATCCGGCGATGGGATGCCTGCGGTGAGATACGGGAGAACGGCAGCCCTGTTCTCATGGCGCACCATTGCGAACATCGTTGCAAGTCGTTCGCGTCCTGTCTCAGCCATCGTATGCAGCCACCTGTTGCACGTCCTTGTCTCCCCGCCCGGAGAGGTTCAACACGACTCGCTTGCCGGAAAGGCTGGCCGCTTCCTTCACGATCCAAGCAAGACCATGGGCGGACTCGAGCGCTGGAATGATTCCTTCTGTGACGGCAAGCCGGTGGAATGCCGCAACGGCTTCATCGTCGGTCACGCTCTCGTACCGCACGAGACCGTCATCCTTGAAGTAGGCGTGTTCGGGTCCGACGCCAGGGTAGTCAAGCCCTGCCGAGATCGAATGCGCCTCAAGCACCTGACCGAAGTCGTCCTGGAGCATGTATGTCATTGCTCCGTGAAGCACGCCAGGACTCCCCTCACCGAGTGACGCTCCATGCATCTCTGTTTCGATTCCGAGGCCGGCAGCCTCCACACCGATGAGCGCAACCTCGGGATCTCCCGCAAACGTATAGAAGACCCCCATTGCGTTGGAGCCTCCACCAACGGGTGCGACGATCACGTCAGGCTTGCCGTCAAACTGCTCGTTCAACTCGTCGCCGATGACTTTCTGGAATTCGCGCACCATCCAAGGGAATGGATGAGGGCCGACGACACTGCCGATTATGTAGTGCGTCGATTCGACCGAAGCGACCCAGTCGCGCAACGCAGCAGAGACGGCGTCCTTGAGCGTGCCGGCACCCGATGTCACGGGGACCACCTCAGCGCCGAGAAGCTCCATGCGGTACACATTGAGCGCCTGGCGCTCGATGTCCTTCTGCCCCATGTACACGACGCAGTCGAGGTTCAACAACGCACATGCCGTTGCGGTTGCGACACCGTGTTGACCTGCCCCGGTCTCAGCGATTACCCGCTTCTTTCCCATCCGCTTCGTCAGGAGTCCCTGGGCGATCGTGTTGTTGATCTTGTGCGCACCGGTATGCGCAAGGTCTTCGCGTTTGAGCCACAAGTCGAGACCCAGCTCATTCGACAGCCGCTCGGCGTGGTACACGGGCGTCGGTCGTCCGACGTACGTCGACAGAAGCCCAGACAGATCGGCTTGAAACGACTGGTCGTTCCAAGCCTCGATGAACGCGGCCTCGAGTTGGATGAGTGCAGGCATCAGTGTTTCTGGCGCAAAGGCACCGCCGAATGCACCAAATCGACCTCTGTCGTCCGGCCGGTCGAGTCTCATATCTGTTTCGCCTTCTCGATGAAGGCGACGATCCTAGATGGATCCTTGATGCCAGGCTCCGATTCGAGTCGACTCGAAGCATCCACACCGAATGGGCCCACTGCTTCGATCGCCGCCGCAACGTTGTCTGGTCCGAGACCTCCAGCAAGAATGAACGGTCGACCGGGGTCCGCGATCGACTTCCAGTCGAAGGCAACACCGGTGCCACCGTGCATCGCCTTCGAAGGCGTGTCGAAGATGGGCAGTGCGGCTCCCGGGACCTCGGCAAGGCCCACTCGTGTGCCATCCGGCCCAAGCGGAACGGGAGCAATCGACAGATACCCGGCCTCCACAGCTTCAGCAGCAACTTCGAGCGATCGTTCGCCGTGGGCTTGAATGCCTGACACACCTACGGCTTCTGCAAGAGCTAGCGCCTCTCCTGGCGAAACGTCGACCGTCACAATGAATGTGGCGATCGGAACTCCCTCGGCGAGACCGCGGGCCTTGTCCGGTGTGAGCATGCGCGGCGACCCTTCCGCGAGCACGAAACCCATTGCATCTGCACCGCCGGCCACAGTTGCCTCGACAGCCTCTGGTGAGGTCATTCCACAGATCTTCACCCAGGTCACGCGTCACCCCTGAGCGCCTTGACAAACGCAGATGGGTCTCCCGATCTGACGAGTGCCTCACCGACGAGGATCGCGTCGTAGCCTGCGGCTCGCATTCGGGCAGCGGCTTCGACCGTTGAGACGCCTGACTCGCCGATGGATACGACGCCGCTCGGGAGTCCAGACGCGAGGTCTTCCGCTACTTCGAGATTCGTGACGAACGTGGCCAGGTCCCGATTGTTCACTCCGATGATCTTGGCGCCAGCCGCGGTAGCTCGCTCCAGATCGTCAGCCGTGTGCACTTCAACGATCGCGTCAACGCCGACGTCACTTGTCGTGGCGAGCAGACTCTCCAGCGTCCGCTGATCGAGTGTTGCCACGATCAGCAGCACAGCATCAGCTCCGGCAGCACGCGCCTCCCACACCTGCGCCCCATTGCGGGTGAAGTCCTTACGCAGAAGGGGGATTTCGACTGCTGCCCTGACAGCGCGGAGGTCATCAAGCGACCCGCCGAAGAAGTTAGGTTCGGTCAGGATCGAGATCGCATCAGCTCCGCCGGTCTGATACTCCGAAGCAAGAGCAACCGGGTCAAGATCGGCATCGATAGCACCTGCAGAAGGTGAACGTCGCTTGATCTCCGCGATCACGCTGAGCCCTGGCGATGCAAGTGCCGCTGCGAATGGATACGCGGGGCTCTGGTTAGCCGCTGCTTCCTTGAACTCGTCGACGCGAGCGAAGGCGATCTCAGCCCTTGCGTCGGCGTGTTCGAGAATCGGTGTGAGCATGCCAGCAGCGTAAACGGAAGTCCGTCCTTCAAACGCAGAACAGCGATCAGTCAGGTCAGTTCAGCTGCGGCGGAAATCGCATGCAGCACGGCCCTCGCCTTGTTCACGCACTCGTCGTACTCGGCGGCTGGATCACTATCCACCACGATCCCGGCCCCGGCCTGGACCCACGCCTTTCGCCCCTTCGTCACGCAGGTTCGCAGTGCAATTGCTGTATCGAGGTTGCCAGAGAAGTCGATGTAGCCAACGGCGCCCGCGTACGGCCCTCGCGCCGTGGGCTCAAGCTCGTCAATGATCTCCATCGCCCGCACCTTTGGTGCACCCGATACCGTTCCATGCGGGAAGGTAGCTCGAAGCACGTCAACTGTGCCGACCCCTTCACGGAGCCTGCCGGACACGCCAGATACGATGTGCATCACGTGGGAGTACCGCTCTATGACCATGAGGTCATCGACAGCCACGGTTCCGAACTGGCACACCCGCCCGAGATCGTTCCGGGCGAGATCGATGAGCATGGTGTGCTCCGCCCGTTCCTTGGGATCCGCAAGCAGCTCCTCCTCAAGCGCCAGGTCTTCTTCTTCGGTTGCACCTCTCGGACGTGTGCCTGCGATGGGTCGTGAGAATGCCTCGCCATCCCTCACTCGCGACATCAGCTCGGGTGATGAACCCACGATCGCGAAGTCTCCGGTCCGCACAAGGAACATGAACGGTGATGGATTCACGAGTCTGAGTGCCCGGTACACCGCAAACGCATTTCCGTCGAATTCCGTCTCGAACCGGATGGACGGCACGATCTGGAACGCATCACCTGCTCTGATGTATTCGACCGACGTTCTTACGGCATCCTCGAATGCCTCCCGCGTGAGATTCGGCTCAGCAAAGGGCAATGCGTCGAATGGAGGCCGCTGCACGACATCCGTGCTTGTTGGTGAAGCGAGATCGGTGACAGCGGACTCGAGGACTTCGATTCCAGCCAGGTATTGCGCCTCTGGGTCTTCACCGACGAACACGTTCACGATGAGCGTGATCGTCTCTCTCAAGCGATCGAACGCTGCGACGCCACCGACGAACTGCCACTGCAACTCAGGAAGGTCGCGATCGTCTGTCGGCATGCCGGGAAGATGCTCGACATACCGAACCGTGTCATAGCCAAGAAAGCCGACCGCTCCGCTGTGGAGCGGCGGAATCGGACCGGCGAATCCGAGCTGATCGATGGGTGGGACAGAGAATCGATCCACAAGCGATTCGAATACCTCCAGCGGATCGGAGCCGTCCAGGTCGATGCTGTTGGATACTGATGACACACCGGCGCGAGACGTGAGGGTGAAGGCTGGATCCCATCCGACGAAGCTCCAGCGGGCCCACCGCTCGCCACCCTCCACCGACTCGAGGAGGAACCCATCATCGTCACCGACCAGCCGATCGAACACACCAACAGGCGTTAGACGATCGGCAAGAACCTCGACAGCGACGGGCACAACCGAGTACGTCGATGCGAGGTTTAGGAACGCATCCTGGGAGAGTGAGATTCGCATCGGTGTCACATTACCGACGTGGGATCACACTTCGGCGAGACCATCGAGTCCGAGGTTGATGAGCAGGTCAGAGAACCATGCCGAAAGGTTGACGATCTGGCCCGACACCATCAAGTAGCCAAAGAACGCAAGCATGAGACCCGACACCACCGTGATCTGGGTCAGATACCTCTTCACCCAGTTGAATGCGGAGAACGCCTTCGCCAGAAGCAGTGACGTCAGCAGGAATGGAATGCCGAGGCCGATGCTGTAGAAGAGCAGGACGAGCATTCCCTCTGCAACCGTGTCCGAGTTCGCTCCAAGCAGCAGAGCAGAAGCGAGGAAGGGACCGATACACGGCGTCCAACCGAAGGCGAAGGCCGCACCCATCACGGGAGGCCCTGCCAGCCCGAGCTTTGAGGCGCCGGATGACTCCATCCGTCTGTCCTTCAACACGGGGAGTAGCCACGACGGTGTCCACACCGCAGTGATCGCTATGAACAACCCCATCGCGATGATCAGCCAACCAGCAATCGTCGTGAAGATGCTCTGGTTGAGGAATCCGCTGAGCGAAGTAGCCGTTGCACCAAGTCCAACAAAGACTGTCGAGAAGCCGAGGACGAACAAACCAGTTCGGCCCACCACCCGCTTCATCGAGACGTTGCCCTCCGACAGCTCCGCCATGTCGTATCCGGACATCAGGGACACGTAGCCCGGTAGCAGCGGGAGGACACAAGGCGACAGGAAGGATGCAGCACCAGCGAGCAGCGCGGCGATGAGTGATGCTTCCACGTGGTTTCGTCCTTGTGTGTCGGGTAGTGCGTCTTCTGTGTCGGTCCCACAACGGTAAACAGATCCCGAATGTTCCCGCTCGTTACGCGACTCGACCGATTCGTTTCGCGACAGACCACCGATTTCGGCATTGCTTTGGTACTCTCGCCCACTGCCATCGCCCACTGCCATCAACCACTGCGAGCAACGTGCTTCAGTCTGAACCACAACCATCATCATTCCGCCCGTCCGACCGACGGGTGATCCTTCTGACATCGATCATCGGGTTCGTCGCCGCGTACGGGGCGAGCCAGATGGCCCACACGCTCCCGTTCGTGAGGCTCTCGTTCGATTTGACCGAGGGACAGATGAGTCTCATGTTCGCCGTGATTCGAGCAGCATCACTCCTCGGTGTGGTCTTCGCAATGACGGCCGACCGCTCAGGTCGACGAAAACCTCTCCTTGCCGCCTTCGCCCTTATGGCGTTCGGCTCAATGACGACGGCCTTCATTCCAACGGTCGCTGTATTCATGGTCAGCCAGGCGCTCGTGCGAATCTCAATCGTCGCGATTGCCTCAATCTCGATCGTGCTGATCGCTGAGGAGCTTCAGCCAGGGGTACGCGCCTTCGGGCTCGGTCTCTATGGCCTCGCGGGTTCTCTCGGCGTCGGACTCGGGTTGGTTCTTCTGCCGATTGCTGAAAAGAGTGACGACGCGTGGCGCATCCTGTTTGCCATCGCGACGCTCGGAATGTTGCTGTTCCCACTCCTCTCCCGCTTCCTTCCCGAGAGTGGGGCGTTCGCACCCGCCTCAACGATCCCCTTCGTCAAGGCACTCGGAATGGGCCTATCGAAACACTTCTGGCCGCTCGCCGGAGTTGCATTCTTCGTGGCTGCATTCTCCTCCCCTGCCTTTGACTTCGTCCTTGAACGACTCATCAACGACCTCCAATGGGAGTCTGGCGCTGCGCGTTTCCTTCTCATCGTCTTCTCTGGGATCGGTGCAGCCGGTCTCCTGATCGGTGGCAAGATGGCTGACCGAATCGGGCGAAAACCAACAATCATCACGGCTCTGATCATCGGACTCGTCGGCGGAGCTGGGTTCTACCTCCTCGACTCCGGTTGGTTCCTTGCAGCATCGATCTTCCTCGCAACGCTTGGCGCCACCATGCTGACACCCTCGTTCGCCGCTCAACGCGCCGAACTCTTCCCAACACGAGTCAGGGCAACCTCCTCGGCATGGATCACCAACGTTGCGATCCTCGGATCCATTGCGGGCTTCGCAACCGGTGGAATACTGATCGACCGCATCGGCCTGCCAGCCACTGTCTCATCACTCGGTGTTGGAGTTCTGATCTCGATCTATCTCGTTACGCGGCTACCCGAGACTCAGGGGATGGATCTCGTTCGCCGGAAAGCGGCCCCCACAGGTGCCAGCCCACAAACGCCACAAGGCGGCTGAGCACCAACACGGTCAGTGCCGTCCACACGCCGACGAGCGTCGATCCGATGAGCGCGAGAACGCCTGCGGTAATGGCGGCTGCAACCACCATCGACACGGCCATGAACCGGAACGCGCTGACGCCGATGCCGATTCCGTCCCACACGTACACAAGTGCTGTGAGTGGCTGCAGAGCAATTACGAACCAGACAATCGACCCGAGTAGCTCCTCGACCATTGGTTCCGCGCTGAAGATTCCAGCGAGATAGGGCTCGAACACTGCCAGGGCGACTGCGAGAATCACTCCAGCCGCGAACCCAAGTGCCAGAAGTCGGTTCGCTATCTCCCTCGCGTCCTTGAAGCGACCTGCACCGACATCGATTCCGATCATCGCCATTGCAGCCACCGCGAGGGAGTCAAGGACGAATGACATGAACAACCACGTCTGGAGCGCGATCTGGTGCGCAGCTACTTCGGCGGTCCCGATTCTTGTTGCAGCGAACGTTGTTGCCGTCAAAGCGAACAGAAGGGCAAGCGAGCGAACCATCATGGGCCATCCGTCGCTGAGGATCCTCCCCATCCCGAGTCCTCGGAGCCCTGTCGTGTGCCCGACGAGTCCAAACCTGACCCTGTCTCGTCCGAACATCAGAACGATGAATCCCACGGCGGCGATCGATTGCGCAACGACCGTTGCCCATGCAGCCCCTGTGACACCAAGATCGAAGCCGAAGATGAGTATCGGATCGAGAACGAGGTTGACGAGGTTCATTGCGATGGCCACATACAGCGGCGTTCTCGTGTCCTGATGCCCTCGGTACACGCCGTGGCCAACCATTGCGAGCAACATGGCCGGTAGCGAGAGAACCCGAATCGAGAGATATGCGGATGACTGCTCCAGTACGTCGCCTCGCGCGCCGAAGGCATCGACGATTTGCTCGGAGTAGGTGCCGACCACGATCGCAAGAACGACTCCGAGCGCTACGGAGATGATCAGCGCCCCCTTTGTGATTCCGCCCGCTCTCTCAGGCGAACCCCTCCCAACCTCGCCTGCCACCATGGGCGTGATCGTCACATGGATGAAGTTGAAGACAGCAAACACAGCGCCGAACACAGCGGAGGCGACGGCGAGGGCCGCGAGCTCGACAGTTCCCAGACGTCCAACCCACGCGGTATCGACGATCGAAACCAACGGGTCGATGGCAAGAGTTCCGAGAGCCGGAATCGCCAACGCAGCGATCGCGCGATCCCTTGTATTCCGTCGAAATGCCAGAGGCATTCTCATCCGGGTACCGATTTGCTCTGGTAGGTGCACCGATCCAGCAGCGGACACTCCCAGCAGCGTGGCTTCTTTGCGTCGCACACGTCCCGTCCGAATTGGATCAGCGTCATTGATATGTCGGCCCAGCGATCGGAGGGATAGAGGTCCTTGAGGTCGCCTTCCACCTTCTCGGGATCCGTGTTCGGAGTGAGACCAAGGCGATGGGCGACCCTCTTGACGTGCGTGTCAACCGCGATCGCAGGAATGTTCCACACCTCAGCGAGCACCACAGACGCCGTCTTTCGTCCAACGCCACGAAGCTTGACCAACTCGTCCAGATCGGCGGGCACTTCGCCATCGAATGTATCGACCAGGTCTCCTGCAAGAGCGATGATGCTCTTCGTCTTCTGGCGGTAGTAGCCCGTCGAGTAGATGATCTTCTCGACGTCCTCTGGATCAGCTGCCGCGAGATCTTCCGGAGTCGGATAGGCCTCGAAGAGGACCGGTGCGACCTTGTTCACGTTCTCGTCGGTTGTTTGTGCTGACATGACGGTCGACACGAGGAGCTGCCACGGATCCGTATACGTGAGCGCGGTACCGATGTTCGGATAGATCTTGACGAGACGGTTGAGGATTACTCGCGCGTTGCGACGTTCCTCGACAGATGACCCGTTGTCCATCCTCTAGCCGCCCACGATCACGATGGTGAGTCCGATCCCGACATAGAGGGCTCCGCCGACAACCTGCCAGAACGCCCTCGAATTCGCTTCGGGCCTCAGGCCCTTCTGCAGGCGCTCTTGGGGCGTCACCTTGAAACTCGAGTTGGCCTCCGCCTGCGGTTCGTCGGCTCTGCGTGTTCCGAAGAGAGCACCCATCGCTCCCATACCGAGGTCCGTGTACCCGCCGCCGGCTGAGCCTCCGGCAAGGAGGAGGACGACACCGTACAGGATCATCGTGTATCCAACAGTCGATGCAAGCTTGATGTCGCTGATCAGCCAGACCACAACGCCAACGGCCACGGACGCGATGAGGCCAATGCCGAATGTGACGAGGTAGTCAGGCATCCGGTCGGCCAGAGACAAGTCGTTGTCAATGCCATCAGGTGTCAATGGTTCCATGGGACGTCAGCGTACCGGAGTGTCAGGCCTCAGTTCCGTGCCGGAATCCGGCCGAGAAGGTGGAGACATCCCACGATCGCGCCACCGATCAGCACGAATGCGCCCATCAGGACTACAGCCAACTCCATGAGCGTGAAGGCCGATGTTGAGCACGTTCCAAGACCCGATGGGCAGAGTCCGAGGCCCGTACCTCCGACGACAAGATCGAGGAGGGCGACTGCTGGAACCGCCACGATGACCGCGAGCAGGACGATGAGTCCTCCCAGCGCCAATCTCACAAATACCATCACCGAAGGCTACAACCACCAGAAGATTGCTGAGGTACCTCGGTGCGTGTACGGTGCCACGAAACCCACTCGAGAGGCTGTTCGTGAGCACTGGCGTCGCCGCACCCCCTGCATATCACATCGAAACATTCACCGAAGACGAACGGGCGATCCTCGCCAGATACTTCACCGATTTGGATGGACCTGTGTTCGCCATAACTGGTCTTCCTGAGGTCGTCAAGGGTGCGCTCTTTGCCCGCTACAGCCGGTCTCCCAAATCGGTGCGAAGGCTATTCATCGACGAGTTCGCGACGGAAGCCGATTTGGGTACCGCCGCAGTCTCCGCTGGCTCAGAGATATCGGCCTCCGTCGGCAGGGACAAGGCCGAAAGCCTCTACGACCGTGTCTTCAATCAGTACGGGGATGACTCTGTCGCGCAACTTGGCGGCGCCCATCTCGCCGTTGAGCAGGCATCCAATATCCTGACGAAGGTTCTGGAATGGGGAAGGCTTGCGTCATACCTGGAGCAGTCAACAAGGTACATCTTCTATGACCAGAAGCTCGGTGACCGCTATCGATTTCAGGTCCCCCAGGAACTTGCGGCCCATGGCTTGACGGATCGGTACAACGCCGACATGAAGTGGGCGTTCTCCACGTACAGCAATGTCGTGGCGAAACTGGTCGCCTACTACGAACAGCTGTATCCGAAACAACCGGATGATTCGAACTTCGTGTGGAAGTCGACGATCCGCGCAAAGGCGTGTGACGATGCGCGGGGCCTTCTCCCAGCATCGACCCAGTCAAACGTCGGGATCTTCGCATCCGGTCAAGCGTATGAGGCCCTGCTCGTGCGCATGGCGGCTAACCCGCTTGCAGAGGTTCGGTGGTTCGCCGACGCGATGCTCACCGAGTTGCGAAAGGTCATTCCTTCGTTCATGAAGCGCGTCGACGTGCCCGATCGGGGTGGTGTGTGGTCGGAATACTTCACCGACATCGCCCGGTCCATGGATGCGAGGGGCGGAGCCATTGATGCGACACCCGCCGACGCACCGACCGTCACTCTTGTTGAGTTCGATCCCGACGGGGAGCGGAAAGTTGCCGCGGCGAGTCTGTATGCCCATACAGAGATCCCCGACGGCCAGTTGCGAAAGATCGTCGCAACCATGGACGAACGCGAGATCGACGCCATCTTCGCCGACTTCGTCGGTGATCGCAGAAACAGACGACACAAGCCCGGTCGAGCCATGGAGCAGACCTTCTATCGCTTCGACGTGCTCTGTGACTACGGCATCTTCAGGGATCTGCAACGCCACCGCATGATGACGCTCGAATGGCAACAGCTCTCTCCAAACCATGGCTACGTGACCCCAGAGTCGATCGCGGACGTCGGCGCAGAAAGTGTGTGGGACGAGACCATGGAACGTGCCGGAGCTCTGTATGCAGATATCAGCGATTCCGCTGGCTCGCCCGTCGCCCAATACGCAGTGCCGTTCGCGAACAGGGTCAGGTTCACCATGAACATGAACGCCCGCGCCGCGTTCCACATGCTCGAGCTACGCACTCAGCAAGGTGGTCACCCCGACTACCGCGCTGTGTGTCAGGAGATGCACAACCAGATCAGGGAAGTCGCTGGTCACAAACGCATCGCTGACGCCATGACATACGTAGATCACACCGATTACGACCTCGCGCGTCTCGAAACGGAGCGCAGGGCCGCAGGCAAACGCGCTGCGCTCGGCCTGGAAGACCCGTCAGCCTGAAACCGGGATCCTCAGGACAAGATCGCCTTCGTCGAGGGACCACGACGCTGACCCGACGAGGGAGTAGTCGAGGAAGTCCTTCTCCGCAGCCTCGATGAATTGCTTCCTGGCAGCACCCTCAAGCGGTGGCACGCCTCGCTCGCGTACCGCTTCTGCCCTGGCCTGGAATCGGCTCAGGAATGCATCCATATCGAGTTCGGCCATGAGGGCTCCTTAATCATTGGTGGGACGTCAACGATAGACGGAACAACGAACGACACACTCACCGCCAAGGAACCGCAATGCGGTTCCCATGGATAGGCTGCAAGGGTGACCGCAACCCGTCTCATCTTCGTGTCCGGCAAAGGTGGCACCGGCAAGTCGGCCGTGACCGCAGCGACCGCCATCGACTTCGCCAGACGTGGACACCGCGTGCTCGCCATGGACATGGACAGCCGAACCGGTCTCGCCGCGCATCTCAGGCAGGCAAAGCTCGAGTACGACCCGGCTGAGGTCAGGCCGGGGTTGTTTGCGATGGTCATGAATCGACCAGACGCGCTTGACGAGTATCTCAAGCGGCAGCTCCACGTCCCAAGGGGGGCGCCGACTCGCCAGATCAGCGCCGCGCTCGCGGTCCTTGCAGACACAGCGCCAGGGGTTCGGGAGATCATCAGCATCGGCAAGCCAATAGGGGAAGCCCTCACGGGCAAGTGGGACGTCGTCATCGTCGACGCATCCTCCCTCGGCCAGTTCCAGTCATACCTCAGCGCGCCAAAAACTATCTCGGAGCTTGTACCCACAGGAACCATGCGTCGGCTGGCGAGCCGCATGCGCACAACGCTCACCGACGGCGCGGTGACGTCGATCCATCTCGTCTCGACACCTTCGGAACTCCCCATGATCGAGACGGTCGAGGCAATCAAAACGATTGCTGCCGAGAAGCTCGGTCCGAAGCCGAAGATCATTCTCAACCGCGTACTTGAGCCGTCGGGGATCTCTCCGAGCGACCTTCCGTCCCTCGGAGAGGGTCCTCTCCATGGGGCAGCTACTTTGCAACTCAATCTTGAGGAAGAGCAGGCCAAATGGGCAGGAACGCTCGCACACGACACTTCACTCCCCTACCTGTTCGGCGTGTTCACACCAGGGGAGGTCGCTGAGCAACTTGCCGACAGGATCGCGGTACCACTGTGACCGCCGCAACCACCACAACCATCATCGTCACCGGTGCGGGTGGTGTTGGCAAGACGACACTCTCCGCAGCGTTGGCAGCGTCGCTCGCCGCGCACGGCAAATCGACCCTCGTCCTCACCATCGACCCCGCAAAGCGACTCGCGGACGCTCTTGGGATCGGCGCGCTTGACGACACGCCAACACCGATCGAGGGATCAGAGCACATG
>PJEL010003925.1_pt1 | contig 12464 bp, 8 predicted proteins | sample 1853271 | NCBI WGS metagenome assembly PJEL01 (sample SAMN08108733, study PRJNA415343) | Invertebrate metagenome, whole genome shotgun sequencing project. | host: Globobulimina | place: Sweden: Gullmar Fjord | collected 2015-08 | reverse complement strand
CTCACATTAAAAAATAACATAATAAAAAAGGCGATAGGAGAACTAGATAGATGTTTTTGGACAAAAAAACAAATTAGATTGTACGAAAAAGAGCAAAAAAATGTATGGGATAGTGCAGCGCAGCTGCGTTTTGCTAAAGAAAAAGGGAAAGCCGAAGGTCTAAAAGAAGGCAAGGCTGAAGGAATATCGGAAGGTCTAAAAGAAGGAGAAGCTCTGGGAAAAAAAAGCATTATTAATGAGCTTTTAGCTAAATGTATTATTAGCCAAGAAGATGCTAATAGAATGCTTAATAATAAATGATATATTATTTCTAGTGCAGTTTCTTTGCATTATAGTTACTCTTTGGAAAAATTTGGTTGGTGTAAGAATATTTAGATAGCGATGTTGGCAATGGTTTTGAATAAACTGTTTATGTATAAGAAAAAAGAAAAAAAGCGATAGATAGGAAGAGAAATGTTTAAAGAGTTAACACAAAAGTATGGTTATAGACAATATGAGCTATTCCGCTATCCCAAGCAACTTAATAATAAAGAAACGCATTGTCAGTATACAAATTTGTAATATAGCAACTAATAAAGAGAGTATTCAATTTTAGTAAAAGAATATTAGTAAAAAAAAGAGGATATTCATGGTTTAAAATGTAGTTAAGCAATAATAGCTTATAAGACAATAATATAAACTATACTTTAAGATTTATGGTAATATAAAAAGTCACTACAAATAAAAATTAATCCAGCGTACTTACTAGATTGGGGTTACATTCATTTAGGTCGATTTAATAAATAGAGTACGAAACTACTTTATGTAAAATGAAGAACTGAAAAACTAGGTTATAAATCACCATAAAGGTTATTTGGAAGTTCATTTAAGCTTAAGAACTCCTGGGATATTTATTGAAATACTAAAAAGTAAAGATAAAAAATTTCTGGAAAAGTATAACATATAATCACTTTCAAAAACAAGCAGTTTATTAGAATGTCATTGTGGTAGTTTTTAAGAAGAATTCACTATATCAAATACAATTACAATATGAATTTGGTCATTTGATAGAAGAGCAAAGAATCCTAACAGTTTCTACTGAGCAAGTTTTGTAGAAAAATAACCGTGAACTACTCTATAGATTTAGCTTAGATAGTTAAGGTTGGAGGTGAACTCCTTTTTTTTTTGACTATTGCCTGCCTGAGGCGCAAGTTAGTGGGAGGCTTTTGGCGTCTTATTTTTGCTACAGGTTAACTTCTGACAAAGATAAAACTACTCTTTATATTCAACAGCATTACAGTTTAGTATTAATTTTATTGCCAGAGTTTAATAACTCTTGTGGACATTCTTATTGCACATTATCTTTATGCCCACAATTAGTATGTAAAAATATAGGTTGATTTTACGATTACCAGCGCTGGAGAGTGAAGACTTATCATATTAATAGCTACTATGATAAATAAACCAACTTTAAAGTCCTTTTTGTTTATTTGTTTTGCTCTATAAGTGCCATGAGCTTCTTCAGAATGCAACCCACTATCTAATATCGCTTTAGGGTTTAACTATTCTATATTATAACCTTTCTTTGTCTTAGGGTTTTTTTATTTTTTTATGTAAATAGAGCTAGATGATATACTATGAGATGATCTTTAACACTTATATATCCTATATTGTTAATTTTACAACTTAATAAAAAGTCGTATCACTCAATCTCTGTTTTTAATAAACGAAAAATAGTTACCAGAGTTAAATGAATGATTACTGATTCATCTTTTCTTTTCGTAGTTGAGCATGAAGCTTTTTGAAAAATTTTTGGTTTGTGTTATACAAATTGGAGGTGGCCTTGCTTAATATTTTACTAGAACAATTAAACAATCAAGCTGTTTGGTTTTTAACTTTGTATTGAGAGTATGTTTTGTTAATATAAGGATATTCTTTTTTTTGACAATATGGCTCTTTTCTACTCTCATCTAAGTTTTTTGCATCCCAAATATGTTGGACACAGCCCATAGGTTGACTTAATATCTTTTTTTGCCCAGTGGTGGGGTTGGTTTTTAAGCGAATTGTACTCAACATATCGTAGATATAACATATACCTACAATTAAACCAAGTATTGCTACTATGACCAGCAATTATAATTATAGAAGTGACGACATGAAAAAAGCGTAAATTTCACCAACCTTAATAACTTCAATACTCTACCTCTTTTTGAGAGAGATATTATTTTAACATAATAGATTTAGAACAAACGTCTATACTACGACATTTGGTTATCTCCTCCAAAGATTAAGTAGATGTGAAAAGCTGACATGACTTTTAAGCAAGGAAATGTTAGTTAAAGCATGGAGCTCATATTGTAAATTAGTTGACTTATAGTCATCTCATCCAACAAGGATTGTGGGAAACCGTGCTTTTTAGCTTCTGATTCCAGTAACCCACGCCACTTAAGTGGTATTAAAAATCCGCTAAGGTCACATGTCCTCATTCTAAGGTTTTTTCTTCTCTTTTAAGTGTCCTTTAGACATAGATAGGTTACACTAACGACAACTAGGAAGATAGTTATCTAATAAAAAGCATACTTTATTTGTGTGCAAATTTTGTGCATCCCTAAACTCTTTAACAAGATCAACATTCTCATTATATCCTGTATTGTGTTTGCGCTATGTCGAGTTTTTCGGCTACTTTCTTAACATGCTAATAGCCAGCAATAATATTAGATGAGATTTAGTGGTTCTAAAAAAATGAAAGCTTAGAAAATAAATGAATTGACAGTAACGTTTTTTTAACTATAATAAACTAAAGTTAGCAATGCAAGAAAAAGAAGTAGAAGTAGAAAATGTGTGTTAAATGAATACAGAACTACCGTGAATCTGTAAACTAATCTAAGCAAAATCTATAATAGCTTTCTAGGTGACATGGTGTGGGGTTCCTTTTTGACGATTTGCCTACCAACGCTCCTTACATGAATTTAGTATTAACTTTATCTACAGAGTTTGAACTACCTTATGCATTCTTATCGTGCTTACCAGTATGCTGAGCATTAGTAGATAAAAATATAGTATGACTCTCTTAGGGTTATTGGGTTGGAAGTGAAGACTTAGCACATTCCAAAGTTTATGATGAGTACCTAACATTTTTTACCGTAAAGCCCTATCTCTTTAAGGCAGGAACAGGAATATAAAATGCTGTGTTTAATGTTTTCCAACTTTTATTCTACGCTTTGAGGAAAATATAATAAGCTTGATGGATGTTCAATAAGTAACCTCATGTCGAATTAAACGTATCGAATTAAACGCAATAAATCTGTGTAAGGAAAGGATTAAAATTAAGCAATCAAATAGTGGGTTTTAGCCTTACTACCATTGGTTTTGCCAGGTTCATAGTAACTCTTACTGCCAAGTAGGTTTTAAGGTTGATTGCTCTGTTATCAAGAGAGGCTTTCTTGGATCTTGAACCACATTACTTTAGATGTGGGATGATGTCAGAAAAATGTTAAAGAGTAGCATTATGAAATTAGTAAAAGAAAGAGCAATAAAATTTAACATACTTTTAGGTATATTAATTTGTCAAAGTGTTTTACAAGCAACCTCAAATACTTATCCGATAGTATATCCTACATATTAGGAAGCATTAAAAAAAGAAAAAGAACTGAAAGAAACAGATAAGAAAAAAGATATCTTATACATTTTTTTAAGAACCTTAATAAAGAAGTCATAAAAGCTATGTTAGAAAAAACGGAAATTAAAACTGTTAAGTCTTTAAATAAAGGGAACTTTGATAAGTCTATGTGTAAAGAATTAGAAACAGCTCTTTTAGCGTACAATAAACAATTAGGTATAAATACTGTAAGAGATATGTGTAGAAAAGTTGAACTTATTAACAATATATATATTTATCAGAGCTCATATTAATAGTATTAGTGGCTTAGAGGATGACATTAGCAGGGGAGGAGTTGTAGGAACTGTAAAAGTTTTTTTTTGGGAACTACTTAGAAAAGACACCACTAAAGAAGAAAATACTAGAGTCTTCAATAAAGAACGATCTTATAGATTGGAGTTTTTTGGTAAAATGGAAAAGATATTGGATTACCATGGAGAAAATTAAAAAGGTTGAAGGAGATATTTATCTTAATTTTCATTCAATGAAATATGTTCTTAAATTTGCTGATGAAAACAATTTTTCAATAAATGCTGAGAATTTAGAACCTCATAGGAAAACCTTTGGTGAAGCTAAACCTGATGAATTACATAAACATACAGATAACAATGACAATAAAGAGAATGACTTTTATGAACCTTATGTTGTAGAAATAAATGAACCTGCAATTAAAGATAAAGCTAATCTTCAAGATATTTTAGCCTTCGAATGTGTTTAATTATCTTCAGATGAAGACAAAGTCAAACTAATAATTTACATATAACTAGTAACTTATTATTTGTAACTCACAAAACTATAATAAGAGAAAAACTGAAAGCATCAAACCAAAAATGCAAAATATCATTTAGTGTATTTTTGCTTTTTGTAGTAATATCTGTTCTTACTTATTTTTATATTAGGTTAAAAAAAGTAACCACTTTTTAGTTTAAATATGAAGTGTGTTCTTTTGTTCAGTTACGCCTTTGGAGTTTAAAAACATAATTTTTATTTGTAGTTTTAAATATATATAATATTAGCTATTCTGTGCTAAAAAGTTAAAAAAAAGTGGAGACTGCTCCAACCTTCCCAAAGACAGAAAGTTAAAAAGACTTTCAGGAAGAATTACTACGCTAATACTCTCAGAGCCAAAGATGGTATATAAAGATATTAATCGAGAATAAAAGAGACAGTTATTTGATATTGTTAAAGCCTTAAATAGCCTTTGTCTTAATTGCTCAAATAAATTAATTCCTGAAATCAGTACTTTTTTGTTTTTTGGAATTAGTTCTTGAATAAAAAAGAAGCACAGTATTTGCTATTCCTCCCTTTTATATAAATGGAGATAGGTACTTTGTCAGTAGTACATAATTTTGACTTATCATCATTTTTTATATATAAAAAAAAGCTAGGTGTAATTAATCTATTTGCTTGAAGCCATACAACATGGAAACTAGGCTATTACTTGCAAAATAAATAAAGAACCATTAATAATTTTAAAGTATAAGATACCCAGAAATACAAATTCTAGTTTTTCAGAGTGTTTTTATGTTTATTATAAAATCCTATAAAAAACTTCTCTTCATCACCACCCTTATAATATCCCATCAGAGTGAACTACTATTTAGAAAAATAGTGGGACATGTGCTGTGGAAGCTATAGAGCTTTAGCTAATAAGTAGTTCAACTATCTTTCTAATGAGCCGAGATGTAGTGCATATCTACTGATACCGTGGGGAGGATACAAACGGAACAGCTGAGGTAATCTCTTAAAGATAGAAACGGAAGCACAGGCACAGTGCCTGTGAGTTTTGATGGTTATTTAATGACTTTTAGGGATAATAATAAGATACCGACCAAACTACTAGTTTAAACAGAGCATTATAACAATTAAAGCTCGCTACTTTCTACATTTAAGAACATAGCTAGCAATGTAAGCTTTATTTAAGGTTTTAGTTCTTGATATGCTAACATATAGAGCACCTCAGATGTAGTTAAATAGTATGTAAATAGGTAACAAGTACCATCATACATAAAAGCTTCCTAGCAACCTAAGACATAAAAAGCTTGTAATGGTTAACAACCCTAAGATGTATCTAAGAAGTAGAAGTAGGAGTAGGAGTATGCAAGATAAACAAAAGAGGTTATTTATGTATTTCTATCAATAAAATTTTAGCTAACAGTAACTCGGTTACTTTAATTATATGAGAATATTAGAGAAGTTCTTTGCTTAATGGGGGGCTTGATTAATTTCTATATTATCTTTGTAGCGTATTGTCTTCTAAATACTTATTAGGATCTGTAGCTCAACTGGATAGAGCACCGCACTACGAATGCGACGGTTGGAGGTTCGAATCCTCTCAGATTCACTTATAGGCCTTTTTCTAAATTTTTGTTAATTATTGATTGCAGGAACATCCTGGCTTTCCACAACATTCACTTTTTAGTGAAGAGTTAGTTGAGCTACAGCAATTTTCTGTTTTTTTGCAACAACAGGGGTTATTACCACAGGACTTGCATTGTGAGTCACAAATACATGCAATACAGCTACACTCTCCTTTTTCTCTAGTACAGGTTAGTTGATATTTCCCTACTAGAGGATCTTCATATACTTTTTGCTGACAACAGCTGTTTCCTTGTGATGTTTGGTCTTCTTGTATGATTTGGTTGCCCAAGTAAGCAAGTAGACCTTTTGGAGATGGATCCATTCCTTTATTTCCTTTTTGCCAGTCTACAGGGCAAACTTCACCATTGTTTTCAACATGATCCAACATATCAATAGTGCGTAAAATTTCATTTATATTTCTTCCCATTGGCAAGTCATTGATTTGAGCATATCTTATGATTCCACTTTTGTCAATTAAAAAAGTAGATCGGTAAGCTACTGGATCTCCTAAAAAGTGTAACATCTCATCATCATCATGATACCAAGACCCAGCTAATACTCCATAGTTACTTGAAATTGTTTTGCTAAGATCTGCAACTATTGGAAAAGTAACCCCATTAATTCCTCCCTGAGAAGGTGCAATTTGAGACCATGTCCAATGACTCTCTACACTATCAGTTGATATGGCAACCAGAGCAACATTGCGCTTTATAAACTCACTTTGCTTTTCTTGTAGTTTTACTAACTCTGTTGGGCAAATGAATGTAAAGTCCTTTGGATAAAAGAATAGAAGAACTGCCTGTTTGTTATCATATGATGTAAGAGAAAAGTCTTCTACAATAGTGTTGCCGTTAATTACTGCTGGTGCTTTAAACAGAGGTGCTTTTTTTCCTACTAAGTTCATGATAAATCAATTTTTTGTTAAATGCAATAAATATTGCGACTATAAAGATAGTTCAAAGTAATTAATATTTTTTACAAAATATTAATTACTTACCACAGATAAGTAAAATATAGATTTTTTTCAATTATGTGAAATCCTATACAATTTTGTTATTTATCATAGTTGGTGTAAGATGGGGGGTGTGTTATGTAATCTTTTGGATTAATTGTTTGTGGTTTGCGTTTTACATTAAGCTCTTTTTTTTTTTTTAGCAAATTAATAAATTTAGATGAAAGAACATAAAGTATATATACCAAAATAATAGTTGAGAGTATTTCTACTTCATATTTGTTGTTTTTTGTTGATTCTTCTGGCTCTACTACAGTCACATCTACGCTTTTAGTACTTGTTTTTGCAGAGTTGTCTATAACTCTAGAATTTGTTGTTTTTTGGTGTTCTACTTGCGGATCTGATTTTAAATTAGATTTACTGACTTTACTTTGATCTTCTGGTTTAGTGGGGTTTTCTTTAAGGTGTGTTTTCCTGGCTGTGCTAGCGTTTAATAGTTTTTGTTTTGCAACCTCAAGTCCTTCATTAAGCCCCTCTGCATATTTATCCTCTAGGTTTTTTTTATGATCTTTAAATATCTGTTCATATTTAGCTTCTACTTCTTCACGTCCAGATTCAAATCCTTCTTCAAATTCTGCTTCAGAATCGTAACTGCTAGATTCATTTTCGTATGTAGTTTCTTTTATCTCATCAGCTAAATTCGAGAAATCGTTTATCTCCAAAATAGATTTACTCCTTGTTTTTATAGGTGAAGAATCTAAGTAGGTAGGCAGCAGCTCGATTTTTTGCATATTATAGATAGGTTCTTTATAACGACTCAGTTCACTATTTAAGTGATTATTGTTTGCAAATAAATCAGCAGCTATTTCGTTTAATTCTTTATTAACTTCTTTAAGCTCATCATTTTTAGTTATTAGTTTAATATTTTTATTCTTAGTAGAAGAAAATTTATCATTTAATTTTTTTATTAAAGCTTTTTGATCTTGAATTTCTTTTTTTAGGGTTGTTACTTCTTTATTAATATTTTTTTCTTTCAGTGATTGCTCTCTTAATTTTGAGTTAAGTTGCGCAATAGAGTCTTCATTTTTTATATTACTACTCATGGCATTGTTGTAAAAATCTAATTTTAATCTATAATCAGATAATTCTTCTTTAAGTTTATTTATAGTATCTACTAATTCTTTTTTTTCATCTTCTAATTTAAGATTAGAATGTTCATATTCGGCTAATTGATTTATATTATTTACTAAGATCTGGTCTAATCTGTCTTTTTCTTCGTTTAGTGTTGTTTTTTGATTAGAGAGTTCTCTATAATCATTATTAAGCATCTCGAGTTTTTTTGTTAATAGATTTATTTCTTTAGAAAGGTAACTAACTTTAGTGGCTTCATTATTGTTTAATGGTAGAGAAGAGCGATTACTGGTATAATTGTTATGGCTTAAGCTATTTGATCTTTTGCGATCTGTGCAGTTGATGTTAATGGAGAATAATGTAATAACAAAAATGATAGAAAAACCCATTCTAAGTCTAGTGAGTAGAATTGACCATATCATACTTATAAGCAAGGTTAGTGTGTTTTGAGTAACGTATTTTAGCTCTGTTTTAAGGGCTATAAACAATACTATATTACTATTGTATTACAATAATAATTATTACTAGATACATTAATATGTCAGAAGTGTATTAATTTAGAGCCAACGATAGCTTTTTTTTACATATTTTAATAGGCTAAGTGATTATAGTGTAGTTTATAGTCGATTAGGTTGTATTGCTGTTTTCGCTTCTTCTAATTGGGGAGAAAGAAACTTTCTGATCTAAAATGATGTATAAAAATCCAATAGAAGCAGTCGAAATAGACAAAAATGTAAATACATGTAATATTCCATATTTACAAGCAACAGCTCCTAGTTCACCTGCCATCCCACCTCCACACCCTATTATACCAAATAAAATTCCAATTAATGTTGAACGGAGATTTTTTGGGGCTACTTGAGTGATATATGAAAAGGCTCCAGGAAATATAATAAGTTGAGAAATTACATTTAGAAAATATGAAGTAAGCAGAAACCAAGGAGCTATTTTGTAGTTTTTTCCCATAACAGAGATGAGTTGGATGCGTTGAGTTTCCCCAAAAGTAAAGCTTATACAACTCAATGATAACGCAATTATGCCAAGTCCCATTAATGTAAGAATGGAGGCTTTAGGCTTTTTTCCTATAGTGATAAAGGAGCATGTTGATGAGACTATTTTTACAAGGATTATAGAAAAAAAAGCTTTTACTGAAGCATAAAAAGTTGTGGGGATCTTACTGTATCCAAAAAAAATAGCGAGTTTATTAGTGTGATTGATGTGATTTTTGGTGTAGGTTATAAAAAAACTTCCTGAGAGACCCTGTACTATACAATCAGTATATATTGCAATTATGATGAGTAAAATAACTCTCATATCATTTCTTGTAATTACATTTAGAGATTTATCACTAATTAATTTAAGTATAAATTTAATAATTAAAAGCGGAGCTAATATTATAATAAAAAGAAACCCAAGCTCCACATCAGAAAACTTAACTATACTATAGTTAGTTGATATCCATATTATACCTAATGCTATGGCTGAGGTGAGAAGTATTGAAGCAAAAATATAAAGTTGTGACTTATTATTTGAAATTGAGGTGGTTGATTTTTTATTTTTTTCTAAATACTTTTTACCAAGTATAAGGATAAGCACGCTACCAAGCATCCCCATTCCTGCTGAAGTAAATCCAGAATGAAAGCCTCTCCAATCAGCAACTATTCCAACAATGATACGAGATAAAAAAGCCCCTACATTTAACCAAAAATAAAAAATAGAAAATCCAACTTCAGACCTCCTATCACCTTTTTGATAAAGAGAGCCAACAAGTCCAGAAATATTAGGTTTAAATAATCCTGTACCAATAGCGATCATAAAAAGCCCCCAAATAAATATTACATGATTGGAGTTTGAGAGAGAAACATGGCCAATAACTTGTATTATAGCACCTAATAATGCTGCTCTGCGCAATCCTAAGTAATGATCAGCAATAAATCCTCCTGGTATAGCAGATAAGCAAACAAGAGTACCATAAATACCGCAAAAAACACTACTCTTTTCATCGCTCCACCCCCATCCACCTTCTACTAATTTTGCAGTCAAAAAAAGTGGCAAAATAGAACGCATCCCATAGTAGCTAAAGCGCTCCCACATATCACAGAAGCTTAGAAGATAGAGTCCTTTTGGCTGGCTAGATTTTTTTGGTTTTTTTTCTAACAATGAGCTGTTCATATATTATTCTTAAATATATGAAAGATACAACTAATATTACTGCAATTTGGACATAGTGTTTTGTGTGTAGAGTGAAGTAAGAAAAAACGCTCCGAACTTTTTGTATGTTCAATTATAGTTGTGTTCTTTTGATTGGAGAGAAAGAAGCCTTTTGATCCAAAATCATATATAACAATCCTATAGAAGCAGTTATAATAGTCAAAGCTGTAAATACTGGCATTACACCATAGCCATCCATATCAGTAAGTGCTCCTATTTCTCCTGCTATTCCAATTCCACATCCTGTAATACCCCACAAAATTCCCATTAATGTAGAGCGTAATTTTTTAGGTGCTACTTGGGTTAGAAAAGAAAAAGCTACTGGTAGTACAGCAAGCTCAGAGAACACTTGCAGCAAATAAGAAAGCACAAGCAAAGATGATCCAACTTTTGAACCCTCTCCTTGAACAGAGACTAGGTTAGTTCTCTTGATTTCTAAATAAATAAAGCAGATGCAACTTAGTGATAATAAGAACATCCCTATTCCCATTAATGAGATGACAGAGACTTTAAATCTTTTTTGTAACTCTAAATAAGAACATACCGACGAAACAATTGTACCAAATATTACACAAAATATAGGATTTATTGAGGAATAAAATGCTGTTGGCAATTCCTTATTTCCAAAGATAGATGTAAATCTGATAAATCTATCAATGTGATTTTTTGTATAGGTAGAAAAGAAGCTACCTGATTGCTCCAATACCATGCATTGTATGTAGATGGCAAGTAAGACAAAGCACAAAACTTTTATATTATCTCTAACCAATTTATCCAAAGACTTATCTCTAATTAATAGTATTAGAAAGCTAACCATTATAAATAATGCTGTTGCCATAATTAGTCTAAAGCTACTTTTAATATAAACAAATCCAACTGAGGTATATCTTGATAATAAAAATATTAATCCAAGAACAACCAATCCTAGAAAAAGCATAGCCACTCCAGCATATTGGCCAAGATTATTTTTTGAAATGTGGGTATTATCTTCTTTTGTTTTTTTTTCTTCTAGATATTTTTCTCCAAATAAAAGAATAATGAAGCTACATAACATTCCTATACCAGCTCCAGTAAATCCAGTATGGAATCCACCCCATTTAGCCAAAAGGCCAACAACAATACCTGAAAAAATCACCCCTACATTTAACCAACGATAAAAAATAGCAAATCCAGCATCAGATCTCTTATCTCCTTTTTCATAAAGAGAGCCAACTAAACTAGAGATATTGGTTTTATAAAGCCCTGTACCCATAGAGAGCATAAAAAGACCCCATATAAATATATTAGAATTAGAGCTTGCTAGAGAAATATGACCAATAATTTGAAAAAAAGCTCCCCATAATGTTGCCTTATGTGCTCCCAAGTAACGATCTGCTATAATCCCTCCAGGGATGCTAGCTAAATATACGAATGTCCCATAAATACCACAAAAAATGCTACTTTCTCCATCACTCCACTCCCATCCACCTTCTATTAGCCTTGCTGTAATAAATAGTGGTAAAATAGCACGCATGCCATAGTAACTAAAGCGCTCCCACAACTCAGAAAAAGAGAGAAGATACAGAGCTTTAGGATGCCTGTAATTGTTAGTTTTTTTCTCTGACGTAGACATAATTTAGATTTTTATAAAAAAACAAACTGAATAATACTCAGTTTAATGTTCTTCAAATGTAGTTAATAGGGTACAATCAAACAACAATAAATACTCCTAGACCAACCCATCCATTACTTTTTAGTTAGGTATATAGCACTTAATTAAGAAAAAAAATAATTATAATTATTTCAAAGATTACTTTCTTGTAGCTCACTAAGCTCTTGCTTGTGTTTTTCTATTTCCTTATGAACTATATTTACTTTATCTTTCAGCTCTTATAACTCAATTGATATCGCAACACTAGATGAAAAAAATTGCTTCATTAAGAATAATCTTCAAAACACTCTAAATAAGTTGTTAACCTATGTATAAGGTTGTTTTTTTTTTATAAAAAGTGCTTTTTTACTAATTACTTTTTCTAAGGTTCTTATTAAAGCATCTCTGCTCAGATCTTTTCTTAAGCTTATTATCGAGGTAATTAATATCTTTTCTTTTTTCAGATAAATAATAATTGTAATATTCTTCTAAAAGAGAGTTTCTTATATCAGGTATCAGGCCTTATAAAGATATAAGAAAGA
>PJEL010003924.1_pt1 | contig 12465 bp, 15 predicted proteins | sample 1853271 | NCBI WGS metagenome assembly PJEL01 (sample SAMN08108733, study PRJNA415343) | Invertebrate metagenome, whole genome shotgun sequencing project. | host: Globobulimina | place: Sweden: Gullmar Fjord | collected 2015-08 | reverse complement strand
GAACAATTAGATGAGGCACTTGTTGCTCAACGTAACTTCCTCACAATTTCAAGTGAGAAACCGCTTAAACGCATTGGGGACATTCTTTACGAAAAAGGTTGGCTGACTATTAAGCAAATCTATAATATTCAAAGCGAGGTATTCAACCAGCTTTCATAAGCAGTGCTTGGTGTCAGAACTTTACAGGCTGCCTGAGAGTATAAATGTGTGTCGGATCGCGGCTACTCATTTCACAAATCACTGTGGTCTGGTCTCTGTATTTAGTAATTTCCCGAAGAGTCCGTGGGGTTGCATCTTTATCCGTGTCTAACAACGTGTGACACCACCTATAAACTCGAAGAAATGTCTTCATGTTGATTCCCTTGAGCATAACTTACCACATAATCCGCAAGGGTGGTTAAACCGCAAGACTTGACTGGAAATCCATTAAAATAATAACTATACCCCCCCCTTGACACGTATCTGTTTTTGAAATATCATTCTTTCTATAGGGAACTCTTTACTGGTATTTGATACTTTTCCGGCGCTTAGCAAATTAATAAAACTGTGATATTTTCTTTATCGTGGGACATTCAATTATGTACGTAAACCACATAATAGGAGGATTATACTATGAAAATTATTCACTTGAGCGATCTGCATTTCCATCGTAATAATTCAGACAACAAGAAGGCCAATGCAACCCTGAAAAATATTAATACTAAATATCCGAAGCATTATATTGTTATAACCGGGGATATTGTTGATGACGGTCACGAAAAGCAGTATGAAAATGCATATAATGCGTTAAAGAAATTCCAGGACCGCGTCTTTATAGTTCCGGGGAATCATGATTACGGAGCAATAGGGAATTTTTTCAGCGAGGAGAGGGCTACGCGTTTTGATAATATGCTTTCAACTCCACTGGGTCAGGGAGGAACTTTTTCGGCGGAAAACAAACCGGTCGTAAATGTTGTTAAAGATGGAAGTGACAGTGCTATGTTTATAGGGCTTGACAGCAATCTTGAAACAGAACATCCATTTGATTTTGCCTGTGGAGAAGTTGGAGATACCCAGTTAAATTCATTATCCGCCCTCCTGGCAAACCCTACAGTTCCGGAAATGAAAAAGGTCTTATTTTTCCACCATCATCCATTTGTACGTGACGATCCTTTCATGGCACTCAAGGATGCTTCACAGTTAGCTCGCGTAATTTACAATAAAGTAGATATTATGCTATTCGGTCACAAACACGTTGTAGGTAAATGGGGAAATCGTTGGTGCATAGAGAATGTACATGCATCCGATGATTCTCCCGGTAAAAGTAAGGCATGTGAAATTACAATAAAAGACAGTGAAGTTAAAATGAAATATATTGATATTTAGTCGTTATCCGTGAGTGGGTTCAAACCTGCATACTTTGACACTAATCAACATTTTACTGTAACGTGGGACAAGAATAATCCAAAGAGGCAGAAGAAGAATAAAAGCCCACTAGGTATCAGCCTAATGGGCTTTTATTTCAACGTATATTCTGAGGTATCCAAACTAAGCTGGAGGTGCTCCTTCTTTAAAATCCTTTCGGATATTTTCTCGGAATTCTGGCGTATCTTCATATCCGTGCACTTTTACTCCATGTTGCACAACGACTTCTAAAAGTTCCTCATCTGTGTCAGCGGATAGTGAAACCGTACACTTAGTAGCACCTGGGTAATCTCTGCAATCAATATATTTTCGTGCCATGACATCCTCCTTTTTAATACGGGTGTTTTCTCAATACTAAATTATGCTCATCACCATTATTTTAATATGATCTTTATCATATGTTTCAGGTGCAGTTGGAGGTGTATGGCACCACCAACTATAATTTACAAATGCCAATTCAAATTATATCATCCATTGATTTAATCCTTCGTATCGCTTGTTCTCCAATGGACTCAGTGGCTACACCTTCTAGGTCTTTGAATGCAAACCCAATCTTGCTTGTGATTTCATGTATGGGAACTTCATAGACTTCAAAGTCATCGAAATTAAGTCGTTCAATATTACTGATCAAGTCCCGCTGGGTCAGGACAAAACAGTGATGAACAAGTTCTCCATCGTCCTCATTCACATAGCAGATAACTTTCCAGAATTCATTCGGTATCTGGACTCCCCGATAAACCGGATCATCAGTATTGAGTATTGGACCGCCAAACACACTGACTCGAAGATCCTCAATTCTAGCTCCGTCAAAGATCGCATTTTCTAACTGACCCCATATCCCAGCTTGCCTGGACTGGTTAAAGCGCTCATGCTGTGGTGTCATATTGGTAAAATAAAAAGAATCCTTATTGGCTTTTTTAGCTTCAGTAATACTTCCCCAGCAAAGGGCCGCCCTTCTGGCAATATGACCACGATCCAAGGGATTGTTTTTGTAAAGTTCATTTCCGATCTGCGCGTCAGCCGGAAGTTTTGGGTCTTTTTTGAACGGTATCCCGTTTCGACTAACTTTCTTAATATTGGCACCATCGATATTCCAGGCTACCCAGGGAGCGAATTTTCTCTTTTTGTCCAGCACTAAAGAAAAATGGGTGTAATCAAAAACTTTTTTATTGTTGTACTTTAACAAGTTGCCACTTACGGCCGCATTAACAGGAACAGGACTGCTACATTTCTTTGAAAAAAAGTTTGTATCATAGCCAGCGCCGTGAAGACCTGTTTGCACACTTTCCGACGGGGGCATTGGGGAAATTTGAAGCTTTTTAAATACAGAAGAAGCGTAGCAGGCAAGCGCATGTTCCGGTGCATTACCTGTCTCACCAGCAAAATGTAAACCGGCAATTTTTTCCGTAGGCCTGCCATTTTCCACAATCATTACAGCCGATCCTGAATCTCCGCCCATACTTACCTCACCATTGGCAGGAGGATGTTCCGCATCAGGAACGTATTCAAAACCTCCAATTTGATGCATACCTGCATGACCATAATCAAGATCAACAGTGACATGAATGCGGCTGACGATTCCACGGGTTACGGACGTGGTTCGACCTGACTTTATCACTTTGTCTCCCAACTGGGGATCTACTACTTTAGAAACTTTGACCCCAATCTCCAGTATCCGTGGGTCAATTGAGCGTTGGTCAATCTTGGCAATCGCACAATCACCAGCGACCCCAAGGTAGCTTCTAACTAGTGTTCCGGCCATATTTTCTTCAATGCGGTTGTCATCATAACTGCCTGGCTGTACTATCGTGTCACCAATGCTGCCATATTCACCATGTAAAACATGCCAGTTGGATAACATATATTCTTTACCGTTTACAGAATCATATACTACACATCCAGCTGTCCCAGCACTAATCTCGGGATGCCCGATACTGGCACCAGGAAAAATCGGATCAATCTTTGTTTTCCGGTTAACGTTTTCTGCGTTATAAGTTGAATTGGCAGAAGTTTTATAAGTGCGTACTAGTACGTCTGTAGGCACATTAACTCCACCCACATTAAAGGATTTTGGAAGTTCCTCAAGCCCCTCGGATTCAAGAAATTCTAACGCAACTTTTTCACCAACTGTAAACTGGATGCACAGTTCTTTGGTCTTTTTATTATTTTTTATTTTATATCCTACGCCTACGGATGTGACATTGTCCTGTTCCAGAAACCGTGCCGCTTCATATCTTGCTACCCGCTTCAATTCTTCCGATGATATCTTTTTTTCAGCCATAATCTGCTCCCCCTTTTTAAAGATTATTCATTGGTCGTGATATGATTTTTTAATATCTCAATAATGTCCCCCGGTTCCGGTCTTATTGTATAGTCAGGATTCACATCGGCGCTGATGATCGTCCCTTGCTGATCTATAATGAATCTGCCTGGCATTGGAACAGTCCATGAATTATTGCCGTTGAATCTCTCAAGATCTATTCCTAAATTAGCATACAATTTGTGGAGATCATCGGGCAGGCTGATTGTGAGGCCGAACAGCGAAGCAACCAGGTTTCCCTGATCGCAAAGAACATTAAACGTAAGATTGTGTTTCTTTGCGACTTGCTTTGAGTATTTCTCAAGCTGAGGTGATATCACAGCGATCGAGGCACCAAGGGCCTCAATATCGGAAGCAACTTCCTGCAGAGCCTCCAGCTCCTGGTTGCAGTATGGTCACCACACTCCACGGTAAAAGCTAAGCACAAGGGGGCCACTGAGTAACAAATCTGATGAACTGACCATCTGCCCCTGCTCATTGGGCAGTGTAAAACCGGACATCCGGTCTCCCGCCTTCAGGGCGCGTTCCACAATCCCGGAGTTCAGCAGATCGTCTGTCGCCCGGTGCATGATCGCTACTGCTTCAGGCGGAGCACCAGCCTCAAATTCTTTCTTAATTTCATCCAGTTTGTTTTGTAAGCTCATGACGTTATCTCCTTCCCTGCTTTAATAGCAATGGTATGGGAAATATAGATACGTGTCAAGAAAATAAATAAAGAAGGGAAAGATAAACGGAGAGTGACGATTGACGATCAAGGAATGACTAATTACGAACTTTTTTCATCCTTCGCAAATAGTAATTCATACAACATTTACAGTAAAGCCTTTACCTGGTTTTTTGCTGCTTCATCATTTCCTGGTTCTCGATCAATCTATCAATCTCTTTCAGCTTCATACTGTCCGGCCCATATAATTCAACCCTCATATTCCTAGCTCTCTCGTACAGTGGGGTTGCTTTATCATAGAGTCCGGCCATGGTATAAGAGAATGCTAGGTTCATAAGCGGATTAATCACGTATTCCTTATCAACACCGGACTTCTCTATCGCACTAACTGCCTGCATACAGACCTTTTCTACCAACCCAAGGTCTTCGTGTATCAAGGCATTTTTTGATTCACGATTACATTCCTGAGAGAGAGCTTCTGACTCAGGATTGAGAGTCTTAGCTTTCACAGAATCTGACGCGTTTGCATTTACACAATACAGGCTAACTATTACTACAATAATCACATTAAAATACTTCACAATATTGTCCTCCGGATATAACGAGAATTACACGATCTGATCGCTCCAAATAATAACATATTAGCTGACTTGATTAACAATTAAGGAATGTGTATTAAGAACGGCCTGACTTTTTGCCTATATAGACGACATGTCTCGGCCCTCCCCTGCGCGGCCGTTTCAGATCAATGGAAAATCCCGCTGTTTTAAGACGCTTTTCAAATGACCTATCCGGGTCTTCGGACCAGACTGCAAACACGCCACCCGGCTTCAGAGCAGAGCAGCTTCGCTCAATGGCAGCATCTCCATATAAGTAAGCACCCCTTTCTTTTGCAGCTTCAAATGGCCCCTCATAGAGGTCGAGAATGATCGCATCAAACCGGGAGTCCCCGCCCTCCACTGCGGCCTTACTAATCACAGTTGCCACATCTTCAATCTCCACTGTGACCCTGGAATCATCCACCGCCCCGCCAGTAAGGTGTGCAATAGGACCCCGACACCACTTAACCACGACAGGATTAAGTTCAGCTGTTACGACCCTTGCATCTGAGGGTAGATTATCCAGTGCAGCTTTCAGTGTGTAGCCCATCCCTAGACCGCCCATTAGAACAGCAGGGCTCTTTCGATTATGAATTGCAGCGCAGGCAAGCTCAGAAAGCAGTATTTCGGACTTATTGGCAGTGGAGTTCATCAACACACGGCCTGCAATGGTGATAAGGTAATCCGCCTCTCCCCTCTGCCGCAGCTCAAGAACTCCCTCATCAGTATCAACGCTGTCAACAACCTGCCACGGTTTAGACATCTATCTATTGCTCCAGGATCATTGGTAAATATTTCATGTGGTGCACTCAGGCAAAGCAAATATCAACATATCAATACACAATAATGCTATTTACCGGAAGCAGCAAATGAGGTCTCAAACAGCTCGTCAATCGCCCGTTTCCCATCATCGGACAAATACCGTGTGCCGCTAACCGCGATGGTCCTGTGAGAGATAACCGGTTCGTCAGTCACCCATTCATTGTGTACCCAGGAGACCCACTCTTTCCTGTCCTGCTCAAACAGATGAACCGGCCTATTGAAAAGTCTGGCGAGTTCAACAGCCCAGCCGGTACCGCCCTTGACTGACCCGTTTGACAATAACCAGCCGGCAGCAAAGACCTGATACCCGCTATTCACGATATGGAACATGACCTGAAAGATCTTTTGCATATAGGGGGTTTGTGCAAATTCACGTTCCAGGCGTTTCTTTATAATGTCAGGACCGACAGCTCCCCGCATCAATTCCTCATCAGAGAGTATTACCAGCCCCTTTTCACGGCTGATCTCATGCCCTTCAAAATTAAATGTGACCTCATTCAGTCCCCACTTCTCCGCAGATTGCCCGAAATACTCTTCCGTGCCTTTATGACCGCCCGTATACAGAGTGACTTTCTCAGGTTTCAACATGACATTCTCCTTTTAACGTGTTTTGAATAAATACCAATCTATAGAATACAGGAAAAAAACCATTATTTGTAACATTATACCAACATCACAGGTGATGCGCCAGCAGGCATTCAACTAATACTGTAAGTCACTTTTGAGAAAATCCGTAAGCCAGGAATTAAGTCGCGGCTGGACCAGATACCCGTATGACTTGTGCGGGTTTCTCTTTTCCTTCCCTTTGTTCCCAATATGAGAGACGACCTTAAATGGATTGTGCAACTTCGTGTAATCTATCGCCCTGTGTTTCGGCTCTGCCGGGAATAGACCCAGTTTGCGCATTGGCCCAAAAAAGGCATCTTTAAAAATATCCTGATGTGCAACAACATCACCGAGGCAGGAGTAGTTGTGCCAGAAATCAATATTTGTAGGAAATTCTCTATCCCCTTTGCTTTCATGGTGACGGGCAAACAACAGATCACGGACTGTGCTGTCACCGAGGGGAGAGCCCATTGTTACAAACAACTGGATCTTTTTGTCCTTGTATTCCTTAAAGCCCTTTACATTCCTATGTGAAAACTGCCATAAGACATCATACGAAATGAAGGTGCCCATACTATGTGCAAGCAATGCAACATCACTGTCATTGTCCCACGCATCCCGAAGCTGCTCTTCAAGATGTTTCCTCATTTTATCAGCAATGTACTGATCTTCATCATAGAGTGCCGTTTCTCTTAAAAACATCTTCATTACATCGTCCTTTACGGTAAGAGCACTGGCAAGAATTTTCACCAGGTCTGAGCCTTTATCTTTAAAATAATCTGAAACAGATTCCCCAATTCCAACATGGAATTCTTTCGTTTTTTTACGTTCCTTTATCACCTTATCCACTTGCACCCTGAGCTTACCGACATACTCTTCATCATCTGCAACATGATGAGGTGTAGCATCAGCCCAGTACGCTGACTTAAATACATTGTTCTGCTGATCCAGTTCCCCGGCCAGCACAGGATCATCTACGCGGACATTTTCTATTATGCACCTGGACCAGAGGTCATGGAGGACCTCTTTCGGTGGCTTTGATGCCAGCCCGTGAATCATAATTATTCTCTTTTTGCTAAGATCAATACTCATAACCCCTCCATTTTGGCAATAAATTTATCTCTGATTAAATACTAATACACGATCTTTTGAACCGCAGAGAAACAGTATCATTCAATACTCTAAAGCCTGAGGTTTGAATCAGTCAATGATTATTCTCGGAAGACTGTAGATGCTTTGATAAGGAGTTAAGAGGTGACCTCTGAAAACCGTCTATTTACCGGCTTGCATGGAGGTAAGGGGCGTCAAGATTAACCTTCGGGTCAGGACAACTCTTTTTGATAATCTTGCTAGCGATATCATAAAAACAGGCGCCGGCAAGGCTGTCGGCACTTTTTGATAAGTAACTTGTCATATTATTAATCGATGATTCGAGGATGCGGTCATGGTCGACATAACCTAGATATTCCGGGTTCAAACTGAGATAGTTATTCGCAACATCATGCACTATATTCCCAACATTAGTTTCACTTTTTTCCCTAACCATATTGACGATAAGATTGACATTCAATTGATTAATGCAGTCGGTCAGCCTCGCCTCGTAGTCACCTCCCAGGGCAACGAAGGCTTCTTTGAGTTTTGTGATCGAATCGATCTTTTCGTCCTCTTCCGGATTGACCAGCTTATTGATATACTCCATAGCAGTCCCGTCCTTACTGAATGTCCTTATCACCAGGCGATACAGACTCGACTTAATGAAGCCATAGGCATTCTGAATAGACGTAATTTGTGGAGTAAAGATACATAGTTTATTCGGAGCATACAAGAAAAAATCCATTGATGTATAAGATGTCCCAGCGCCGAGATCCAGCAGGATTATATCGGCATCAATCTTCTTGAGATTGTTCAGGACACGCTCCTTCTGAGCATGTTTGGGATTGGCCAGCCCGAGGATGTCGTCCGCCCCGCATATAATACGCATATTTTTTATCGGTGTCAGCATCATCACATCTTCTATGTTGTCCACCCTGCGCTGCATAAAGTCTGCAAGAGTGTATATTGGATACCGTATACCTGCCAGAGTATGCAGATTGCTTCCGCCAAGGTCTGCGTCTACCAGGACTACTCGCTTCCCTTTTCTGGCCAGCATCGTTCCGAGCATAATCGTCACTACGCTTTTGCCCACTCCGCCTTTGCCGCCTCCAACTGCCCAGAATTTATTTTTTATTTCTTCTTCCATTAAGCCGGTCGTTACTTTTTATGTACGTGGTTTTCCCAGAGGTTCCACAGCATTTTCTGGTCTTTATTTTTAAGATGAATGAATTTCTCAATATGATCAAGCTGCCAGTCCTGAATTTCCTTATATTCAACACCCATAAGGATTGTAAAACCCTTCGCAGACGCCCTTCGTATCCAGTGGATCATAGCGCTAAGATAAACCTTTTCCGACTCAGGCACACCAATAGATAGCTTGACCCGCGAGCCATTCAGGCTGTCTAGGTCGAGCCGTCCGTATTTGTCTTCAAATTGAACACAAGCCCCACCAATCGATATGTTATAAAGCACACCAGTGAATGATATAGTCGCAAGGGAAGGCTTGAAAAGATCAAATTTTACCGGATAGGCAAATTGATGGCGCGAGTATCTTCTATTGTCGGGTTGTTCCAGGTCCATTATAGTATTAGTAATCGGGATATTACAACGATAACTTTAACAATCTCCACTATAGCACATCCCCACCCATAATGGGTAGATAGCAGCAACAAATTGACTGTTTTCGTTTACATTCTATATACTTTTTTATATGATTAAAATAGCGGTAATCGATGGGCAGGGAGGCGGTATCGGCAGCCTCATTGTTAAGAGACTCAGGGAGGAATTCGGTGATTCTATTGAAATCACCTCCCTCGGGACCAACGCAGTGGCAACTACCACGATGATGACTTCAGGAGCAGACAAAGGCGCCAGTGGAGATAATGCTATATCATGGAACGCCGGAAGAGTTGATATAATCACTGGCCCTATCAGCATCATGCTCCCCAATGCCATGCTCGGCGAACTCACACCACGTATGGCCGAAGCGATATCATCGAGCCCGGCTAAGAAAATGCTCCTGCCGCTAAACCAGGAGCAGGTTGAAATAATCGGCATTAGCAAAGAACCGCTGCCTCACCTGATAGAGGAACTTATCACAAAAATAAAGGAGACTATAAACAATGTGTGAAGCAAATGCATATCTCGAAACAGACGGCAAAGAAGAGCTCTACCTGGAAAATGTAGATATTATGAAACCGGAAGATGGAAAGATCTACATGAGAAATCTCTTTGGCGAGCAGAAGTATTTTGAAGGCTCGATTAAGGAAATTTCCCTTATCAAACATAAGATCATTCTCACAAAAGACTAAGAAAGACTGGGGTCAGAGTTCATTACCAATTGTTTACTCCTTTCACCCTGAGCGTATGCCCCGAACCCTGCTTTTATGAAATTCATGCGTATCATCACAACTGGGCCTGAACACGCCTTTTTCAATATGGCACTGGACGAGGCCCTCTCTGAGTCGACTAGACTGAAGATCTCTCCCCCAACACTAAGACTTTATCAATGGGACCGTCCGTCATTAAGCATCGGCTACTTCCAAAAGATATCTGAAATCAACACCGACTATTGCAGTAAAAATGATTACCCTGTTGTACGAAGGCTGACCGGCGGCAGGGCTATACTGCATGATTCGGAGCTTACATACAGCTTATCTTCATTACACGATACCTACCCATTTAATAGCAGCCTCCTTGATAACTATAAGACTATCAGCTCCGCACTTATATCCGGTCTTCAATTACTAGGGATAAGAGCAGAGATGTCGCTTATAAAAAAGAGAAATGAAGGCCACAGGGATTCAGCATGTTTCAAGGCCCCTTCTTACGGAGAAGTAACGGTAGAATCGAAGAAAATCATAGGAAGCGCCCAGAAGCGTTATACTGACGGATTTCTGCAGCACGGGTCGATATTGTTCAGCTTCAAACCTGAGGACCTTAGCCATACATTGAAATCCAATACAACACACGACTTCAGCAATATCTGTTCAATCAACGACTATGCGCCGAACGCATCGACCGATGATTTGATATCCTCGTTAAAAGAATCCTTTCAAAAAGAGTTAAATATCAAGCTAATCTCTGACACACCGACCAAGGATGAGCTCAAGCATGCAAAAGCACTTGAACAGGGTAAATACTCAACCCGTGAATGGAACTTCAGAAGATAAACCCCTTATAACTTATACGTAAATTCCAAATCTACCTGAGAGTAGGTTATATCCCAAATCAGAGTATGATCTAAATCATAGCATTATCTTTAAGCGATAAGTATTATTGTTTAATAAGCTTTAAAGATGTGATTACGACCAATAAGTTTTAACAGAAACCTATCTTAAAACCTGCGGAGGTGACAATGGAGACACAATTATCACGCGAATATATCAATGATTTCCTCTATTTTGTAATAAAGCCTGATGAGAACGGAGCCGATGGCGATTTATTATGCTTCTCAGGAGCTAATTTAGAACGTTTTACTCCAATAACAAAAGGGCGTCACAACCCCATGTCAAATCCTGCAGGCAGGGGGATTCAACTTATTCAATACGATATCATGGCTCTTGCACTCGTAGATGGAACGACAGCAAAGCCTCTTCGGGGATATAAGAGTAAGGGACTTCCTCCCACAGATGAACTATGGTTCACAGAGTGCCTGCTCATTAAAAATGCTTCTCCATCTTTGCCTGACAAGATTATTAACCACTCTGTGGTAGAGCTTCTAAAGAAAATAGACCAAGCCAGTACGCGAGAAGCCTCATTGCCTGATACACTTCTGAGCCCCGCAGAGCTTCAAGTGTTTATTGAGTCACTGTGCAACGAATATGCCACACAAGCAGCATAGTTTTTTTTAAGTAAAGTAAAATGACCCCGTAGGCCTAAGCCTATGGGGTCATTTTTGATATACAGTTCTTGAAGCCTCTATGACCCTAGACACTTAGCCTCTGAGCATATATCAACTTCAGCCGTGTAGACAGGATAGTTCATTACTTTTATATAGTACGCGACCAGAGAAGCCCACACTGCTACCGAAATATAACTCTGAATCAGAAAACTCATAATCCATAGAATACTGCTGAATAACGGACCTAGTAACGGTACGAAACCAATAGGTACCCGGATAGCAAACAATAGCACGCTCAATACTACTGCACCCGCAAACAATAATATGCAATATAAAAAAGCCATCGGCTTGTCTTTCAGAAAGACAAATGTCTTTTTCATTGAATCCATAGCACTCGCTCTTTCGATAACACATATAACTACTGAGTAAGTCGAAAATACGAAGGATGCAAACAAAGTTATTGCTCCAAACAATATAACAGCCAAAAGTAGAAATGATTTAAAGTATATTCCAATAAATGTAGTTGAGCCTGAAATGAAACTAACCAACGCCGCAGCCACTGCTGAAATGAGCAAAAATGCAATTAGCAACAGACTAATCACAACAGCAACGAGCGTAAGCATCCGGTAAAGGCGTCCAAAATTATAACCCGCTTCCCTGAAAAATGAGGAAAAGCTGAATGTGGCATTCAAATTAACTGCAGCATTCCTAAGTACTCCAATACTCCCACCCAGATAGTAGATGAACATCAGAGAAATAAACAGTACATAGCAGATGAGTGAGAAACCAATAAGCATTATTACGCCCAGATATCTCGAAACAAATACTAAAGGGTTATTCATCATTAAAGGCCACAGGTCCTGCGCTGATACAATGTCCAGTCCCAAATAAAATACAGCTGCCATCATGGGGATGGCAAGACTAAAAATAAGTGCGATGAAACAGATGATTGTTGCAACAATACGGATAACCGTCACCTGCAAGTTTTTATTTGTAAGTACAAATCCCTCTTTAATACACTCGATTATCATTAAAGCCCCTTTAGTAAAGGGCCTATTTTAGAGAGGCCCCATCCAAATGTCAATTTACATTTCAAATACATAATTCCAGAAAG
>PJEL010003923.1_pt1 | contig 12466 bp, 7 predicted proteins | sample 1853271 | NCBI WGS metagenome assembly PJEL01 (sample SAMN08108733, study PRJNA415343) | Invertebrate metagenome, whole genome shotgun sequencing project. | host: Globobulimina | place: Sweden: Gullmar Fjord | collected 2015-08 | reverse complement strand
TGCTTCACGGTTTGCAATTTTATCAGTAAATCAATTTTCTTAACGGATAGTAATCGCAGCTCTTGCTGCTGCTGAAACACTAAATAATGTGGCTCAAGCCAATGTAAAATTTTAGTCTCTGCATCACTTACTAATGGGTTGTTAGGTGTTGGATTAACCGTTACTTCAGCATCCGATATGACAGGGTTTTCTCGCGCTTGTTCAGTACCTACTAGCGGTGTCATTAAATCGCTATAAGCTTTGCTCGCTTGTTCACTCACCTTTGTTGTATATGAATGAGTGGCCGCTGGTGAGTATTGTCTTGTCGAATGTTGTCCAGAATTTGTTAAGCGGGCTGTATGCTGCCCAGAACTTACTATATCTGCGGATGAAACTTGAGGCTCCGACCGTGTATACGCTTGGCCTGCTGCTGAAACACTGCTTGCTCGTGTTTCTGTCCGCAGTGGCGTAACAAAACTGGTATCGGCACTGCTAACTGTACTTTGATGGAAAGCGTTGTTACTAGCAGAAATTATCTCACCGGTACTATCATCAATGGCTAGCTCTGGTTCGCGTGCGGAAATTAATGCCTGATGACAAACAGAATAAATAAAGTCATGAACATAACGCCCCTGATGAAACCTAACTTCATGCTTTGCAGGATGCACATTAACATCGACTTCACGAAAATCGAGCTTTAAAAACAGGACAAATGCCGGGTAACTGTCATTAGGTAATAATTCAGCATAAGCCTGACGAATAGCATGATTGATCAATTTATCGCGCATCATACGACCATTCACATAACTATAGCTTAAATCATTTTGGCTACGATAAAAACTTGGTTGCGCTATCCAGCCATGAATATGAAAGCCGTCATGTTGGCAATCAACTTCTAGTGCATTATCAATAAATTTTTGGCCACATATTTGTGCAACACGTTTACTGCGTTGTACGGAGGAATTAGCTAAGCGAAATTGCTTAATGACTTTGTGGTTGTGCGTTAAAACAAAAGCGACATCAAAACGGGCCAATGCAATGCGTTTGATCACTTCTTCAATATGACCAAATTCAGTTTTTTCGGTGCGTAAAAATTTACGTCTTGCTGGGGTGTTGAAAAATAAATCAATGACATCAATCGTAGTACCGTCAGGGTGTGCTGCAGGATTTACTGCCACTGCCATATCACGACCTTCCGCATTTGCTTGCCATGCTGATGTTTGTGCCTGCGGCTTAGAAGTTAACGTTAATCGAGAAACCGAGCTGATACTGGCTAATGCTTCACCACGAAAACCTAAGCTGCTAATGGATTCAAGATCGTCAAGATCTTTAATTTTACTAGTGGCATGGCGACTCAACGCTAAACCCAACTCATCTTTTGCAATACCCTTGCCGTTATCAACAATGCGTATGCGTTTAGCACCACCTTTTTCAATATCGATTCGAATGCTTGTAGCGCCAGCATCTAAACTATTTTCCACTAATTCTTTGACAACGGATGCCGGACGTTCAACCACTTCGCCTGCAGCGATTTGGTTGGCAAGACGAGCGGGTAATATTGCAATGGTCATGTTTAGATTAATCTGCCTGAGGAATTTTTAATGTTTGGCCAATTCTAACAACGTTCGATTTTAAGTTGTTGGCCGATTTAAGCTTACGTACTGAAACTTTATAGCGTTGTGCCACCACAGAGAGTGACTCGCCTCGACTGACTTTATGCTCACGTACTCGGCTTGCCGCAAGTAAACTGCCGTCTGGCGGATTACGAGAAAAATAGTGATCTATGGCGGTATAAATCGCTTTAGCTAATTTTTGCTGATGCGCGGCATTATTTAAGCGTTTTTCTTCTTGTGGGTTAGAAATAAAACCAGTTTCAATCAATACCGAAGGAATATCAGATGACTTTAATACCGCTAAGCTTAAACGTTCCGGCTTTTTCTTATGCAATTTAGTCACTTTCTTTAACTGCTTCACCACATGTTCGGCAAAATCATAACTGCTAGCCATGGTATATTCTTTTTTCATGTCAGCTAGCGCAATCGCTAAATTGTCATCTTTGGTTTTCTTTATGGTTTCGCCCGCACCACCTAATAATTCTGAGTTTTTCTCCCGGTTTTGAATCCAGCGCGCAAATTCTGAATCTGCTCGACGAGTTGCTTGTACCAGTACCGATGCGCCATTAGGTTGAGAGGAAGTAAAGGCATCTGCGTGAATAGAAATTAACAAATCAGCTTTCGACTTTCTTGCCAGTACTGTTTTACGGTTATGATTTACATAGTAATCACCACTACGGATCATCACCGCTTTTAAGCCTGACTTTTTATTAATTAATTTAGCAAGCTTTTGCGCTATTCTTAAGGTAACCTTTTTCTCGTATGTTCCTGCTGCGCCAATCGAGCCGGGATCTTCACCACCATGTCCTGCAACAATGGCAATAACGATATCGCGTTTACCTTTACTATTATCATGCTTGGCAATGGTTTTGCTTTGTTTGTCGTAGAGATCAATGACAAGTCGGTTACCATATTGCCCAGCCGGCGCTAAACGGAAAACCGACACTCGGTAATTATCAGCCATTTCTAACACTAAGCGAGTCGTTCCCTTTTTCTTTGAGGTACTAGAGCGAATTTTTTTCACTCGTCGATCAGCTTTAATAGCCGACATTAATGGTGCCAGATTTTTGCTGTTTTTAAAATCAATCACCAAGCGATAAGGTGATTTTAAAGAAAAATATTTAAAGTCAGGCTTTTGACTGAGGTCAAAAACCACACGAGTACTATCAGGCGCTGGCCACACACGTACACTTTCAATATTATTAATGGCGCTAGCAGTAACCACGAAGCAAAGCCAAAGCATTGCAACACTCACCATATGCTGTGCGGTTTTCTTAAAACCCATTCAGTTTTAACCCTCTACCAATAACACTGTTAATTTGGTTATTGTTCTCATTGTTATTTTCTACTGCATTCAATGCTAAAGATCTCAAATAGAGACTTTACTCACTGAGAGTCACGCTTTATAACCTCTAGGCTAATACAGCTTATACAGTCAAAGCTAGTAAAAGTTTCTGTCCGAGTACAGTATCGGCCGCTATTGTCATACTGCGTTGTTCACCACTGTAGGTTAAATCAATCACCATATCAGCTGCTGCTATCATGCCGGTACCTTTTTCCGGCCATTCAATAAAGCTACAGCTACGTTCATTAAAATAATCTCTAATCCCCATATACTCTAGCTCTTCAGGGTCCGCTAGCCGGTATAAGTCAAAATGATACACTTGCCATTGGCCTAAATCATAGGGTTCAACTAAGGTATAGGTTGGACTTTTGACATTGCCAACATGGCCCATTCCTTGAACAAAGCCACGTGTTAGCGTAGTTTTCCCCGCACCAAGATCACCATTAAGGTAAACCGTAATGCCTTGTTGAAGTTCAGATTTCACAAGGTCAGCAATACGTTTACCCATAGCGATTGTCGCCACTTCATCAACCAGAATAAAGCTTTGTTTTGTCACAAAATTAGTCATGTTTGGTTTTATACTTTTGTTTATCATTGTAAAATATTGTCTCGGTTACGCTGTTAAGATACTTCAGCATTAATTAACCGTTGAATTTCAGGGTAAAGGTCACTGGCAAGTATACCAATTTGTCCCTGCTTTTTGGCAATAATATCAGCTGCACGACCATGAATATAGACACCAAGACGAGCTGCTTGGAATAAATCAACGCTTGATAAAATTAATGCCCCGATAATGCCACTCAAGACATCCCCCATACCGCCACTGGCCATGCCCGAATTTCCGGTGGTATTTATCCAAGTTGACTGCCCATCTGAAACTAAAGTTCCCGCACCTTTTAACACACAGATACCACCGTAACGTTGAGCTATTTTTTTAACCGCAGCAAAACGGTCCGCCTCAATGTCAGCAGTAGTGCAAGCCAATAACATCGCCGCTTCTCCTGGATGCGGCGTTAACACCCATGTTTCCGTTGTTCTCGGGCTTTGCGCGAGAAAATACAAAGCGTCAGCATCAACAACTTTTCGCTGGTGAAAATTAATCGCCAAATCAAATAACGCCTTTGACCAGCTACCTCGCCCTAACCCAGGTCCAATAACAATGGCTTTTACTTTGGCTAAACAGCTTGTTGTCGCTAACTCTTTTGCATTACTAGCAGCTACCATCAGCTCAGGTCGACGTGATAGCAAAATATCTCGCGACTGCTCATGACAACAAACACTCACTAAAGCCGCACCAGCACGTAATGCGGCCTCTGATGTTAAGCAGATAGCTCCAGTGAAATCACCATGACCGCCAATGGCTAGCATCATACCGATACTGCCTTTATGGCTAGCTGCCTGCCGCTTGGGCAAAGTGGGTAATTGAGAATGAGCTAAGCGAAAACACTGTGTAGAAGTAAATTGTGCTAAAGCTTCATTGACTCCTAGCGTTTCCAAGTACAGTTCACCGACATAATTTACCGACTGCCCGGTCAATACGCCTGTTTTATAAGCAATCAAGGTAATGGTTAAGTCGGCTTTAACGGCAATTGGCGCGACAATGCCTAAGTCGGCATTGAGACCTGACGGCACATCAACCGACATTCTTAGACAGTTTTTATTATTTATATCTGCAAAAAGTTGAATTAAGCTCGGTGATAATTGCCCTTGAAAACCAATGCCAAATAAACAATCGAGGATCAGCTCCCCATTAAAGTTTTTCACCACATCGCTGACTTCAGAGGCTTGTGCAGAAAATGTTGTGGTTATAGGGTATTGCTCAAGTAAACTTAGTGCGTGCAGGGCATCACCTTTAATCTGTTGTCTTAGTGCATTAACTGCGACAGTCACGTTCATGCCAGCTTGATGCGCTAACCTAGCAACAATATAGCCATCTCCGCCGTTATTACCTTTACCTGAGAGCACGAGTATTCGATGTACCGATGGATAATGTTGTCGAATGTTGTGAAATACTGCGGCGCCCGCACGTTCCATTAATTGCAATAAGTTTATCCCAATAGCTTGTGCTGCATCAGCTTCATACTGCTGCAGTTGATTAACCTTATAGACTTGATGTGTTAAACTCGTCGACATTGTTTTACCACCTTATCGCTTTAGCCACTGCCACCATGACAACTCCTGCTATTAACTATCAAGAATTAACTGAGAAAATCAAGCTTTGGGGTCAAGAACTTGGTTTTTCGCAAGTCGGGATTTGTGATGTTGACTTATCGGCGCATGAAGCTGCACTTACCCGTTGGTTAGAAAACAATTACCACGGTAATATGGACTATATGGCGCGCCACGGTTTAATGCGCGCAAGAGCAAAAGAGTTAGTTGAAGGCACATTAAACGTGATCAGTGTTCGCATGGATTATTTGCCAACAGAGGCAAAGTTCGCGCGGATATTAAAAAATCGTGACCATGCTTACATAAGCCGTTATGCCTTAGGCCGTGATTATCATAAATTAATGCGTAAACGTCTAAAGCAATTGGGTGAAAAAATTCAGCAGCACTGCGAAACCTTTAACTATCGACCTTTCGTTGATTCCGCGCCGATACTTGAACGACCTTTAGCTGAAAAAGCGGGCCTAGGCTGGGTTGGTAAACACTCACTACTAATAAACAAGCAAGCAGGATCTTGGTTTTTTATTGGTGAGTTGTTAGTCGATTTACCGTTATTGCCTGACACCAAACCTGAAAATGACTGTGGCACTTGTGTTGCCTGTATTAAAATTTGCCCAACACAAGCAATTGTAGAACCTTATGTTGTTGATGCTAGGCGTTGTATTTCTTACTTAACTATCGAATTACGAGATGCAATTCCCCTTGAGTTCAGGCCACTCATTGGTAATCGTATCTACGGTTGTGATGATTGCCAGCTGATTTGCCCGTGGAATAAATTCGCTAAGCTCGGCAGTGAAGATGATTTCAAACCGCGACAGAATCTAGATAACATTGCGTTATTAACGCTATTTTCATGGGACGAAGTAAGCTTTTTAAATAAAACTGAAGGCTCACCGATTAGGCGTATTGGCTTTGCCTGTTGGCAACGTAATATTGCTGTAGCGTTAGGTAATGCTAATTACTCGTTAGCGAATGTCGAAGCGCTAACCGATAAACTTGCGACTGCCGATGACATGGTTGCTGAGCATATTCATTGGGCACTTGCAGAGCAAGAATTAAAACTTCAGGAACTCAGTCAAGATAAGAATTTACGCTTAACGGCACGACTAATTCGCTCAGTAGAGAAAGGCATGCCACGCGATGCCTAAATTCCCATTGCATCACAGCACTTTAAGCACAAAGCTTTTGCCATTTTTCCGTTAACTCTTTTAAGACAGTTGGTGTTTTCCCTTCAAGATTGGCACTGGCAAATTGACTAAACAATTGCTCAACTAACGTAACATGCTCAGACGTTGCTTCTTCTTGTTGCTTAATAGTAATCAATATTTTCAATTGACTGATCATCAGTTTATGATTATCAGGGCTTAATTGTAACGCTTGCATTATCGCGTCTAAAGCCGGCAACAAACGATTTTTTTGAAAATGCTCCACTGCCATACTGTTAAGTTGTTTGGCAGTAAAATGTATTTCTGCTCGTTCTTGCGTTTCTTGTTTAATATAACGCTTAACCACTTGGCAGCTTAACGTATCACCCGAAATTTGATTACCCATTGCTTTTAGTAAAGCTATAGCATCTTTTTCCATACCGACTTCGTGTAATGCCTTAACCTTATCCAAATTGTCTTCAACCATTTCAGTAGGCTTTAAGGTCATAAGGTGCTTAACTAATCTTACCGCTTCAGCTTCCTCATTGCGCACATTGTGGAGCCTAGCTTTTACCACCAATAGTTGCTGTTCAAATTGCTGAATGCCATCATAGTCGCTTTCAAGCTGTTCAATATAGCTGTCTGTTTGCTTCAAGACAGTCTGTGCTCCTCCCTCAGGTGTCGCGCAGGAAAAATCAATACCTGCTCGGATAGCATTGAGTAGTAACTCTGGTGAATCATAAATAGAATTTTTTGCCTGCTGGGCAATAATGCGCGACGCCATGTATTGGCCTTTATGATCATGGGTTAAGCGTGCCAGTTGCCATGATTTTTTATTACGCTCAATATTTTTTGGCGCTAATACAGTCGCCTTTTTTATTTCATCATAAGCGTATTGATACTGATCTTGCTCGATATAGTATTGCGCCATCATATCGTAAGCACCAAAGCGAGTTTCGGGCCTGTTGGTTAATGTTTTTAGCATAAAGCTAATCTCTTCGACACGCCCTTGCTTCAATAGCGCTTTGGCATAACCTAAATAAACCCAAGAGTATTGGTACTGAGTAAGTAGTTGCTTGTATAGCTCTTCTGCTTCTTGATATTCTTTTAATTGTATATACGCTTCGCCTTTCATACGGTTAATATTAGGGTGAAATGACGCTAAATTATCATTTAACAAATGTCGATCGGCAAAGTATATCGCTTGAGCATAGGCTTTTGTATCAACCGCACCGCAAACATTAAACAGCGCTTGCTTAACTTTTAGCGTTGCTTTAAAGCGTGTTTGAACTTTTTGAACATTCAAAGGTTTAATCCAAAAATCATCGGGCTGCAATTCAATAATTGAATTAACTAATGACTCGTCTATTTCAGAGCTAAGGAAAATAAGTACGGTGGTTTTAGTGACATGGCCTTTAGATTTAAGCTCTTCCAATAAATGAAAGCCGTCTTTATCACTTTCAACATTAAAAGCACAAATGATGACATGAAAATGCATTTCATCGCAGATTTTCAAGCCATTATAGCTATTTTCTGCACAGTGAATCTCCTTAATACCAAGTCCATATAAGCTTTTTTTTAAAATATCATGAACCTGAAGATTATCATCAATAATCAAGATATTAAGCTGATCAAACTGCGCTAAGGAGTTTTGTTTTACTACTGCCATTTTTTACCTTAATGATCGTATTCTGTTATCGCTACGTTGCTCTTTGCTGCTGACGTTGTTGGCACAGCACCAACACATCTTCTTTCGCTTGGCTATCAAGTGTTCGCCAAGCCATTATTTCATCAATATGACGATGACAGCCTAAGCAAATATCTTGCTTATCTAAGCAACAATTACGCACACACGGGCTAGCAATATCTATAGCAAGGTTATTGATTTGTTCTACATTATTCATATTGATTCCGCAAACTCTGATAACTGCGTATGGCATAACTTAACTTGTATTAATTGCTGCTGCAAATGCTCATTTTGCCGCAATGATAACGCATTATTTGTATTTTCATAAGTCAACATTTCTTTAAGCTTCAAACATTGCACTGATAACGGTTTAGCCGCTATAACATCGGCTAAATGCAGAACTCGCATGATAGAAAATTGGGCTAATGCTTGATTATTCTCGTTAATCTGCTTTTCTAGCAACAATAACCCCTGCTCAATATCCATTAAATAGTCATCAAGCATTAATGCCGCTAATTCCACAGTTCCCTGATTTTTTGCATATTGGGTCAAATCTAAAAGTATCGCTGTTTTAGCATTTTTCGCTACAGAGTCCTCGGCTAAATCGACCGATGGCTGAAAATCATCGGTAATTAGCGGCTGATTATCCGTCGCTATCTTTTCTGCTGGTATGGACACGATCGATTCAACATCTGCGCTAACCACATTCTGCTCAATTTCGACACTGTTCGATAGCACCTTGTCAGGTGTTAACCAAGGCGACAGAAGTTTTATTATCGACGATACATCCAGTACTGAAGATATATGACCTTGCTGCCAAGATTCAGGTGAAGCCACTGATATTAAGACATCATCGGAGTCTTGTGCGCTAATCGCCAAACTAAAAACCCCACGTAAACAGTCAATGCTATTTATCGGTTTAGCGTTCAAAAGCCTAAACTCTGAAATAACCACCAGATACTGCCCTGTTTGCCAATATTGCTCTAAACTTTGCTGTTGAGAAACCAAAGTAATACGCAGGCCTAGCCAATGTAATAATTGTATTAATGACTGATGAGCACTTGGTTGTGCTACAGCAAGTAAAACCCTAACTTGAGTAGGTAAAAAACTCTGTTGAGAAAAATGGCTATTATCTATCAGTAAGTTATTATTACTTTCCTCACTCAGTAACCGTATTAGCTGAGCAGGTAATGTCCTTTCGTACCAAGGCGCAGTGCAATGTTCAAACAGGCCAACCTTAGCAATATTGGGATCATTAAAGGGTTGAACCACCAGCACCTTCGGTGATAATTGTTTAGGTAGCGTAGCTAGATGTTGCACTATTAAAGCATAATCAGAGCAATACACTTCTGGTGCAATGATGATGGCGTCGAGTCTATTTTTAGTTAAATGGTCAAGATTTAATTGTCGTTGAAATAAGGTCAAATCTTGCATTGTTTCCACGCTCGCTTGCGTATCACTCAATGCTTGACAGATTCGTTGACGATTACTTTGATCGGTCGCAATAACTAAAACATTTCGACTAGTTAATTGCGCCGCGTTATTAACCAAGTTAATATCAATGCTCTCAGTGTTTACTTGTTCAGCAAGCACTAAAGCGATATCAAAGCTTAAGTTAATTGTCTTCTCTAAGCGCTGATTTACTTTATTACTAACATTAAACACCAACATTAAATCACGCAGGTAACTGAGACTAGACGCTTGACCTTCAGTGCTTACATCTGCATCTTCGAGCAAGTCATTAATCGATTGTGTCAATTCATCAGACTGTGAAAAACCACGCAAGACAAAACTACAACGGACTATTTGTTGTGTACGACTAACCTCAATAGCTTTAAGAGTAATATCAAGCGTTACTTGCTGCTGATTCGCCAATAGTAATGAAGATATTCCCTGCACCATCGCTTGAAATAGCTCACTCGCTAAGCTCACAAATGGCTTAAGCCTGTTATCAACATTAACGTATAAAGCATTATTATTTTTGCTTTCCTGTAAAGCCATGTTAACTATAACAGTATCTAATTCATTAATAATATTCACTGAGGACAATGTCAGGAGAAAATCATCTCGACGCAACTGAGCACTGGTTTTTTGTTGTTGGCACCATTTGATTATGCATTCTAAAGAGACATCAGTAGCTAGTTTGTGCTTTGGTTTTTCAATAGCAGATAACTGACGTTGTAATAGAGAACTTTGCGCCATACTAGCAATATATTCACTACTGGCTATGGCACTAAGTTTTTCTCCCTGCTGCTGTTGTTGCAATTGTTGTAACAACTGACTATTTTCATGCTGTAAGCTGTGTAACTCTTCAGTTAAACACACGCTACCAAACCAACGACTATTACGATGCTCAATCGTTAACGATATCGCTTTTTCTTGTGCGGTGAACAAGGACAAACGCTGAACGAGCTTTTCTTTTTTGGCCATCCGAGCAGCAATGAGTATTTTACGCACGTCATTACGGCTAAACAGATGACGCCAATGTTTAACAGCTGATTCGAGTGCTAATAGCGATATCAGTGGCTGATTCTTAGTAGAATCTGGCAATTGCCAAAATAGATGCCCGCTATGCTCACTCATCTTTAATCGCTCAGACTGCTGTTCTTGCTTAAGGTAAAGATAATCGACTTCACTATGCTTAGGACGTGAAAGCTGTTTAATTGCCGCAACAATATCTGTCATTTCTTCTGTCGGTAAGTCGCTAGGTAATATGCCTTTTTCAATATACTCAACAACAATCGCAGTACTTTGCTGACCAAGGTGTTTTAACTTAGAACGAATACTGAAAATGACCATCAGCGACACTAAAACTAAAGCGCTAAATACCGCGACAACCAGCCAAATATAATCCGCTTCAGCTAGCGTTAGATTGTTTTTTAACAGCCAACGTTGTAGTTGCTGAGGTAATTTTGCTGACTGTAGTTCAACATCGGGTAATGGCTCGGTTAACAATGCTGAAAGTTCTATTTTTTGTGTCAATAACTCATCTCGAAAATCATCAGCTTGGTGCAATTGCTCGCGCCATTTAACAAAAGTATTTTGTTGCAAGAAGAGCAAATCATTTAAAACCATCACTTGTGCTTCCAGCGTTTTTTCAGCGCTACTTTTTTTCGTCGCATTATTCATGGTTAGCAACCAATGCTGCAAATCGGAATGACTTTGTTGTTGTAAATAGTTGAATTCAATCAAATCGTATTGCAAGTCAAGATGACTAAACATCACTAAACTATCAACGAGCAAGCGATGTAGCTCTCGGTTGCGGCTTAAGCTCAGCGCAAGATTACTCAGTGTCAATGCACGCTTAGCAGTGATATTGCCTGAACTCGCCTGCTGAGATAGCGTAGTTTGTTGCTTCAGCTGATTTGAGATAAGTGTTGATAAACTATCTACCACTAAGGTCAATTGAACGCCCACGCTATCTTTTAATTGCATATTGCGGCGATGATTATCTGTCAAAGCACTAACATTTTCAGCCTGTAGCTGAAGACGCTGTAATAAGCTATCAAACAGACGGTAATTTCGTCTCGATAAAGTCGACAATTGCTTTAAGTGTTCAGTCAGGATTTGATAGGAAGTTGAAAATTCTGCTGCTGTTTTACTGGCTGCAATGGTATTTATCAAACGCTCATGATTAAGCAACAACTGTTGGCGTTGGTTATATTGACGTATTTCAGGTAATTGTTGGCTGTTAAATGTAAGCAATTGCTGTGCTTGATAAAAGTAAACAGCGACGCCAGTAGCAGCACTTAAAACGAGGCAAAAAAACAGTAACAATAACCGACCAGATAATTGGCGATAAAGCGGCAAAGTTAAATCCATGAACGTGGTGACACCTTAACAAGTCAAATACATAATTTATATCGTTATTAGTGTATGGATTTAACGGTAATTAGCAACGTTTAATCGTCACTAGCATTTATTCACCACGTTAGAAATATTGCTTTACTTAATCTGAACTCTGGATAATGAGTGCTTGATATCCGAGTGAGTCAACAGCTTAGGCGGTCAAGTAAATACTATAGTAAGGTAACGTCATTATATACCCGTCCCACTTGAATATGCAGTTTTCAGCAAGTCGAGAAAGGTTAGCACCAAGGCATTGATTGAATAGAATGGTTGTTCCATTGTCGAAATCAATAACACCGGAGATGACCCTTTATCGGCTTGCCCACAGGGAGCTAAGCTAGAAAATCAGTTCAGTGTTGCGATACTTGACAAGGGAATAACCATTATCTACGTATCGCGTCTTGATCTGATGTCCTAGCTTAACTCTGAAATAGCATCTTCAGGTGGGACGGGTATAGACCCATCAATGCTTCATTTTATGCCATTTCCAAGGCAAAACGTTTATGAATAGCGAGCTATTTATCGACGTTTTAACGCAGAAAATGGGTTAAAAGGAAGTATTGAGCAAGTACTGCTTATCTAGAGCTCATATATGGTCTCCTCCCGTATTGCAAGGCTTAACTCATCGATAACAGGGACAGGATTGCTGTCATATATACGGCCTTTTTCTGAAGTTTATTAC
>PJEL010003922.1_pt1 | contig 12467 bp, 10 predicted proteins | sample 1853271 | NCBI WGS metagenome assembly PJEL01 (sample SAMN08108733, study PRJNA415343) | Invertebrate metagenome, whole genome shotgun sequencing project. | host: Globobulimina | place: Sweden: Gullmar Fjord | collected 2015-08 | reverse complement strand
AAAAATCTATTGAAAGTTAACGGTTATCCCACCTTTGAATCAGTCGCTATGAATGGACATGGTGTATTTGACACCCTCAAAGCTATTATTAACGGCACCGTTAAACGTGTCCAACGTGAAGTGGCGTAACTAACTCTTGTTAACCGTCACAGTAATGTACCTTAACATTGCGGATAAATCTGGCTTGGCTTAAGCCAGGCCAGATTGGTCAAAATTGGTCCTTATCAGACCAAACCTGACCCAAAATTGCATATATCTTATCCCCATAAGTGTGAGAAACCCAAGCGCAAACGTCTTGGACATCAGCCAGCTCAATGGGTTTCTCCAGGGAGAAGTGGCTTCTTAACTTCTCCAATAAACTTAAGGAGTCCAGAATGAATTCTGGCAAGTGGAATAAACCCCGTACTCCGCTTAAGTTTACCCTAATGATGCACCATCATTTAGGCACTGGCCAAACTACGGGCCACCCACCACTGCGGGCCACCCACCACTGTGGGCCACCCACCACTGTGGTCAGCATCAACTTGCTAACCGAGTTGATGGTCGCCCACACCCATACCCACTGATGAAGGCATCGCAGGCGACAAACCGCTTCTACCGACCTTAATTCCCCTGGCAAATTCCCTCCTTCCCAAACTCTGTTTGGGGACGCAATTGCCAGGCAAATCCCTTATGCCAAAACCCCCTCCTTTTTCATGAAAAACCCGTCCCAGACCACACATTCCAACTGCCGCCAGAGACCTCCATTTGGCCGACCATTTTCCCGAATGTTGTCCAGGTTCAGCCTTTCCGTAATAGGCAAATTTATCCGCAATAGCGAGCTACGCTACCTGTGAGAAACCCAAGCGTATAACGTTAGCGAACTGTGTATCGCACGAAACTACGTATCGCAGGCAGCTGATTTAATGTCTTAAAGCAGCTCATAAGGGTCTCTTGTGAAAGACTGAGCTTAGCTCAGGAAAACGTTTTTACTTGGGAGAAGTGGCTTCTCAGTTTCTCCAATAATCTTGGAACTATTATTTTTCTGGAACTCCTTTACATCAAAAAGGAACCGAAAAGAGAACATAATCAATATGTATCGTAAAACAACCTTAGAAAACAGCATCCGAGTAGTAACAGAAACTATGTCCGAGGTACGTTCTGTCTCCATCGGAGTCCTGATAAACGCCAGTCCTCGTGATGAAACCCCGGCCCAGAGTGGCCTGGCCCATCTAACCGAGCATCTTATGTTCCAGGGTACCAGCAGCCGAGACGCTATGCAGATTGCTCGCCTGATGGACGTAGGCGGCGGCCATATGGGTGGTTTCACCACCCGGGATTACACTTGCTACCTGGCTACAGTGTTGGATGACTATTACCCCTACACCCTTGATCTCCTGGGTGATATTTTACTCAACTCGACTTTTCCCGCTGACAGCCTGGAACGAGAGAAAGAGACCATTTTACGCGAAATTGAGACCGGTTACGATGCGCCCGACGAGCGAGTACATACACTCTTAAAAGCCTTTGCCTGGCCCGACCAGCCCTTAGGAAAACCCATCACCGGCCAGCCGGATACTGTTAAAGCGCTGACTCGCGAAGACGTAATCTACTTTGTCCACAAGCACTATTTGCCAAATCGCATCATCATTGCTGCGGCTGGTAACGTGGAGCATGAAGATTTTGTAGCCCAGGTACGAGACGCCTTCTGGCGTATATTAGGCCAAAGTCAGCCTGCCGCCGGTACCCGGCCAACATATCAAGCCGGGATAACAATAGAACATATGCCAGTCTCTCAGACCTACTTTTCCTTGGGCATTCGCGCTTTTCCCTACACCCACCCCGATCGCTATGGTCTGCACGTTCTAAATAACATCCTGGGCGGCGGCATCAGTTCCCGGCTCTTTCGCCGCATCCGCGAAGAGCGCGGGCTGGTTTACAACATCGGCTCCGAATATCACGCTTACTGTAACGACGGCATGTGGGTTATTGAAGGCAGCACTGCCCCGGAATATCTTATCCCGGTTTTGGGCCTGACGCTGGTTGAGCTATGGCAGTTGGTGACCGAGGAGGAAGCAGTAGCTGACGAAGAACTCTGGAAAGCTAAAATGCAAATCCGGGGACAACATCTCCTGGCCGAAGAGGATACTAACACGCGCATGAGTCGCTTGGCAACGCAGGAACTCTATTTTGGACGACATATTCCTTCTGCTGAAATCTTAAGTCAAATCCAAGCGGTAGATGGTCAGATGTTACAACGGATGGCCAATGAAACCCTGCTAGATGCGCTTCGCCAGGTAACCATTGCTGTGGTTGGGCCAGAGGCCCCCCAGCATTATAACCACTCATCGCTTGAAGAGCTGCTAGCTGGCTTTTTGTGAGAAACCCAAGCGTATAACATTAGCGAACTATGTATCGCACGAAACTATGTATCGCAAGCTTCTGATTTAGTATCTTAAATCAGCTCAAATGGGTTTCTCCAGGGAGAAGCGGTTTTCTTCTCCAATAAATAGTCGCCTATGGCGCGAGGGTTTGGGGATATCTTCCCCCTTCTCTCTACTACACACCCTGATGAAACGGGGGTGGTTCATAATAGATTAAAGAAAGGAGGTAACCTGTGGCTCTAAATACCGCCGTAAAAAAGCAATGGATTGAAGTTCAAAAGAAACATTCTGTTCCAATCAATGCCATCGGGGTTAAGATTGATTCCAAAGATGAAAAGACCCTGAAGGTGTGGCGAGAAGAAGGCATCGATAAGTTTGTGAAGAAGTAAGGTTATCAATTATTCAATCAATCAATTATTCAATTCTTAAGGAGCACTAATCATGGCAATTAAACCCGAAATAAAAAAACAATGGCAAGAGATTCAGAAAAAGTTCGACGTCCCGATCAACGCTATCGGGGTCAAGATTAATCCCAAGGACCAAAAGACCCTGAAGGTGTGGCAAGAAGAAGGCATCGATAAGTTTGTGAAGAAGTAGAGCTGACAAGTTCAAAAAAGCAGGGAGGGGAGGCCAGACAAGCCCCCCTCCCTATCAAGGAAATTAACCATGTCGCAAAATGATTTTCAAGCTATGCTGAATTATGGTGTAGCCGCCGCTAAAAAGGGAGACAAGGGGGCGGCTCGTCCCCTTTTGCAGAAGGCCACTGAAATTGACCCCCATAATGAGCTTGGCTGGCTGTGGTTGGCCGGGGTGGCTGAGTCGCCCCAGGAGGCCGTGGCCTGTTTACAACGAATTTTGAAGCTCAATCCAGCTAATAAACAGGCCTACCAGGGACTCGAATGGTTCCAGTCCCGGGCGGCTCGTTCCCTGCGGGAATATCCCATCTGTCCGATCATGCGTCCGGAATGGAATGAAAGGTGTTCAGCCTGTCAGGCCGCTTTTACCCTGGACGATGTAGATGCTTTATTGCATAACTCCCAAACAGCTTGTGAGCGTCTCAAAGAAATTATTCACCCCAACGGTCAGGCTGATGAAGCCGATTTTAACACGCTTTATAGAGTAGGATTGGCTCACTTGAATTTGAAGCAGATAGACGAAGGTATTCAATATCTACAAGCCGCCCTTCGCCTGCAGCCGCAAGATCAGGAATTACAAGCTCAAGTAGAGTTTCTTTCGCAGCGTTGGACTGCAGCTTTAGCTGCCGTAGCAGCTAAAGCTATTGCCGCTAAAAATGAGGCCAAAGAACAACTGACCCAAGAAACCATTTTGGTAGTAGATGATAGCCCAACAGTCCGCCGGTTGGTGACGATGACTCTGGAGAAGCATAGCTACCGCGTAATTCCCGCCGCCGATGGTATAGAAGCAATGTCTATCATCAACGATGAGCGGCCTGATTTGATTTTACTCGACATCACCATGCCGCGTATGGATGGTTATCAACTATGCAAGCTCATCAAGGGCAATCGGCAAACCCAACATATCCCGGTCATCATGTTGTCGGGCAAGGACGGTTTTTTTGACAAGGTACGGGGGCGGATGGCCGGCTCAACGGAGTATATCACCAAACCCTTTAAGTCCGATATGTTAGTGCAGGTCGTGAAACAACATAGTAATCACCATAGCCATTGAGTAGGAGAGAAAAGTGACGGTCCAGGGTAACCTGAAAGATATGAGCCTGTTAAATATTGTCCAGAATATTTGCCTCGATCAGCGCAAAGCCTTGTTGGTGTTAAGGCACCAGCTAGAAGAAGGCGCTATCTTTTTTGAAGGCGGTGAGATTGTCCACGCTGCGATCGGTGCCCTGGAAGGTGAACAGGCCATTTACCACCTCCTAAATTGGACGGACGGTACCTTTCACATCAGTAATCATACCACCATTCCCCGCCAAACGGTGGCTATGTCCTGGCAATACCTTCTAATGGAGGGCATGAAACAACTTGACGAACAGCATGTGGGCCATACAGCATCGACCCCAGCTAAAAAACCGCTTACTCCGGCTCAATTACAACAGGATGAGGCTTTGGAGAATGACCTGTTTACCATGTTCTCCAGGATTGAACAAATGCAGGCCCGCTTGGCTCATAAGAAAAGCCAGAAGAATCCCGCCTTAGCTTTGCAAATCTTGACCGAAATTGTCAATGAGGTTGTGACCCTGTCTGAAGTGTGGTTGGATGTAGAGAAATACACCGACTCTCTAACTCGGGCTTTAACTAAGTCTGGTGATATCTATCCTGCTGCCCGATTGTTGCAAGTTCGGCAAAACAAGTTGTCCGGCGACGTGGTGTTAAAGTTATATAAAAGTTGGGCCGGCAATCAACAGGGACGCCAGCAAATGTTCGACCAGATTTGTCGGAGCCTATTAGACGTGTTGGAAACATATTTTTCACTCTTAACGGCCTGTTTCCACTCGTCATCTATGGCCGAGCAAAATCAAGAACTCTGTAACATTTTTTTAACTGATCTAACCCAGACAGCAGACAAAATTCGGTTCTAAGTGCTTTTGCACGTTTCTAAAACTTTATACTTTTATTATTATTATTCAATAAGGAGAAAACAAATGGCTAATAAAACAATTCTAGTGGTAGACGACAGCCCCACCGATATGCGCCTGGCTATGGCCCCGTTGCAAAACAACGGGTATCAGGTTATTACTGCCGTGGATGGCGAAGAAGCATTAGCAAAGGCGACCCAAGAACATCCGGATCTGATAGTGCTGGACATTATCTTGCCCAAGAAAAACGGCTTTCAGGTTTGCCGGCAGCTCAAAACGTCTCCCGACACTCAGGATATCAAAATCCTGCTGGTCAGTAGCAAGAGCCAGGATAGCGACCGCTTCTGGGGGCTAAAACAGGGGGCGGATGAGTATATGACCAAACCTTATGAAGATCAAGATTTGCTAACTAATATTACCAAACTCTTGTAATGAATGTTAGGTCTGCCTGGGGGGACCATCCCCCCACGCTTGTATCTACAAGGAAGAAATTGAGATGAGAATTATTGGTGTACTAAACTATAAAGGCGGCACTGGAAAAACAACTACGGTAGTGAACTTGGCGGCCGGCCTGGCTTTGCGTGGAGAACGTGTATTATGCATTGACATGGATGCACAAGGCAGCCTGGCCACCTACCTGGGTGTAAATTATTCCCATTCCCTGGCTGACCTGTTGCTGGGCCAGGTAGAACCGCAGGCCTGCATTGTGCCGGTGCGAGAGAATTTTGACCTCATCCCCAGCGATGCAAATCTACTCCAGGCTGAAGGATACCTGTGGCGTATGGACGATGACCAGGCAGCCCGGCGCACCTTGGCCAACCGGATGCAGGCTGTAACCGACTATGACTACATCTTGCTTGATTACTCCCCTTCGGTCAGCCTATTAAGCCAGAACGGCTTGCTTTACGTTCAAGAATTGATTGTGCCAGTGGCTATGAACTACATGGCCTTGGTCGGTACCCGTCAGGTCATTCAAACGCTCAAGACCATTGGTGGGGTCCCCAATCACGGCCTTAAACTATCGCTGATTGTGCCCACCTTCTACTTTGCTCACTATCGCAAAGACCGTGAAATTATGGACACCTTGAACCATTACTTTAATGGCCAGGTAGCCGAACCGATCCGGGCCAACGTCAAGCTGTCCGAAGCGCCAAGCCACCAAAAGAGCATCTACGAATACGCGCCCCGTAGTTTTGGGGCCATAGATTATGCTCACCTGGTAGAAAGGGTGGTCGGCAATGGTCAATAAAGAGAAACTTTCTAGCAATGGTGCGGCGGCAAAATCTAACCCCCAAAAGGCGATGGGCCTGGACCCTTTCGCCGATATGGAAGACTTGATTTGGGGTCAAGATCAACTCTTCTCCAAGCCGAATCAGGAAACAACAGCGAGGTCGCTTGACAAAACCGAAATCGAGCCAAACTTCGAGCCAGCCATTGCAGAGATAGAATCGCCGCTTGAGATAGAAGCAGCTAATGAGCAGACTTCCGTAGAGGTTGAACCACCGCTTGAAATAGAAGCAGCTAATGAGCAGACTCCCGTAGAGGTTGAACCACCGCTTGAGATAGAAGCAGCTAATGAGCAGACTCCCGTAGAGGTTGAACCACCGCTTCAAATAGAGGCGGCTAATGAGCCAACTTCCGTAGAGGTTGAACCACCGCTTCAAATAGAGGCGGCTGAAGCGGAAACCATTGCGCTTGCGCTCGAAGAAACCGGAGCCGAGCCTGAAACCGAAAATTCAAAACCTGTGCTGCCTATCTTGAGCGAAGCCGAAGAATCCAAAATCCAAAATCCAAAATCCAAAATCCAAACTGAGTCCCATTTTCTGGATGAGTTAATTGCTACGATTGACCAAGAGGTCGAACAAGCTTTTGGCTCAGATGTGATGGCCGATTTGGCTGCCGTCGCCCCGGAAGACCAAGAGGGTAGGGGAGAACAACACCTCATCTTTACCCTGGCCGGAACCGATTACGCCGTACCCATCAGCAACGTCACCGAGATTGGACAGCCGCTCATCACCACCCCCACCCCCAATGTACCCGCTTGGGTGCTGGGTGTGGTCAACCTACGCGGCGATATCATCTCGATGGTAGACCTGCGCATGTTTTTGGATCTGGAAAAAACGGTTTACGACCGCTATAGCCGCATACTGGTTGCCCAGGCCCACTATGAAGATATGACCACCGCCCTGCTCGTAGACCGGGTCAACGAGATTCGTTACCTCGATTTAGAGCGCATCACCAACCCCACCGCTCCCATCGAGGACCAGGTGTCGCCTTATCTGCGCGGGGTTTATGAACATAATGAAGACCTGTTGGTGGTGTTGGATTTTGACAAGTTATTGCTCTCATCAAAGATGCAGCAATTTCAGACGGTGTAGTACTTTAAGTGCGAAAGGAAAAGGGCATATTGCAAAAAACTATTCCAGACAGACATCTGTTGGATGGATGTGGGGGCAAGGCAAGCTGGATTGACCCTAATGCTCTCCAACTTGCCTTGTCCCTACCCCTGGTTACTACTTTGGACAATTGGTTTCCAAACTCAGTTTGGGAGCTAGTAAAAAACAACTCGACAATTGGTTCCCAAACTCAGTTTGGGAGCCAGTAAAAAAAGAAATTTCTTTTAGAATTAAGTTAAGGAGGCATTTATTATGAAAATTTTTTTTAACCGAATGACCGCTTGGAGACCCATCAGAGTCATTATCGAAAGTATTCGCAATAAACTTTTGTTTTGGTTCCTGATTCTGTCCATCATTCCCCTCGTCGCTTTGGGTGTTACCGCTTTTTATACAGCGTCTACCTCCCTTAACGACAAAACGTTTGCCCAATTGGAGGCCCTGCAAAGCAGCAAGGCGACCACCATCCAAAACTACTTTACCGAGCGCCGGGGTGATATGGCCGTGTTGGTTGAAACGGTCAAGACGTTGCGACAGGACGCTTTCGAAAAACTGGCCGCAATCCAGAAACTTAAAATCAACGAACTTGAGACCTTTATCAACGGTATGGTGAGCGATGCCCAATTTGCCCGAAACTTGGTGGTAGTCAAGGGCACAGAAGGCGTGAACGAGGGCCTACCCACTCTGGCCCAATACAAAAACGACAAAACTAATCCCGCTTACGTGGAAGCATTCAAGCGGGCCGAAGGTGTGTTGAGTTCTTATGCCCAGGAAAACGGCTACGCGGACATTATGATGGCCGATGCCACGGGGGAAATTGTATTCGCGCTTAACGAAAAATCAAGGGGAAGCGATGAAAGTAAGAGCATTGAGTTTCAAAAGGGGCTGGAAGGGGTCTACGTAGGCGATCTGCTTTACGTTGCCGTTGACGATGAAACCTTTATCAGGACGACGATTCCGATCAAAGATTCCAAAGGAAAAACCACAGGGGTACTTTTCCTGGAAATTGAGCCGAAACGGATCAATGAGATTATGACGGAACGCACCGGTCTGGGGCAAACCGGCGAAACTTACCTGGTCGGTCCCGACAAACTCTTCCGCTCTGACTCTCTCTTTGTGGAAGAGAGTACCATCCTCAATCAAGACTACGTGGTTGATACCGAGGCTGTAAACGCAGCCCTGGTCGGTCAATCGGGCCAGAAAGTTATCCTCGACTACCGGGGGTTGCCGGTGCTGTCGGCTTACGCCCCCCTGAAGGTGGCCAACATAAACTGGGCAGTCCTGGCCGAGATCGATGTGGAGGAAGCGTTCGCTCCCCATATAGCGGGGGCGGAGAAGGACTTCTTTACCCAATATAAAGAAACCTACGGTTATTATGACTTGTTCCTATTCAATCCAAACGGCTACCTCTACTACACTGTTGAGAAAGAGTCGGATTATCAGACCAACCTGCTAACCGGCCCCTACAAGGATAGTAACCTGGGCCAGTTGGTGTCGGAAATTCTGCTCGATACAGAGTATAAACTGGTTGACTTTGCCCCGTATGCCCCCAGTCTGGACGCACCGGCTGCCTTTATCGGCGAACCAGTACTCAACGCTGAAGGTGAGGTAGAAACCATCGTGGCCTTGCAGTTGCCCCTGGAAGCAATTAACGCCGTTATGCAGGAACGCTCCGGACTGGGTGAATCGGGTGAAACCTACCTGGTGGGACAAGACTTTAAGTGGCGTAGTGACTCCCGCTTCCTGGATCAACTGGGGGTGGAGAGTACTGTGCTGTCCGATGAGTTTCTGGTAAATACAGTCGCCTCTCAGAGCGCTCTGGTCGACCAATCCGGTACCCAGGTCATCAACGATTACCGGGGCGTTCCGGTATTGAGTTCCTGGTCGACCCTTGTCCTTGCTGCCCCGGATGAAAATAACCCGCAGGGGATTAAGTGGGCGGTGCTGGCTGAAATCGACCAGTCAGAGGTGCAGCAACCGGTGGTCACGCTGGCCTTGATTACCGCCGCTCTGGTCGCTGGCGCAATCTTACTGGTGGTGGTGGTGGCCTTTTTGCTATCTGGCTCTCTAACCCGCCAGATTGACGCCATTATGGGGCTCTTTGGCAACATCGGTATCGGCGACTTTGATGCCCGCACCGAGGTGGTCAGCCAGGACGAGTTAGGCACGATGGCCGAGTCGCTCAACGCCATGCTTGACAACACCCTGGCCCTGGTACAGACCAGTGAGGAACGGGACTCTATGCAGTCCTCGATGATGACGCTGCTGGACGAAATCAGCGGCATCGCCGAAGGTGACCTGACCCGCGAGGCCGAGGTAAAAGCTGACATCACCGGGGCTATCGCCGATGCCTTTAACTTCACTATCATCCAGTTACGCGACATTATCGGTAACGTGCAGAATGCTACGGTTGAGGTGAGTTCTTCAGCTAACCAAATCCAAAACACTGCCGAGCATCTGGCCCAAGACAACGAAACGCAGGCCACCCAAATTATAGAAACCTCTACCAATGCACAGCAGGGTACCCAGGCTGTGCAAGACACCATTGAAGGTATGAACCGCATTCGTGACCAGGTACAGGAAACGGCCAAGCGGATTAAGCGCCTGGGCGAAAGCTCTCAGGAGGTTGGCGAGATTGTGCAGTTGATTAGCGACATTGCTGACCGAACCAGTATTCTGGCCCTTAACGCCTCTATTCAGGCTGCTATGGCCGGTGAGGCTGGACGAGGTTTTGCCGTGGTTGCTGAGGAGGTCGAACGGCTGGCTGTACGCTCCACCGACGCTACCAAGCAGATCACCACCCTCATCAGAACCATCCAGAGTGAAACCACCGAGGCCGTGGCCGCGATGGAAACCACCACCCATGAAGTGGTCGAAGGTTCTCAGTTGGCTGACCAGGCCGGTCAGGTGCTGCAAGAGTTATCCGCATCAATGGGTGATATTGCTAAAGTGACGCAGCAGACCGCTGCCGGAACCAAGGAAACCTCTGTAGCCATTCGTAGTCTGGCTGTTCTGGCTGATAACCTGCGTGGTTCGGTTAGTGCCTTTAAGCTGCCCAGTACCAATGGACAAAGCTCTTAACGGTTTTCCTAACTCGTTCCCACGTTGAGCGTGGGAACGAGTTCAAAACTCTCTAACTAAAATCTAAACTTGGAGACACTATTATGGCCAGAAAAGTAGATAAAGAAATGCTGACCGGCTTTATTGAGGAAGCCAAAAGCTATCTACCCAAAATTTTGTACGGCATCGAAGCTTTTCGGGTAGATCCCAGCCAATTGGAGGAATTGACAGAAGCGCATCGTTACATCCACACCATCAAGGGCGCTTCCTCGATGATCAATCTGGCGGGCCTAAGCCACATTGCCTATTATGCCGAAGCAACCCTTGAAGATATTGTCGCTGGCCAACTGGCTATGACCGACGAGATAGCTACCTTACTGGGCCAAACGGTGCTGCACATTGAAAGCTACCTGGATAGCTTATTAAGCGGCACACCGGACGAGGCATCGCTACTGGCCGAAGTGAGCCAGGCTTACCGCGCCCTGCACAGGCTGCCTGGAGACGATGATCAAATAACAGACCAAGATTTGCTGGTCAGCGATACCAGTGATGCCATATCCGCCCCGGAAAAGCAGCAGCCAGAAGCCGACATCCCGGATTGGGGCGAGTCAGATGAATTCCTTCTGCTGCTTACGAATGAGACCGCTGAGGGCCAGGAAGATACCCCCTCAGACACGGCTGAAGAAGTATCATCAGAATTGGCTGAAGAAGTATCGCTGGAGTTGTTAGAAGTTTTCTCGCTTGAGGCCGAAGACCACCTGCGCAATGTCAGTACCCTGCTGCCGGCGCTGGACAAGCAGCCCGAACGAAAAGATTTGCTGCAAGATATTCGCCGCAGCATCCATACGCTTAAAGGCGCGGCCGGTATGGTCGGCTTTCAGGCAATTGCCCAGTTGACGCATCGCATAGAAGACTTGCTAGACCTGCTGTATGATGGCAACCTGGCCATCAATGCTGACATTATGGATCTTCTGTTTGCTTCAGCCGATGCTCTGGAAGATTTGGCCGGCGGCCAGGTTGAAACGGAAACAATGCAGCACCCAATACAGGACCTCTACCTGCGTTACGCCCTTTTGCTAGACCAAAGCCCAAAACTCGTTCCACCTGACCTGAGCGAAGCACATCGCGATCATAGTCAAGATGTCAAAGAGAGCGAAGTCGAACTATCCACAGCGCCTACTGAGCGCGTTAGCGAAACAAGCCCTGGTCGAACTATCCAAAACTTGCCTTCGAATGAAGCGCAGGCTCCAAAATCCAAAATCGACATGATGCGCGTACCGCTGGAGCGTCTGGACGAACTCATCAGGTTGGTCAGCGAGTTGGTCATTACCCGCACCACCTTTGAGCGGCGGATGAGTGACCTGGTTCGGGAAGTTGAAGAATTGCGGCCCAGCATTGACCGCTTACGGCGTGTGTCGTTAGAACTGGAAACCAAGTACGAAGTGAAGGCCTTGGGAAACAGGTTATCCGGGTATGGCTTGCCGCTTGCTGGCAAGCCAACATCTTCACTGGCAACCTCTACCTCTTACGGTTTCGACGACCTGGAATTTGATCAGTATACCGAATTTCATCGCCTATCGCGGGAATTGGCTGAAACCACCAGCGACATCAATACGGTCGGTAATGACCTGGGTGTTCTAACCGATGACTTTGACAGTATCTTGAACCGTCAGGGACGGCTCTCCGGTGAGATACAGGAGAAGTTGATGCGGATGCGCATGGTTCCCCTGGCTACCCTGGCCACACGCCTCCACCGCACCGTTCGGGTTGTGGCCCGCCAACAGGACAAGCTAGTAGAGCTGGTGTTGGAGGGCGAACAGATAGAGCTGGACAAAACAGTGTTGGAGGAAATGGCCGATCCGCTGCTACATATCTTGCGCAATGCCGTCGATCATGGCATCGAACCGCCGGCCTTGCGCCAGGTAACGGGCAAGCCGGAAAGAGGGCTGATCCACCTGCGGGCCTACCATGAAGGTAACCAGGTGGTCATCCAAATTAGCGACGACGGGTCTGGCCTGAACCCTCAACTTCTACGCTCGACTGCTGTTAGCAAGAGCTATATTTCCGAGGCCGAGGCGCCGCAGTTATCCGACAGGGAAC
>PJEL010003921.1_pt1 | contig 12469 bp, 9 predicted proteins | sample 1853271 | NCBI WGS metagenome assembly PJEL01 (sample SAMN08108733, study PRJNA415343) | Invertebrate metagenome, whole genome shotgun sequencing project. | host: Globobulimina | place: Sweden: Gullmar Fjord | collected 2015-08 | reverse complement strand
AAAAAACAAAGTACAAATTATACCCACCAGACCTAGCCTTCATTTTCTACTACCGATTCGAGCGAATACACCCTTTTATTGATGGAAATGGTATAACTGGTAGATTGTTAATGAATGCAATTTTAAAAGAACACAGGTATCACCCCATAATCCTATGGGATGCCCAACGTAAATCACATATGGGAGCTTTCGAAAAAGGCATGGATGGCCAAACACACAAATACATGAATTTTATGGTTGGACAGCTAAAGAAAACTTATAAAGTATATCTTGAGAAGATAAGCAAAGTAACATCCATAGAAAGCCAATTGTTACAGTTCCTAGAGCCAACAAAATAACTGGAGCCACCACCGGGGATTGAACCCGGGACCTCACCCTTACCATGGGCGCGCTCTACCACTGAGCTATGGTGGCTTGTTAAAGCTTCGCTAAGATACACCTCAGGTTTTTTGATGCAATACTTATTTCAAAGACGGATATAAACCCATTCCCAGTTCCTGGAAGCAATATCCAGGGCGAGAAAGGCTCTATATCCTTTAAGCAAAGACCACGATGCCGTGTAATCCGGATGATACTGTGGAACACACAGCTCAGAGCAAGCTCCGATAAGTCATATTTTGGATCTCACGAACACCGTCGACTTTAACGAACCTAATGTACCTCCAGAAGTGGACAAAGTCAACTTTTGCTAGACAATCACAAGGATGGCTGCCTTAAGCCAAAAAGTGGCTGTAGACACCGCCTCCCAGACAACTGAAAAGCCAATAAGCCTTGGCAAAAAGTAGATATCTAGTATGACTAGAAAAATGAAATATGGCGTAGCTTTATGCAGCGCTTGTCTATACTTCATCTGCAGTCTAGACGGAACAAAGATCATCAAAAACTTAGACCCGTCCAGGGGTGGAAAGGGCAACATATTGAACAAAAACAGAATTATACTCAGCTCAAACACCGCATTGCTAAACATAAATACGGGCGTTCCAGGCGTAAGATATGAAACTGGAATTGCGGCCACAATCGCCATCAAAAGATTTGCCAATGGCCCTGCAAAAGCTGTCAAAGCTTCGTCCACTGCAGGCCGCTTAAAGTTGCGCGGATTCACCGGCACCGGCTTCCCCCACCCTATCCCAATAATAAACAACATTAGGGTCCCAATCAGATCCAAATGCCTCAGAGGATTCAAGCTAACTCGCCCATCCCGCTCCGCTGTGGGATCGCCCAAACGGCTTGCAACCCAGGCATGAGAGAACTCGTGCACAGTAATTATGAGCACCAGCGCAAGAATGTAATAAATGTTCAAAAACATGGACATAGTGTAACAGGAAAAAATTACTTGCCAAATCCGGCATAGTCACTTAAGATGCCTCCACTATGTCTAGAGTATGTCAATTAACGGGTGCGCGACCAAAGTCAGGACACAACGTGTCTCACTCCAATCGCAAGACAAAACGTAGGTTCCTACCGAACCTGCTAACAAAGCGCGTATTTGACGACGTGTCAGGAACTTTTGTACGAATTAAAATGACAGCTCGTGCCCTGCGCACACTGGCAAAGAACCCAAAGAAATTCAAACCACAAATTGCAGCGTTGGCAAAGAAAGCACAAAAGAAACGCTTGCAGAAAAAATCAAAATAAAATACACTGGTTTCGCTACGAATAAGCAACCAAAAAGAGTGCCGCAAAGCTTGTGGGGCTTTTTTTGGTTGTGTCTGGACGCCAAATCCGTTAAAAATAAGTGTCTTTAGACACGGAGAGGTCGCATAGTGGTCTAGTGCGCTCGCTTGGAAAGCGGGTAGACTCGCAAGGGTCTCGAGGGTTCGAATCCCTTCCTCTCCGCCATCAGTCCATCATAATCGCCGCCATTCTGGCCGCCTCAGCTCTTGTTATTAGCCCTCCAGGAATAAAGTAGAGATCACCATCGTCTAGACCTAGATCATGGGCATATTCAGCGTAAGGCGCATACCATTTGTCTGGATCCACATCTAACAAGTCGCTCTCAAATGCAAGATCAGGATCCACATCCTGCGCAAGGAGCATTTTCACATACTCGTCACGGGTAACTGGATCATTCGGCCTAAAGGTCAAATCTGAATAACCCTGAACCAATCCGACATCTTTTGCAGTGATCACATACGGAAAATACCAAGCTGTTAAGCTAACATCCTTAAAAGACGTACCAAAATCTATCAATTCATAACCACGAGCCAACAAAATTATCTTCAAAGCTTCAGCTCTTGTTAGGTGTGCAGTTGGCTCAAAAGAATCGCCACGCCCCTCCACAACACCAGCTTCATAAAGATCAATAATGAAGTTAGCTTCAGGGCTAAAATAAATATCACTAGGAATTACAATAGACCCCGCTTCCACTGCTTCATCAACAGTTTCATCCACAACTTCAACAACAACTGTAGACCTCTCTTGTGCATTGGCGCTTATATAAGCACCATGAACATCAGAGTGTAGATCCCTATCTAATGAGTCCGTTGTCCAATCTTCAAAACCGCTTCTGGTAACAAGAACATCATTCTCTCTTCCATCATAAAAGGGGCCAACAGGACAATAATGAATCAAGCCAGTATCAATGCAATCTGGAGCTCCAAAGTCCTCACCTATGGTCACAGTAGCGGCAGTCAAAACTTCGCCAGTGCTAGTTTTGGTAATCACCTTGTGTGCATATTGAATACTAGTCAATGTAGTACTTACTTGTGCATCTGTATTTGCAGTTCTTACAGTGATCTCTTCAAAGCCCCTTCTCCTTGCCACATAGCCGTCCAACGTAACAATTGCACTGGGGACACTGTCACTATTGGCCAAAAGAACTGGACAGTACCACGTAGCGGAAGAAAGGATGCAAGTGTCTTCCTCATCAGCAGTATCACCAAGAACAAGCTCTGTCACATCAGTTGTGATATCAGCAAAAACAGCTTCCGTCTCAATGAGAGTAATCTTGTAGGCGTAAAGCGAACCGCTGGAATACGATCCCTGCACATCCACATTACTTGTCCTATCAGTGGAATCCTGGAGGGTAGTCACAAAGCCATTTTTTGTAATCACAACATCACTAGTCCCACCGTCTGAAGCTAAAGGCACCAAACAATAATAAACACTGCTGCTCTCCGTACAAGCAACCCCCCCAACTGTCACGGTGGCCTTTGTAAGGTCATTCCCAAGCTCATCCACTCCAGTCACTTTGTGGCCAAATTTAACGTCAGCAATATTTCCAGAAACCTGTGCATCTCCATTTGCACTGCGTGAAGATGCTCCAATCAAAGCCCTTGCCTCTTCCACATAACCATCCAATACAGCAGTACCTGTAGGTACATTGGCACTATTTGCTAATACAACTGGGCAGTACCAAAACGACCCGCTCATTGTGCAAGAATTCTGCCCATTGCTATCCCCAGCAGTTACTGTGCTAGCTGAATTTGTAATCGTAAAATCCGGCCCTTCCGTTGATATTGGCCCAACTTTGTAAGCGAATGGCAAACTAGCTGTATTAGAATTCTCAGCAGCAGCATTCCAAATTAAATCACCCGTGGCAGCTGTAGTAACGTAACCATCTTTTTCAACATCTAATTGAGTTATCGTTTCGCCCTCAGAACAGCCCACACTTGTTGCCGTCGCGCTTGGTACAGTTATGGTCCCATTACTTGCAAGCACTGTGGTAGCAACTCCGTCACAATTTATTGTCACAGTTGCACCGCTCAAACTACTACCCAATTCGTCAGTCACAGTAATAATCACATCTCCAACCGCCCCAAAAGCTGGTGCTTGATAAAACAAAATAATGGCCAACAACGGACCAGCAATTAAAAACGGAAGTGCTCTACGTATAAATTTTGTCATGGCAGAGGATGAGACCAGGCAATCTTATCAAAAAGAAAGCACGGTGCATAATGCCCTCATGACCACGCAGCTAAATAAAGAAGCCCGCACAAAAAGTACGGACTCCCAGATTTTTACGTTTGGCTAGAATTAAGCTTCGTCGCCATCCACTTCCACATCTACTTCTTCCATAACTTCTTCAACTTCAACTTCTTCCACTTCTTCAGTGTCGTCAGTATCAGCGTCGTCAGTAGGTAGGGTACATCCGGCAAAAACTAGTGCCATGATACCAAAAGTTGCGAGTGCAATTTGCATAAATGCTTTCATGTGATATGTGTTAATTAATAAAAGCTGAACCAAGACTATTCAACAGGTTCCCACCTGTAAACCCATTGATCTTGCTAAGTTGTCAAAATTGACGGATGACAGTCCTGTAATCTAAGCTACACACATGCAAAAAACACTCATCAAAAATAAGCGCGCATTCTTTGATTATGAGGTTCTCAAAAAGTTTGAGGCCGGCATAGTTTTGCTAGGGCATGAGGTAAAATCGCTAAAAAATGGCGGCGGAAATTTTACCGGCTCATTCATTGGCATGGAAAATGGCGAACTTTTTTTGAAGAAATTTCACATTTCGCTTTATGAAAAAACAACTTTAGAAAGCCATGAGCCCGAACGCCCCAGAAAACTCCTTGTGCGTAAAGCAGAAATACAAAAAATCTCTAGTGAGCTGAACACCAAAGGTGTTACCTTGGTGCCGCTAATTTGTGGCCTAAACAAGGGCAAAATCAAGATTGAGTTCGCACTGGTACGTGGAAAGAAAAAGCACGACAAGCGTGAAAGCATCAAGAAAAAAGACCAACAACGTCGCATAGATTTAGCACTATAGATTTCCCCAATCAAATGCACATAACAATCTCCACGCTCATTAAGGAGCTTCATCAATACGCAAAAAACCATCAGTACCAACGTGCCGTAATTGGCCTATCTGGAGGTTTAGACAGCGCACTTGCACTCTACATTGCAACCCGCGCCTTCGGACCAAAAAACGTAACCGCACTAATCCTCCCAGAACTTGGCCTCACCCCAAGCGAAGATATTGATCACGCAAAACTCCTCGCAGAACATTTTGATACTGAATCCCACTACCAACCCATCAACAATTTCTTGGTGGACTACAATTTTGTAACTTGGGAAAAAAGCGAATCCTCAAACGAAAGACTCAAAGCCCGCACTCGCAGCCTGCTCCTCAAACATTACGCAGAGGCAAACAATGCCCTACTAATTGGAACTCCAAACAAAAGCGATTTGGCACTTGGCTTTGGAAGCCGTGATGCAGAATTCACCGGCGACCTCCTCCTTCTTGGCGACCTATACAAAACTGAAGTCCTAGAATTAGCAGAAGCAGTTCAACTTCCAAAAGAACTCTTGGAAAAAGAAAGCTCCCGCTGCCTCAAGCCTCACCAAACAGATGAAACAGAGCTAGGCGCAACATGGAAAGTTGTGGATGACATCCTCAAAGAAGCCGCCAAAGGCGTAGACCCAGAAAGCATGATTGAAAAAGGAATGGACTCATTGATGGTCCACAAAATCATTCGCCTACTCCAACAAAACGGCACAAACTTAAGCCGTCTACCAATCCTTGCGCTCGGCAATCTTTCCGCCTCCATCAAAAAAGCCCAAGCCGCAGAGGCGAGTAGTCTTTAGGAGACTGCATGTTCATGCAAATGATCATCATCCCAGAAGCCATCTTCTTTCCCTTGTCTTTTTTCAAGAGCCTTCTTTTGGATGTCTTCAGATAGATATTTAATTGGATCATCTGGCGGTCCATGAAGCGAGCCTTTCCTGATTTCAAAATGTAGATGCGGACCAGTTGAGCCCTCTCCAGTATTTCCTGTTACTCCAATCTTATCACCCTTCTCTACTCTTTGGCCTTTCTTTAGATTTGGAATTTCTTGCAAATGCATACCCCTAACCCAGACAGGGCCACTTGGCATTTTATAAACCATATTAACAATGTAGCCACCATCACCATCTCTATTTTTCCCAATGCTATCCACCATACCCACTCCAGGTGAATGAATAGCTGTCCCCTCTTTTACCCCCAAGTCAAAACCTTTGTGAGGTCTAAAATGACCAGGCTTTGAAGGTATTTCTCTACTTGTCTGAATATCAGAAGTTAATCTTGATCCAGGCACAGAGAAAACTAAAGAATCATTTACTGGTAACTCTTCAATTGTAGTTTGCGGCCTTTCTTTATATTCAGTAAGTAACTCTCCTCCCTCCTCCTCATCTTTCTTGAAAAGGTCTGCAAATTTTCTCTTCCCAGAAAATATTTCACCTATGCGTTTAGCAGCATTCTTTATAAACTCCATAAACTTTTCTGAGGTCTTACCAAGAAATTCCCCAGCGGAACCAAATGCAGCTGCAAGGGATGCCCAAGGTCCTCCACTCTCTCCTTCTGAAATAACCTCTGCTACTACTTCTTCATCAGTTGGAGCAGGTTCATTATCTGTCTCGGGAGACTCATCTGCAGGTGGTGTTTCATCCTTCACCTCAACATCTTCAATTAAACCTGGCCCTTGAGGCACATAGTCAGCTAGTTCATCTAAAGTTTCTTCAGCTAAATCAACCCTCTCCTTATGACCTTCTTCAACTTTGCCAAGTGCAGCTTTAGCTTCTTCATCAATCTCCTTCTTTTTTGCAGCAGCCTCCTTGGCTTTACGCACCTCCACATTCTCCAAACCATCAGACATTCTCAGGAATATATGTGGCTCCGGCCCCTCAAAGTGACTGTCTTTTTTGTAATAAAGCATAATTAGTACAATTTATCTGTTAATTATAGCATATTTGGGCGAATTTTTCCAGTGGCGAATATGTAAGATTCTTGTAAGGTCAAAATCGCTACAATAGTGACATGACAGATAAAGAACTCCACCAACAATTCCAGGAACACGGCCAAAATGCCAGGAAATGGCTAAAGACTTGCGCTTTAATGCTTCCTAAAATTGCTGCCCGTAAGATCTGGAAAAAAGAGGGCTTCGGCAGCATTTACGAATATGCTGCAAAACTTGCAGGAATGAGCCGTTGGCAGGTTAATGATGCCCTCCGCATCATGAAAAAAGTGGAGGATTTCCCCGCTCTCCAAGAAGTCATTGAAAAGAAAGGGCTTGGCGCTGTTCGGCCAGTTGTAGCCATTGCCACTCCAGAAACAGACAGTTTTTGGGCGCAAAAGGCTTCCAGCCTGTCAAAACACACCCTACAAACCTACGTAAAAGAATTTAAATTACAGGGTAAAAATGGGCCCGGGCCCACCTCCCAACCTGTAGAATTTCCAGAAAAACTGGCCAAACGCCTTGAGCAATTCAAAAAACGTGCAGATTACACAGGCCTACTAAGCAAATTCCTGGATTCTTTAGAAGAATCACCAAAACCTGTCCATACTTACTCCCGTCATATTCCTACCCATATCCGCCGCCACGTACTACAAAAAACCGGCAATCTCTGCGCTTTCCCAGGCTGTACCAAGCCATACAAAATCCTCCATCACACACAGCGTTTTGGCCTAGAAAAAGTCCATGATCCAAATCGGCTAGTCCCACTCTGCAAAGCTCATGAACGCCTGGCCCACCTTGGCCTAATTGAAAACGAGGAAGGCCCTCCTGAAACCTGGAAAATTCGTCGTAAACCAGACCAAAACCACCCAAAAATCTTGGTAGATCAGCTAGTACAAAAATACAGATGGCCGCGAGCTGGGCCATAAAGTATACTGCACGCATGATAAATCCTCATATTTTTAGAGCATACGACATCCGTGGCATTGCTCACCTACCCGTTTCAGATAAGCCTGTGGACCTCAATCCAGAGACTATGGAGCTGATTGGGAAAGCTGCTGGAACCTATATTTTGCGCAAACACGGGACAAATATTGCCTTAGGGCATGACCAGCGAATTAGTGCCCCAGACCTGGTAGAAGCCTTTATTAAAGGTATGCTGAGCACCGGCTGTGATGTAACAAATATTGGCATGGTCCCCACCCCAATGGTTTACTTTGCAGTCTGCAAATTTGGTTTTGATGGAGGGATTGGTATTACGGCCAGCCACAATCCAAAAGAATACAATGGAGTGAAATTAGTTGGGCCATCCGCACATTCTATCTGTGGGGATGAAATACAGGATATTCTACAAATCATTCATGAGGGTGATTTTGAACAAGGTGAAGGCGAATTAAAAGAATTAGACGTTTTTCCAGCATACACGGAAAAATTCCTGGAAATTGTAGACATTAAAAAGCCCTTAAAAGTAGTGATTGATGCCGCAAATGGCGCCACTGGCCCATACATAAAGCCTCTATTTGAAGCCCTGGGTTGCGAAGTAATTCCTCTCTTTCAAGAGCCAGATGGGAACTTCCCAAATCACCCAGCCAACCCTGAAGAAGAAGAAAATATGCAGGACTTAATTAATGCTGTACAGGATCACAATGCGGACCTTGGGTTTGGCTTTGACGGCGATGGAGACCGAGTAGGAATTGTAGATGAGCACGGAAAACACTACAGTGCAGACCTCTTGCTCATCCTTTTGGCCAGAGATTTGCTTACAAGAATGCCAGGATCAAAAATAGTTTTTGACTCCAAAGTTTCGCAGGTTTTAATTGATGACATCGCAGCCCACGGCGGCGACCCCATTATGTCTAAAACAGGCCACTCATTTATTGAAACAAAAATGCGAGAGCTGGGCGCTCCGCTTGCCGGTGAAATCAGTGGTCATCTCTTTTTTGCAGAAGACTACTACGGCTTTGACGATGCTTTCCTTGGCGCTGCGCGCCTCCTAGAAGTCCTGTCTAAAACAGACAAACCTTTCTCAGAATTATTTGAAGATGTTGCAGTAACCGCCACAACTCCAGAGCTAAAATCACCCTGCCCAGATGACAAAAAATTCCTTATTGTAGACCAAATTAAAGCCAGCCTAACAAATCAATATGATTGCATCACTATTGATGGCGTTCGCGTAAATTTTGATGAGAACTCCTGGGGTGCCGTTCGCTGTAGCAACACTTCCCCAAATCTCACGATTCGCTTTGAAGCACCCGACAACCAAAGGCTTAAGGAAATAATGGACCTCATGGTGAAAGAGCTGGAAAAGTACCCAGAAATTGATCTATGGTGGAAAGACAAAGACTTTAATTAAGTTTTATGAACCTTGCGGTAATAATCATTTTGGCAGTACTGATTGTTGTTTTCCTGTTTTACAGTGGGATTGCAGTAAGACACGCAGCCCAATTCCGCTACCTAAGCAGAAGAACCGTTTACTTAACTATCTTCTACGTAAGCGCAACCAGCGCACTCCTGCTGCTGACACTTATCACCGCTTTGATCTTTATCTTGAATTGAAGATTGGCAGTTCAACCGGCGCCTCTCCTTCAATTACAAAGGGAGCGTAATTTTCATTTTCAATTGAATACGATGAGAACTGCGTGTCGTCTTCACATAGAACTTCAGTACTTGTGTCCAAAAGGCCAGTAACTACATCAACGTCATAGCAAAGCCGTGTTCTACGCAACCGATTGAGATCATCTTCTCTAGCATTAGCCTTATTGTTTGAAGTGGTCCCGTCTCCCAAAGCGAATGGTGCGGTTCCGTCTACACCACCAACAGTGTTACGTGAGGTAAGTGAACCCAAAAGATATAAAGTATTTTTCAGAATCTCAATACGTTTCTTGTCCGAATCCCAAGAGGGCCGCCCAGTAGGCGTGCTATCTCCATCATAGGAGTGCAAAGATCCATCCAAGAAAATCTGGGCATGAATATCTGTAACACTCGGATGGACATACATATATCCACCATTCCCATTTTCATCCTTTAAAGATATTAGACCTGCAGTCCCACCAGTTAAATTTCCATTTAAGTAAATATTTCCACCAAGCGCTACCACTGTAGAGTTGGAAAATGCATCAGACCCATTAATAATCACATCGCCTTCACAATAAATTAATCGTCCGCCAAACTTTGTAACTGCATCACTAACGTTTGTGGGATTGAAGTTGGAATCTATGGTGCACTCTCCAGCATCTTCACCAACCGTATAGCGCAGAACTTGAGAGTAAATGTTGTTTCTCAAAAGCTGCGAATCTGCAGATCCAAGAATGGAAAGCCCAGGGCTGTCTGTAAAGAAACTTCTCACATCAGAGGTGGATTTTACAGCACCAATCACTTCCATATCTTTGGCCTCAGCATGTTTGTCCTCAAGCGGCAAATAGGAGACAAAGTAACAAGACTTCGCACCCGGGAAGAAACGGTTTGAATCAAGCGGATCACAAACATACTGCTCAACAGTAGGCTTTGTAAGAACGTTGTTAGGTGGTTCACCAGGGGCAGTCAGGAGGCGCTCATAAACTAGCGGTAAATTGTAACTAGTAGTTCCTTCCGAAGTAGCTACAGCTCGAGTCGCTTTATAAAAAGGGAGCCCTCCAGGAGCATCAATGCCAAAAGCCGGCTCTGGTTCAAGGTAATCTTCAACCACAGAAAAATTAGGATTGGTTATAGCCAGATGTTCATTAAACTGGTTTTGGGGGTCTTGATCAGAATCAGCATCCACACGTGTGTAAAGTGTATAGCCACTTCTAACATTATATCCGGTGGCCGCCATCCATGCAGGTGAAATACCTGCATAAGTTATGTCCCAAACCAGTTGCATCTCAAAAGGATTGTCTTGGTTTGGAACAGTGAGCTGTTCACAGGATGGCTCACCAGTCCCTTCCTCCAAACATGTTGCAACAGCTATTTTTTCAATCCTATTAAATGGTCTAAAGCTGAGGTTTTCCTTGTTTTCAGGCGGATCATAAGAAAAATCAAAGACGTAATCAGAGTCAGTAGTATATTCATCTTCACCTACAAAGAGTACAAAATCACGATTGCTCACAACGGCTTCATTCAAATCCAAATGCACATCCACCGTAGAAATTACAAACTTATTGCGCTCACTATCTCTGTCATAAAAAACAGCACTTTTAGTCCCCAGCGAAAGTCCATCACCGCAAATCTCATCCCACGGATTATCTACATAGAAAGAATTACAATGATCACGATCCGTATAATTTTCAATCAAAGTTCCTGCCTCGTTTGGTAGGCCCAGATTATTTGAAGTGGGTCCACCAGATGAAACAAAGTAATTGAAACTGCTGCTTCCATCAGCTTCCACCAATTCACATGCTTGGTTTGCATTTGTACATTCCGGTATAGAAGGGTGGTTGCTCTCTTTAATAACGGCATCATTTGCCCCAGTTCTTAAAACTTGATCCAGATAAATCTTTGAATCATTTTTCTCCGTAATTCCAATAGTAATGTCCGTTGCGGCAGCTGTAGGAATTGGATCACCCGTGAACCGATCAAAGAGCTGCATTCGCACTCGCCACATTTCATAACCATCTGCAAGAGGAGCCGATGTAAAATTCACGTGATTGGGTTCATCCATAACACCGTCATCGTCAATAATGTCATTGGCAAAAAAGTCTATATAAACATCCACTTGCCTAGGCGCCAATTCCTGATCTAGATTTCCAAAAGAAATAAATCCGTACCGGTCATTCCAGGCAAGACCAGCCACTTCACCTGTACTGGCATCCGTATGAACACGCCAGGTGTCATAATAGGCTTGATTACATATTGCCAAGTCACAGGTCCAATCAAAATTAACCCAGGTTTCATTGTCCAAGGTGCCATCTGGCATACCTTCCAATTGCGCAAAACCAGACCAGGCCCCTGTAGTTAAATCTACATTTACATAATTCCGTGGATTATTGCTCCATGTAAAATTCATGGTCAAATCCTTTCCTGCATCTACTCCGGCAATGCGTGAATAGATAGCTTGAGAATTGTATCCATGTTGAATTAACTGAGAGTCATTTTTGTAGAAATAACCATTTTCATCCGCACATGCTTGATTAGAGATTTTCTCTAACTGAACTTGCCCCTGCCCTTGCAAATTTTTGTGGACGAGGGAGTCTCCTTCCAAAAATCCACAAAGATCTGAGGATAAGAAAATTCCAGCCGGATCATCCGTGTTTGGACTTATAACTACTACTGGGACAGGAGTAAAAGCTAGAGCACTAGCTCCAAAAGCTAAAACCAAAGTCAGGACCACAACGAGCTTAAATTGAAATTTCATGGGCGTAGAAAAAATTCTTAGCCCAAGTTTACCTTGAATTACTTTTTCTTGGAAGCTTTCTTGGCAGCTTTTTCATCTGAAGCCGCTCTAAGCTCCGCCGCATGCTCACTACTTGTTGGTTTTTCCCAAACAGCAAACTTACATTTTGGATATCGCTTACATCCATAAAATGGCTTTCCGCCTTTCCTTGTGTGCCGTTCAACCAAATCGCCCTCCTTACATTCAGGACATTTAACATCAATTGAATTCAAAATACTTTCAGTAGATTTGCAATCTGGATAATCCTCACATGCTAAATAATTTCCAAAGCGACCGGTCTTAACAATCATCCCCTTTCCACATTTTGGACATTTTTTCCCAGCGAATTTCTTTTCCAGCGCCTCCGTCTCTTTCTCCTTTTCTTCATCAACTTCGTTGGTCCCGGCCTTAAGAGGCTTAGCCTCCTTACATTCTGGGAACCCAGTACATGAAAGGAATTTTC
>PJEL010003920.1_pt1 | contig 12477 bp, 11 predicted proteins | sample 1853271 | NCBI WGS metagenome assembly PJEL01 (sample SAMN08108733, study PRJNA415343) | Invertebrate metagenome, whole genome shotgun sequencing project. | host: Globobulimina | place: Sweden: Gullmar Fjord | collected 2015-08 | reverse complement strand
TGAGAAGCTCCATGTGCTCTTCAAGGTTGCGAACGAGTTGGCCCAGAACCTGCTGCTGGTCAGTATCTTTTTTTATGGATGCGTTCAGTTCCGCAAGCCTTGCTGTCTGACGGATTTTTTGCCCGGTCAGCTCTTCCACTTTACTGCTGGCAGTATCAATTATTTGTAGAATCTCATCGGCCTTCTCAAGTAAATGCCTCCTTTCAGCACTCTCCTCCATCTCCTGCCGCAGAGCGGCAATATCGCGTCCAGCGAGTAGCGTGGTGACCTCTTCAGCCACTTTCCGGTACTGAGCCTGGGCAGTCTCACTCGCCAAACCAGCTTTTTCTAATTTTTCCTCTGCTCCCACCTGCTTGCTACTTGTGATCTTACGAACATTTCTTGCCTTCTGCAGGGCAGCCAGTGTTTTCTGATAGATGACATCAGACTGGCTCATATGTTTACCCTGCTGGCGCAAACCAGCAAGACTCTCAACCAGACCCTCATCAGCCTGATGCGTCTTTTCGTATTGCGCAGCAGCCTTCCACTGCTTATTTATTTGGGCAAGGAGCCGGTCATTTTCGGTAATTTTTCGCTGGTAGCCCTCAACATCTCTTTCTGTATTTTTCTGCTTGGCAAGCAGTTCATCTCTATTGGAACAGATGTCTACAGCGGTCAAATCCAGGGCCCGCACCTGTTTGATGACCTCTTTTTCCTGCTGCTCAGTACAACGGATATCCTGCAAAGCTCCTTGGGCCTCTTTTCCTTTCTTTGCAGCTACCACCCCCGCCTCTTCAAGTCCCGGTATTTTTTCCCGGCAGCTTGTCAGCTTTTCCGCTTCGTCTTTCTGCTGGCCCCTGAGCGCTAGAAGTCCGGCATAATCACCCTCAATGCTCAAAGCCTGTTCAGCCAGCGCAAGTTTTGTAAGCTTCTCTCCTGCCTCTCTCTTGCACCGACAAAACTCTTCTTGGTCCTGCCAACTTGTCTTCAGCTCTTTCTCAATCTTGGCGATTCCAGCCAGCCAGGCCATCTTGTCTCGCAGGTCCTGCAGACTCTTTGTAAGCCGCCCTGCCTCTTTTCTTTTAGCAGCAAGAGATGCTATCAGCTCTTCTTTCTCCTGGACCGATAACAGCTGGGCCGTATCGATTTCTGCCTGAAGAATGGTGAGCTTCTGCTGCTCAATACCCCGCAGCTCATGGACCTTGATGGAGATACGGCTGTAAATAGCAGTGCCGGTGATCTGCTCGAGAATGGGAGCCCGCTCATCGGGCCGTGCTCCTAAAAAGGCGGCAAAGCTGCCTTGGGCCAGGAGCATGGAACGGGTGAACCGGTCAAAATCCATACCGGTGAACGCTTCAACCCGCAGCACCACATCCTTTAGTTTTGAATCAAGAATTTCACCACTGACGGCGTCAGCTATTTCATGTTTTGGTTGCTGCAGATCACCGCTTGCCAGGCGGCGAGCCCGGTGCTGGCTCCAGTGACAGCGAAAACGTCCTTTGTCTGTTGCAAACTCAACCTCGGCAAAGCACTCCCCGGTCTGCCGGGCCATAATATCATTAGCGTTTTTGGTGATCTTGCCCAGACGCGGAGTCTGGCCATAGAGGGCCAGGCAGATCCCATCAAGAATGGTTGTTTTGCCTGATCCGGTGGGGCCGGTGATGGCAAAAAGCGGACTTTCCATGTAGCGAGGATGGCAAAAATCAATGTGCCACTCTCCAACCAGAGAATTAAGATTTTTAAATCGTGTGGTGAGAATCCGCATACTTATTCCGCCAGGCCGTCCTCATCGTTTAAAGCAGTTATAGTCTCCTGGAAAGCTGACAACAAGGCCTCCCGTTGATCAGCAAGAACCAGGTGGGCATCAAGGCAGCGGACAAACACCTCATCAACAGTGAGATCATCAAGGGATTCACTGCTTTCCAGGCGATGCAGGGCACGTTCGACGATGCGCTGATTTTTCACCCTGAGGATCTGCAAAGATGATCCGTGAATACTTTCGCGCAACCGCTCCTGGAGATCAGTGACAATCTCGTCCCCATCGTAGATGATCTCCAGCCAGGCTGTACTGTTTTCCGCCTGCAAACGCTCAAGGCTATCACTGATGTGCTGCCAATTACCCCTGATTGAAACCAGTTCCTGGAAGCAGGGAACAGCAACCTCGTCAACCTGCACCCCGTGGCCGGATAATGAGACCGACAACACCTTTTTTTGCTGCCTGACTTCGCCAAAGCCAATGGGCAGAGGGGACCCGCTATAGCGCCTGATGTCGGACCCAGCCACCCGCTGGTCCATATGCAGGTGACCAAGGGCCGCATAGTTAATAATCGAGGGAAAGATATCCAGGCCAACATGGGCCAGTGAACCGACATAAAGCTGCCGCACCCCATCGCCTTCACTGGTTTTGGCCCCGGCGGCAAAGAGATGGCCCATGGCCACAATGGGGATGGGGGCGGGACCGAGTGCGGTTTGCCGGCCCTCTGCAATCCGACAGACATCCGCATAGTGCTGGCGAATACCATCAATAAGTTTGCGACCTTTATCCTCCATACTCTCCCCGGCCTCCACCTTACGAATATCTCTATCCCGCAGATAGGGGATAGCACAGACGATAAGCTCCGGCGCCCCCTCACCATCACGGAGTACCAGCACCTCATCTTCCAAGGCATCAGATATACTGCCAATGACATGGACATCTAAAAAGCGCAGCACCTCTTTTGGGGCATTAAGCAGGGAAGGGGAGTCATGGTTCCCTGCCGTAATGACAATATGCCTGCAGCCGGAACCGGCCAGCCGACAAAGAAACTGGTAGTACAGTTCCAGAGCCCGATTACTGGGAGTGCTGCTATCAAATACATCCCCTGCCACCAGCAACGCCTGGGCCTCCTCCTGCTTTATGATTCCAACCAGCCAATCAAGAAACAGGCGAAACTCCTCATAGCGTTGCCTGCCGTATAGCCTGCGGCCAAGATGCCAGTCAGAGGTGTGAATTATTTTCATACAGGTCTCGAAAATTAAAAATTAGCAACTTGAATTTTGATGCAGAGACAACATATCATATTCCCGGTAAGTTACCACTTTTCAGAAAATTCTGATGGATAAAAAAACAGCATAATAATTCCGCCTACAAGAAACAATAACAATTATCAACAAATATCTCTTTACAGGTTGCCACTCACTTTATAAGCTTTGTTTGACGAAAGTTACGAAATTCATTGAAATGAAACAAAACATTAGCAGGCCACTTACTATGATTTGGAAACAATTTTTCACCCCGGTTTCTTCTATTAATGGCAGCGAGGCAAAAAAGCTCACCGCTGATGAAGGTGCCGAAAATGTCACCTTTCTTGATGTCCGCCAACCACGGGAATACAAAGCATCCCACATACCCGGTGCAAAACTCATCCCCATGGGAGAACTGGATAAAAGACTGGACGAACTCGATCCCGCCAAACCCGTGGTGGTCTACTGAGCCATCGGTGGCCGCAGCCGGGTTGCTGCGCAAATGATGGCAGGGAAGGGGTTTGAAAAGGTGTACAACCTGAGCGGAGGCATTAAGGCCTGGAACAACGAAATTGCCATCGGCCCCCCGGATATTGGCATGGAGCTTTTCAGCGGCCGGGAGAGTGCCGAGGAAACCACCATAATCGGCTTTGGACTGGAGCATGGCCTGCGAGAATTCTACCTGAATATGAAAGAGAAGGTTACCAGCAATGAGGCCAAAAGCCTGTTTGACAAGCTTGCTGATATTGAGATCCTCCATCAGCAACAACTGGTGGAACTTTACCAGAAGCTGACAGGAAATACTGTTTCCATGGAAGATTTCGACGCCAAAACAGTACAGCCGTCCATGGAGGGCGGCATGACCACCGAACAGTATCTGAACATATACAGACCGGACCTTGAATCAGAGCAGGATATTCTCGCCCTGGCCATGTCCATCGAGGCTCAGGCCCTGGACCTTTACCAGCGAGCCGCTGACCGGGCAGACCAGGAGAACACCAAGGCAGCCCTGCAACAGATTGCAAATGAAGAACGGGCCCACATCGCCCGACTCGCCAAGTATATTGACGAAATGTAAATGTAAAAAGAAGAGAGCACATGGCAAAAAAAAGACTGGTTCTCATCGGCGGTGGCCACGCCCATATGGTCACCCTGGCCAACCTCAAAAGCTTCATCGACAAGGGCTATGAAGTGTCGGTTATCCAACCATCGGATTACCATTACTACTCCGGCATGGGACCGGGAATGCTCGGGGGAACCTACCATCCCGATGATATCCGCTTTGCCACCCGCAAGGTAGTGGAGCACCAGGGCGCCACCTTTATTTTGGGCAAGGCGGCAGAAATTGACCCTGAAAAGCAACTGGTTCGCCTGGAAAACTCCAACCGGGAAATCGGCTACGACGTGCTGTCATGCAATGCCGGCTCTTATGTGCCCCGAGATACCATAGCCACGGAAAGCTCGGAAATTTTCACGGCCAAACCCATCGAGAGCCTGCTCACCGCCCAGCAGAAAATCCTCTCCCTCAGCAAAGAGCGCTCCATCAACGTTGCCATTGTCGGCGGCGGACCATCCTCAATTGAGATAGCCGGTAATGTCGAGCAACTTGGCCGGCTTCAGGCCGTGCACAAACCACAAATCTCTCTGTATGCCGGACGGCAAATCCTGTCACAAAAACCTGAACGAATTGGCAAACTGGCCCGTGCCTCACTGACTAGAAGGGGTGTGACGGTGGTGGAGGGCACCTATGTAAAAAAAATCGAACCAGGACAGATCAGCCTTGAAAATGGCAAAACCCATCCTGCCGATGTAATATTTCCGGCCGTGGGGGTCAAGCCCTCGCCAATCTTTGCCCGCTCCGGGCTACCCACCGGCCCGGATGGAGGACTACTGGTTAACCGCTTTCTCCAAAGCACCGGACATGCCAACATCTTCGGAGGAGGTGACTGTATCTACTTTGAGCCGGAGCCACTTGACAAGGTCGGTGTCTATGCAGTGCGGGAAAATCCGGTCCTGTACCACAACCTGATGGCAAGGCTTGCCGGCGGACAACTACAGTCCTTTGATCCAGGCGGAGACTACCTGCTCATCTATAATCTGGGCAGCAATGAAGGAATATTTTGTAAGTGGTCCTTCATTTTTTCAGGGCGGCTGGCCTTTGGCATAAAGGATTATATTGACCGCAAATTTATCAAAAAATTTCAGCTTATGGAGCAGAGTATCTGATAAAATGACAGTGGCCTGTTAAGATTGGCAACAGATACATTTACAAATGAGGAGCAAAAAATGGATCGGAGAAAATTCTTAAAGGATGTCTGCCTGTGGACAGCCGGTTTAACGGTTGCCATTCCCCGCTTTCACATTCCAGAAGTTTTTGCCGGCCAGGCACAAAATCCAACAGTGGCTATTGCCAACGGCACAAATTATCAAGCATTAGTGGAAAAAATTGTTTCCTCTCTGGGCGGCATGAACCAGTTTGTCAAACCTGGAGATAAAGTTGTGGTAAAACCCAACATCGGCTGGGACCGTTCACCGGAGCTTGCGGCAAACACCCACCCGCTCATCGTCAAGTCCCTGGTTGAACAGGTTCTTGAGGCCGGAGCCTCTAAAGTGCTGGTTTTTGACCGAACCTGTAATGAAAAACGTCGATGTTACCACAATAGCGGTATCGGTGATGCGCTTAAATCATTAAACAGTAAAAAAGTGCGCTATGACCACGTTGACGATAGAAAATTTATTCCTGTTGATATTGAAAAAGGCAAATCCTTGACTCGCTGGGAGATCTACCGCGACGCCCTGGAAGCAGACAGCTATATCAATGTGCCTGTGGCCAAGCATCACAGCTTAAGCCGACTGACCCTGGGACTGAAAAACTCCATGGGGGTCATCGGCGGCAAGCGAGGTCAACTGCACCATGACCTGGGCCAGAAACTGGCTGATCTTGCAACAGTGGTCAGGCCCACCCTGACGGTGATTGATGCCACGCGCATCCTGCTGCGCAACGGACCCCAAGGCGGTGATATTAAAGACGTGAAGGTGCGCGACACCCTTATTGCCTCAACTGATCCTGTGGCAGCAGATGCATACGCCACCACCCTTTTTGATCTCAAGCCCGATGCCATCGAGTCAACGGTGGCAGCATACAAAATGGGGCTCGGTGAAATGAATATCAAAAAAATGCGGCTGATTACAGCATCCGTCTAACCAAACATGGCTGGATCTGGCTGGCAGCTTGCCAGTGGCAACCTCAAACAAAAAAATGTCGAAGAAAAAAAAAATCCCCCTTTCTCTGTGGCGGCAATTGAGCCAGACGGGTTGCCTTGTTCTTTTTTTGTTTCTCTTCATTAAAACGGACTACACCGGATCGGACCAGCTGGAGTATGCGGTCAATATCCTCTTTCGTCTTGACCCGCTCATAGCCCTCTGTACGACTCTTGCCGCCAAAACCTTCATTAGCCTGCTGCTGCCCTCTCTTTTTCTGCTGGGGCTTTCTCTTGTTTTGGGCAGATTTTTCTGCGGCTGGGCCTGTCCCATGGGAACCCTGCTTGATCTTGCCAATCCTCTGTTTCGTAAAAAAAATAGACCGCTGGCAACAGTGGCCCCCAAGCTTCGTTACAGGCTTTTGTGTTTTTTGCTCATTGCCGCCTTTTGCGGCCTGCCCCTGGTGGGCTATCTTGACCCTTTTTCCATTCTGGTGCGGGGCCTGACCCTTTCTCTCTATCCAGCTTTTCATGAAACAACGGTGTCATTTTTCACCTTTACCTATAAGCAGGCCCCAGAAGCTGTCAACGCTGTGACTGAACCAATTTATAGCCTGCTGCGTCACACAGTGCTGCCCTTTTCGCAAAAATTTTATGAACTGGCCTTTCTTTCATTTTTTATTTTGATAGCTGTTTTTCTGTTGGAACTCTGGCAACGGCGCTTTTTCTGCCGTAACCTCTGCCCTTTAGGTGCCTTACTTGGTCTGCTGGGCCACAAAAGCCTGCTGCATGGACACGGTGGAGATGCTGAATGCAAGAAATGCCGAACCTGCCGGAGTGTTTGCCGGATGGGTGCCATTGACCAGGAAAGAACGATTCACATGGACCAGTGCACCCTTTGCCTGGAATGCCTGGATAAATGCCCCAGGAGTGTCATTGCCTTTTCTGCTAAAAAGCCGCTGCATGCGGCTCCGTCGCTCTCTCTTTCACGCCGGGTCTTTGTCGGCTCTGTGGCCGCTGGTGCCGTCACTCCGCTTTTTAGCGGAGTACGTGGTCTGGCTAAAACCCCGGATCCACAGCTTATCAGGCCCCCAGGGGCGCTGGCGGAAAAAGAATTTCTTGGCCGCTGCGTGCGCTGCGGCGAATGCATGAAGGTGTGCATCGGCAATGCCCTGCAGCCCACCTTTCTGGAGGCGGGCATGGAGGGAATGTTTAGCCCCAGAGTGCTGCCGCGCCTGGGCTACTGCGAGTTCAACTGCACCCTGTGCGGACAGGTGTGCCCCACCGGGGCCATTAGCGAACTGCAACTTAGCGAAAAACACTTGAACAAAATCGGCCACGCCTTTTTTGATAAAAACCTCTGCCTGCCCTTTGCCAAAGCAATGCCCTGCATTGTCTGCGAGGAACATTGCCCAACCCCGGACAAGGCCATCAAATTTAAAGAGGTGACAATGGTTAATGATCAAGGCCTGCAGGTAACGGTGAAGCAACCCTACATCGTTGACGCACTGTGCATCGGCTGTGGTATTTGTGAAAACAAATGCCCGATTCCCGGAAAAGCTGCAGTCCGTATCACCTCAGCCGGGGAGCACCGGGAGCCTGACCACGCATTGCCCTCTGTCGGCAACTCATCCTATCCCTAGAAAGGCTAAAAATATTTACCAACAGGGGAAATATGGGCACACCAAGGCATAAAAAAAGCCTGAGTCAAATGACTCAGGCTTTAGGATCTCTCTTTTCTTGAGGGAGATTGAGAGAATTTGTATCCTGACAGGGTCAGGCGTATTTTTTAGAGGCCGGTCACAGCGGTGATCGCGCCTTTCAGCAAGCCAACAGGGCCGTTGCTAAACAGGGCGCTGGCAAAACAGACCACAGACCAGATGCCGATTGATGAAGAGACGGCTGCCATCAGGGCGATGCTTGCCTTGCTCACTGTATCGATACCGGCAGCGCTTTCTGTTCTTGTCTGTACTCTAGTTTTTGCGATAGCTGTGTTTTCCATTGTATTCCCCTTATCTTTTTATGAGTTGGAGTTAGTTTGTCATGTTTGTATTGTAGTACTGCTATTTCCATGCCAAACTGAAAAACCTTGTAATATCAGGCAAGTGAATATTTGCTGGCCCACATTCTTGCCAAAATGACAAAAAACCGTGCCATTTTGACAGAAGGAAAAATTTTACCAGGAGAAAAATATGAGCCCGCATTTTAAACTCATGGATGAAAGTGCAATGCCCCCAGCAGAAGCAATGCTCTTGCGAAGCAAGCTCCATTGGCGCTGTGGATTGCGAAGAATGGAGGAGAAGAAATCATCGGCTGGGATTACTACTCTCTATGATGCCCTGCTTTCAGCCATGCGCTGGTATATTCTCACCCACCTGCACAATGAAATCGGCGAAGAGCCGGAGGAAAAACTGGAAAATGACCGCTTTGTTTTTTTCCTTATGAAAAAAGCCGGTATCCTGGACAGATCCTTTGACCTGCAACTCCTGGAAGAGGTGGTTGATAAAGCACTGATGGAAGAAGACTTTCAGGAGGATCAGGACAAGGTCGTGCAGCAACTTGAACAGCTCCTCACCCGTTTGGGCCTGCTCCCCTTTGACGTTTCCAAACTGCCACCGGAAGACCCGGCTACCTTTTGACCTGGATTGAATTTCCCTTGTGCCTAATCCTCTGCATACACAAGGGAAAATATGATTCCCCTCCGATATTGTGGAGACTTAGTCAAGTCATTATAATGAAAACGGCAGGAGGGGAGTAAATAGGGAAGAAATGGCTTACTAGAGTTAGTAGCAAACTATAGAAGCTTGCTTTGAGGCAAAAAAAAAAGGACGCGGTTACCGAAGTAACCACATCCTTTTTTTAATGGAAAACAAATTAGTCCGGAGACTAATTTACAATCACATTATACACAACCGGTAGGCTTAGGAAGTCCAGCCATTTTACAGGCTCCCTTACCAGGTCCTGATGGGAACAGCTCGTAAATTCTTTTCAAAGGAAAACCAGTGGTTTTGGAAAGAATACGTACCATAGGAGCGATACCGTTTTTCTTGTAGTAGTCTTGGAGAGCGTTGATTACTTTCCAGTGCTCATCACCAAGCTCGCCGATTCCTTCCATGTCTTTTACGTACTCAACCCAAGTCTCGTTCCACTCTTCCATACCTTTAGTCAGGAAGCCATCCTCATCAACATCAAAACTACTTCCGCCGTGTTCTAAAGTTGCCATTTTATTTCCTCCTTAAATGAGTTTATTCAAAAACAAATAACGTAATCACCAATAATAGATGACCCTAATTACCCGATGCAATCTCGTTTGTCAAGAAAGCAAATTACGATTTATTAATTTTATGCATGAGTGCTCATTCATAATTAAAGACGCTTTGCAAAAAAAATCATCAAATAAAAGCTAAGCACATAGGGTAAAGCGCTGAACCTAAACAGATTTCACTATACAAATTTCACAGTATAACTTTTTGTAATTCTGCGGCAAAATACCACATGGTGGTTCACCTGGAGCAACAGTGAAAGATCCCACAATTTCAGCGAATCTTATTGTAATAATCACGCAAATCCCGGGCAAGAAATTTACGAATTCGCCCAAGGTTGCTCCCATGAACTGAGCCAAGATCCCGCAACCTGGCCCCGCTTAAAAGAGCGGTAACACGGCCTTCAACCTTATCCCACAAATTTTTCCTATATTCATTTTCCAGGGAAACAAGATTTTTCTTTTCCTTCAGGCAATTTTTCACAAGCCCCGGAAAACTGAGCCTGGTAAACCAGAGCCAGAACAGAAATGCAACAAAAGCGGCGCAGGTTAAAGGAAGCGGCAAATTACCAAGTCCCACATTGCCACTGAGCAGGGCACTGATAAGTGTTTGTTCGGGCACACCGATAAGACTTTGGATAATGGGTCCTGCAAAAAACAAGGCCCCCACCGAGGAGATCAGACCAGCCTTAATCACATTGCCGAGAATCACTCGCCCCTTCCGGCTGAAAGCTGACATGGCCTCGCTGATAAGCTGTAACTCGTTGACCTGACGGTCAATATCCTGGAGAATATGGTTAAGCCTGAACCCTGGAGCGGAAAATATTTTCTTTTTCAACATCTGCCGCTCTTCATTCCAGACAGATAAAATTTCTGTTGGCTCCGTCTCACCAGCGGCATAGGTGACAAAAATCCTCGGGATATCCTTGCGCCCTGTCATTTGGGAAAGATTCCAGCACAGGGTGCCATAGGAACGCACCAGATCGCTTAAATTATCACACTCATCAATGCGGCTCATGACAAAAACAATCCGATCCTCTTCGGATGTTTCCGGCAGGGTGCTGCGAATAGCGGTATAGGTTTCCTGGATTGTTCCCGCCTTGTGTGGGTCAAACATCAGAACAACTAAATCGGCAAGCTTGGCAAAATCACCGAGGGTGGCCAGATAATCATAGCCACGATCCTTCTCCGTAACCGCATCAAGCATGCCAGGGCTGTCAATGATGGCCATATTTTCCAAAAAAGGCGCTTCAACCTTTTTCATGCGAAAATGGGAGATGAACTGTTCGCCAAAATCCTTAAAATGGCCGAAGGGAAGATTTTCGTCATTAACCAGGGTTGAGCCGGGAATTTCCGCCTCGCTTCCCCCCTCACCGTCAGATGTTATGACAGTAAAAGAGTCGTCTGTAGGTGCCTGGCCGGTTCGTTGGATATCCTGACCAAGAAGCTCATTAATCAGGGTGGATTTTCCGGAGGAGTAGTTGCCGATAATAAGAACAATAGGCTTCCACTTTAAAACCGCCTCAAGGTCGGAGTAGTCTGTCTGGTAGCGGGTAAAGAGCGGTTGTAATTTTTTGCTCACCCTCTCTTGCAATTCGGACTGCAGTTTTTTTTCATCCATGGCGTTTTTAGGTGATAATGAAAAGTCTAAAGTTAAAAGTCGATAAGCGAGTGCGCGGGACATCCGATAAGCGAGTTCGCACATCGAGTAGTTATAGTGTTTTGCCAACCCAAAAGCGAATAACAACTTTACACTTTTAACTTTCTTTTACAATATATATGTGACTAAATTACATACAAATTTTTCAATCCAACGCTTTCAACTCCTCCAAAGAAGTTCTTTCCATGAAACGGGCCGTCCTCTCCCGCTTTCTGGCATGATCCCGATAAAATCGCAGACATTTTTCAGCAAGTTTCAGGACCTCATCGTCATCCAACCCTTCGCCAATAATGTCAGCGATGCGCGGGACACCACCGCCATTTCCGCCAAAAACCAGAGTCCATCCCTTTTTTTTGCCGAAAATGCCAAGATCCCGAATAAAACTCTCACAACAATTCATGGGGCAGCCGGAAATGCCCACTTTTGTCTTTGCCGGTAGAGCCATATCCATCAATTTCTTTTCCAGTTTTTCACCTAGAGCAAGGGAGTCCTGGCGCCCATATTTACACCATTTCTCTCCGGGACAGGATTGAACATAATGGATGCCAACTGGTTTTCTAGGTCCGCCTTCCTGCCCCAGATCCAGCAAAATTTCCTCGGTCTTTTCCGGTTCAAAACCGACAATGGCCAACCTTTGGGCCGAGGTAATTTTTACCAGAGGAATAGAGTGTTTTCTGGCAACAGTCACCAGTTTTTCCAGACTTTCCAACGACAACACCCCCATTTTGGAACCAGGAACAATGCTGTATGTTTTGTGATTTTTGTCCATAAATTAACCTATAAATAGAAAATTTTTGCTCACCATTACACATTTTGCCGGTCTCAAACAATGACTTAAGTCAATCTTCGTATTTTCCAGCGTAACTTGACGGGTACAACTGAGAAGCGTATCATGTTCATATTTATTTTTCTATGTCCATATTTTTCCTCTACCAAACAAGTTAATAAGGCCGCTTTATGAATACTCTCTGGACACCATGGCGGATGGACTACATCCTCGGCAAAAAAGGGCGGCAGCAAGGATGTATATTTGATTGTTCCCCGGATAAACCTTTCGACAAAAAAGAACTAATCCTCCACCGTAACGCCAAGGTTGTCACCCTGCTGAACCGGTTCCCCTATGCCAACGGCCATCTTCTCGTAGCCCCTGCCCGTCATGAAGCAGAGCTGACAGCCCTTTCCCCGAGCGAATCAGCCGCCCTGATGGAACACATCCAAAAAAGTGTTAGCATCCTCAAAAAACAGCTGCGGCCCGATGGATTTAACATCGGTCTTAATATTGGCTCAGTGGCCGGAGCAGGGCTTGCAGATCATCTCCATTTCCATGTGGTGACCCGCTGGAATGATGACCATAATTTCATCAACGTAATCTC
>PJEL010003919.1_pt1 | contig 12479 bp, 9 predicted proteins | sample 1853271 | NCBI WGS metagenome assembly PJEL01 (sample SAMN08108733, study PRJNA415343) | Invertebrate metagenome, whole genome shotgun sequencing project. | host: Globobulimina | place: Sweden: Gullmar Fjord | collected 2015-08 | reverse complement strand
AGAAATATTTTCTGTTTGATTTCATCCGGAATTCCATAGCCGGTGTCTTTGACATATATGTGAGTTTTTTCATCGAGGCAGGCCAGTTTAACTTCCAGTTTTCCTCCGTCAGGCATTGCATCAACCGCGTTAATAAAAAGATTCGAGAGGGCCTGCCTGATTAGTACCTCATCAGCCATTAAATGCACCGGCCCGGATACATCCATCACTACTTTTATCTTATCATTGCCTCCTGCCGCAGACCGGGCCGCATCCTGCATCATCATGTTAAGGTCGACCTGTTCCTTGCTTAATACAGAAGGTTTTGCAAAAGCAAGGAGCTCGGAAATAATTTTGTCCATATTGCTTATCTCCGCGGAAACGGAGTCCACAGTCTTTTTCAGCGTTGGATCAACTTTCTTACTCAGGAGTTTTGCATAACCAGCGATAACAGACATTGAGTTTCGCAGTTCATGCGATATCCCGGCTGACATTTCCCCGAGCTGACTGAGTCTTTCTTTAAGCTCAACCTGCGCCTGGAGCGCTCTGATATCGGTCAAATCCGTAAAAATGAAAATCAGTCCCATCTCTTCATCTGCTGCATTTTTTAACTGGGAGGAAGTAATGCCCAGCCATATATGCCGGTTTTTATCTGTAACATAAGCATATTCTCCCCTGGAAACGGGCATAGTATCTGCCATTATTGTTGTTAATGGTTCATTAAAAACATCACTGAACTTTTTGCCTATTGTTTTCTCAGGATCTATATCCAAGATATCCCCGGCTGCCTGGTTAATGCTTTTAATCTCCGCTGAATTGTCTATACTGATAACGCCGCTCGGCACACTCCTAAGGATATTTGCATTATAGACCTCCATGCTGCCTGCCTTTTCCTCGGCAGATGCCTTCAACTGTTCAAGCTCCTTTTCCTTCTCCTTCAGTTTTGCAACCACTTCATGAAAAGTATTCACCATAAATCCAACCTGGGACCCCTTCCCGCTCTGCTCTGCCGCTTCCGCTACCTGCCTCTGACCAGCAGCATAAGCCCTGGACAGTATAAAAATTACAACTATAACCAGTACACCTCCGGCACCTATATAATAATGCGATCCGCCACTCTCAAACGCAAAGACGAACCACGTTCCAGCTATCAGTCCTGTGATGAGAAAAATAGATACAATGAGTAACCGTTTAAATGTAAAATCATGCATTTTCTAACCTTATATAATACTAAACGGCAATAAACAGTCTTATCAGTAATTTTTCTTATACTAGCATGTTATGTTCACCGAAGTCCGGTAAAATTTTATGGATCATCTTGTATTCAAAAGAATTAATTTAAGGGGATGAGACTCTGAGGGCTTTTACATTTTCAATCTTTTTGGCAACATCACTATATCCGGCATCCTGTGAATATATTTCATCGTAAAGCTCAAGGGCATAATCATAATCTTCTTTTTTCACATAAATATCCGCCAGGTCATATTTAACGTCCATGGCTTCATAACTGTTGCCGGCCAATCCGGACAAAAGCTCCCTGAATTCATCTATTGCCCCCTGGAGATTACCCAGTTCCATACAGCACCGGGCAATCACTCTGCCGCACCTGATTTTTCTTTGCGGGTCCTTTGAAGCAATCCGGAACTCATTTATCGCATCATCCAGGAGTCCCATGTCAATGTACGCGAAACCTAGTTCATAATGGGTCCCGGGGTCCTCTTCATCGGCGCTTTCATCATGAAAATCACTTATAATATTCTCGATGTTAGTATCACTGACCTCCTGCAGTGCACCGCCAGAAGGAGTTTCACCACCAGCTCCGGGACAACTTTTATCAATTAACGTCAGTGCCTCGAGCCGTTCTTCGATCTCACTGTTCCCGGGAGAGATTATCAGAAGTTCTTTATATATTCCGGCTGCTTCATTAATAAAGCCGTAATGTTCATAAAATCCGGCCTCGCTCAGCCTCTTCTCGAATTTTAACTGAGGAGATTCTGCTTCTTCATTTCCGGGTAACTCTGCTGTCTCTTCTCCAGAAACTGTCTCCTCCATAACAACTGTCTCTTCCGTTACCGGCGAAACCGGAATCGCAGGATACTCTGTCCTGGAAATCTCCATCTCAGGGGATTCATTGGACTGCTGCGATTCCATCCTGTCCTGTGAAATATCAATTTCATGTTGTTCTTGAGCATGTTCTGTTATCTCCTCATCAGGCCTTTCCGGTTCAACAGTTTCATCTATTACAGGCCCATTCTGAAGCTCCTCTATGATATCCAGGAATTCCTTGTTCTCCGGCTCCATTTCAAGTGCTTCATTACAGATCTGAAGTTCACTTTCAGCATCACCATAATTCCTGAAAAGTTTTACAGCTTCACAGTAATTGTTCCGGGCCAGTTCTATATCACCGTTCCCCCTGTATGCTCTTGCAAAGCGGCGTTTGACCTCAACAGATTCAATACTTTCAAACTGTCCAAGCAGACCCAGTGCCTCGGCATACTCATCCTTTGCAATATATTCATCTATTGCCTGATATAAATTGTCCCACGCCTTGTCCGGCATACCGGCACCAATATAAACAGCAGCCAGGATTTTTCTCAACTCGAAACTGGAGGGATATTTCTCAATCAGGTCCAATATAGTCTTGGCCGACTCTTCGGTATTGCCTGTCCTGAAAGCCATATCAGAAAAGCTCTGCAATGCATCATTGTCTTCAGGCGCAAAGAAGAGTGCGTCTTTGGCATATCTGAATGCCTCCTCTAAATTACCGCCATCCTCCTCAATTCTACTGAGGCCTGCGAGTGATTTAACATACTGAGGATTAATGGACACTGCTTTCAGATACAATGTCTTTGCACTGTCACCTTCTCCCTTCTCCAGAAACCCTGAGGCTGTTTCCTCATATAATACTGCTGCCTTATCAGTATGGCCCAACTTAGCATATATATCGGCAATCTTTATTTTCAGATTCAGATTATTCGGAGCAAGCTCAAGAGCTTTCCCATAAAACTCCATGGACAGATCATTTCTGGTCCCTCTGCTTTTAAGTTCTGCCGCTGCAAGGTAATTTTCGATAGCATTACCCATGAGCCCCTTTTCTGCATTAAGCTCTGCAAGGGCGATCCTTGCACCCACATTCTCGGGCAGCATGTTAAGTACCTTCGTAAACATGGCAATGGCCTTCAGGGTAAAACCGTTTTCCCTGAAATATTCAGCCGACTTTATAAAAACACTTGCTGCCTTGTCCTGCTTTTGCAGCTTTAAATACAGGTCACCGACAGTGTTATAGGTTTTGCCGTCAGCACCGTCAACGAGGAGCTTTTCCCACTCAATGATGGCTTTATCAAGCTTCCCTTTACCAGTAAGCTTCTGTGCTATTTTTGCAACCGCTGCTCTGTCTATGCCTTTTTTGGCCATTATTATTAAAGCGTCCCCTTCCTACAACATGCTCCTGATAGTACCGACTTTTCTGGCAACATCCCTGTACCCGGCATCATGCGAATATATTTCACTATACAATTCAAGTGCAATGTCATAATCGCTCTTCTTCTCATAAATATCCGCAAGAGCATATTGGGCCTCGTGGTACTCCTCCTGATCAGCGGAAAATCCTGACATGAAATTCCTCAGTTCCTCAATAGCATTCTGATGTTCTCCTTTTTCCACTAAACATTCGGCGACCGCCGTAGCACACCTTGTTTTTCTTGAAGGGTCACTCGACGCGATCCTGAATTCTTTTATTGCTTCATCAGAGAGTCCCATCTCCATGTAAGCACAACCGAGTTCATAATGCGAATTGCTGCCTTCCTGAGGCCCCTGTTCCGCACCCTCCGCATTACCGGTGCTTATATCAATGCTTACTTCGACTGCTTCGCCCGGTCCTTCCTTTCCGGTGATGTTCAGATCTCCGGACGAAGCATGATCAGCTGCCGCTTCGTCAGTCGCACTCCGTACTGCTTCAGACAACTCCCTGTCATACCTCTCTCTTCTCGCAGGATCAGAAAGCATTGTGTGCGCTTCCGTCACATACGCGGATATTCTGATCAACTTACCTTTAATATCATGTTCAGGAAAATCGAAATGGCGGTCAGGGTGATACTGCTTTGAAATATTATAATAAGCCTTCTGTATCTCATCCGCGCTTGCCTGAGCGTCAACGCCAAGGAATAAATAGTACTCCGAAGACTCACATTGATCATACAGCTCTTCCACTTTCCCCAGGAATTCAGCAGGAGCTTCATCTGCCTTCTCTTCTATAACATCGCCGGCCGATACCATGGAAGGGGCCTCGCCTTTTTCCTTTGTAGTAACAATGCCTATCCTGAAGAAGGAGGCAATAGTCTTAAGTGTCTCAAAGTCAGTTATTGGAGAAAGTGTCAATATGTCCTTTAAGTGGTGCTTCCCGTTAATAAGTGAAAGTATCTCCATGTCCGTATGCTCGAGTGTTATAGACTGGAAGATGTTCATGGGATGCTGAGACACGTCCAGAACATCCTCGGGAGACGGACACATCTGTTTCACATAAACAAAACTCTCAATCCTCTTGATGCCCCTGTATATAATATTTGCAGCGCTGATAATGAGTGTGATGAGATTGTCAGCATGTGGAGATCCTTCCCTGAATTCAAATGCACCCTCTTCCAGGGTAAAGAGACTGAGGATTATTTCATTAACCTGGCGCTGTACTGCCTGGTAGAGTTCATGTGGTGTCATACATGACATTTCTACCAGGATTCTTCCCAGCTTATCTCCTGTCTCGACCAGTCGTTTTGAGGCCTCGTTAAATTGTCTGACGGTTATCCTTCCTTCTCTCAGAAGCATTTCACCCAGGCGGTCATCCTCAAAACTTGATTCAGCAAAGACCATATCACCATTTCTGATATAGACCTGCCTGACTACCGATTCACTCACTATTTCGAGGACACCTGTTTTTGTCCCCCTCTGTATACCGATGAGCAGATCAGGCAGCTTATAATTCTTCAGGTTGCCTTTCAGATTACCGACTCTCTCGAACCCGACCCTTATGTTTCCGCCCGCTTCACGTGCCCATGCGACCTTCGCACGTATTTCCCTGGCATCACTGGATGTCCTGATGTCTGCCAGATTGCCTTTCTTAAAGAGGGGTGCATTTTCAACTACAACCCCCAGGCCGTCCGAGCTGTCCACAACAAAGCCGTTATATACTGCACCGTCTATTCTGATTTCACAGGCAGAGCGCCCGCTGTGTCTTTCAAAATCTCTTCTATCGTCCATGTCCCACCCGTATCATTAAAAGTGTTCATTTAACTGATTTCAATACCCATGAAACCAGCTTTATGTATTAAGAGTTTTGCCTTAAATCCCCAACAACCACGTCCAAACAAATATCATCAAGTGATGACATCTATATAAAACGGTGATAACTGAAAAAAACTTTATAAAATATTTCATTTTTTTATTTTCAACTGAATTATTTTTTTCATCAACCAAAAACTCCGGACCAAAAACTAAAGTAATCTGAATCTTCGTCCGAAGAATAGCGTGGATGCTTTAATAGAAGTACTTTAATAAAAACCGCTTTTGGGAGGGGACATGCAAAAAAAACAATCAATACTTGTTATAGACGATTCTCAAACCGTGAGAAGACTTGCTGAATTAGTGCTTTCAGAAGAAGGTTATGATGTCATCACGGCAAACGACGGAGATGAAGGGCTCAAGCTTGCAAAGGAAAAAATGCCTTCACTCATAATCGTAGATTTTATCATGCCTAAAATGAACGGGTTCCAGTTCTGCAAAAACATAAGGTCAGATGAAAGCCTGAATGAAATCCCGATAGTACTAATAACATCAAAGGGTGAGGATGTTGGAAAGGGCTTTGATGAAAAATTCGGGATAGTCGAATATCTGAAAAAACCGTTTGAGACCGAGACCCTTACAAAAACAGTAGAGGATGCCCTGGCAGGCAGCGTGGAAGCCCCACAGGCCAATGTCGAGGAAACAGCCGGGGACAGAGTTCCGGAGTATGCCGCCGTCGAGGCAGATACGCCTGCACAGATGACCGTGCCAAAAATCCCCCTTCCGGCTGAAGCCCCCTTTATCAAAATTACTTCGGAAAAACCCGCAGAAACAGAAAAGTATACGGAAGAGAATCTCCATCTTGATAATTCATTTGTAAACCTTCAGAGTACAGAAGATAGTTCTCAGGATGAAGCTTGCCCGGAACCCTCACAGTCTGAGCTTTCAGAGACTTCCGTTGACTCCCGGGACTCAACGGATGGGCCGGTTGCACCGGTCTATGCAGTTCTACAGGAAAACATTAAAAAAGAATTCAGACACTACTTTGGACAGGAGCTTACAGTACTGCTTAAAAGCGCAATGGTACAGTCATTAAAGGAGACAGACCTTGTAAGATCTTCAAGACGCATCCTCTCAGGTGAAGTGATGTACATACCCATTAATGATGTTATGCAGTATATAAACATTTCCGGAATTTCGGGTAAGCTGTCTGTTCTGACCGATACTTTTAATTCCGAGGTATACCTTGAAAAAGGTCAGATCGCCTATGCTTCCATCAGCAGGCACAATCACAGGGCATGCCTTGAAGATCTCGTATTGAAGGACGGCCATCCGCAGAAAGATGAAATACTCTCGGTGTTTTCCGAAGCAAGAGGCAGCAGTCTCAGGGCCGGAGACATTCTTCTTAAAAGAGGCCTCATAAACGCTGAGGAATTAACGGACCATTATAGTCGCCTGTCAGAAGATGCTGTAAAAGAAACAGTTTCCGCGACATCAGGTTATTTTTATATTGAAGATCTGCCCTTGCCGTGTGAAATACAGGATATAAAAGTAAACATACCAGCCTGCGGTATAAAGGAGTGACTATTTGCTGTTTCATCAAATAAATACAGAGGGAAAGATATCGCATTTTGAGCTACAAATAAACTGATAAAGGTGATATCAAAAAGGAGGTAGCATAGCATGGTAAAAATATTAGTTGCAGACGACAGTGATACTGACAAGAAGTTTATACTGGATTCATTCAGGGACACTGACTTTGACCTGATAACTGCATCTGACGGAGAAGAGGCAGAGCAGAAAGCTAAAGCAGGGAATTTTGACCTTATCATCCTCGACGTCATAATGCCCAAAAAGAACGGTTTTCAGGTATGCAGGTCATTAAAGCAGGACGCGGCCTTCAAGACCGTTCCTATAATTCTTCTCACCTCAAAATCCCAGGAAAGTGACAAGTTCTGGGGAGAAAAACAGGGTGCGGATGAATACATGACAAAGCCTTTTGAGCAGACTGACCTTATGCGTACTGTCAAGAAATATGTAGGCGGTTAAACGGGTCCTTACCGGGTATAACTCCGGGGAACAGTATTAAATAAAGCAGTAAAAGAAAGGGATAGGGATGAACAATCAGAAACCGGAACAGGAGATTAGCGTCCAGCCCAGAAAGTACGGCAGCACAGCATTAAATGCATGTACTTTCAGAGTGGGAGATCAGACGTTTTCAATCCCCCTGCAATATGTGAAGGAGATAACAGAAATCGGGGATATATTTCCTCTTCCTCTGACACCTCCATACGTGGACGGGGTGGTCCACCTCAGGGGATATGCAATCCCGGTCATAAATATCGGCAAAATAAAAAACATTACCGAAGAGCAGAAAAAAGTTAAACAGTTGATAGTGCTTGATCTTGGAAAGGAGAAGTTCGGTATTTCCGTCAATGAGATGCCTGACCTCAACGCAGAATTTTCAGGGGAGATGATTAACGTTAAAAATTTTTATGAAACATACAGGGTGGCATCATGATTACAAAAGAACTTTTAGAATTTTTTCTTACAGAAGCAGATGAACATATCAGTAATCTCGAAAAGGGTTTTCTTGACCTGGAGCAGAACACATCCAACACCACGGATATCCATGAACTCTTCAGGACAGCCCATACGTTAAAGGGCGCTGCTGCATTAGTCAAACTCAACACTCTGAGCGGAATTGCCCACATAATGGAAGATGTTCTCGAGTCAGTAAGGGATCAGCAGTTTTCAATTACCAAAGAAACTTTTGACTGGCTGCTCCACGGCCTTGACTCTATGAAATTCCTGGTTTCAGAGACCGTCAACGAAAGGCCTGAAAAAACAGAACTTCTTGATGAGATATCCAATGCCCTTCCAGCTGAGGCCCGGGATGCGATTAGTAATCGTGCGGAAAAAGCAATAGATATCAATTCAGAAGAAACATTTGACATAACTCAATATGAAGAAGAGACAGAAACAACTGTTGCAGAGGGTCTAAATGAACAGACTACCGCAGAAGAGAGCATCAATGAAAAAGAGACCTCTCCAGAAATAGCAGCCCCTCAAGAGGAGGCTTCACCGGTCCATAAACATTCACCAGAGGCACATAAACCTCTTCCGGGTCAGGGTAAAGATCTGGAGACAATGTCCACATATGTGAAGGTACATGTAGACAACCTGGATAAAATGATGGGGCTTGTCGGTGAACTTACGATCCTTAAGAATTTTTATACAACTGAAACAGACGGCGTAAGCCATTTAAGAAATGAACTTGAGTACGCATGCAGAAGACTTGTTAAGGAAATAGACGACTTTGACAGCAGGTACGCCCAGTCAGCACCGGAGAAAATGTCTTACGTAGATTCACTTCTGGAGGATTTCAATGAGCTTGAATTCGACAGGTATGACGGCATTAATCTGTTTGCGAACAGCATCAAGGAAATAATGAGCGATGTAAATGTTGCGGTAAAAAGTATCGCCACTTTCTTTGACCAGTTCTCGGGACATACGAGACAGCTGGACAAACTCAACATGGAATTCCGTGACATAATTTCCGCATCAAGGATGATGGAGACCGGGAAGCTGTTCCGCAGGTTTACCCGCATTGTCAGAGACCTGGGCAATCAGTCGGGGAAACAGGTCAACTTCATGGTTAAGGGTGGAGACACAAGGATTGACAGGATTCTTTATGAACGTCTCTTTACACCTCTCCTGCATATGGTACGCAATGCCTTTTCACACGGCATAGAATCACCTGAAGACCGCATTGCAGGCGGAAAACCTGAAGAAGGAAATATTGTGCTTTCCGCAAAGAGAGACGGCAACTCGGTAGTCATCGACATATATGATGATGGAAAAGGGATAAATCTTCAAAATGTCTACCGGAAGGCAGCGAGGATGGGACTGATAAGGGACGGGGAAAATGTCCCGGAAGCCCGTCTCCTTAACATACTTTTCACGCCCGGATTTTCGACCAACGACGAGACTGACATGACTTCAGGAAGGGGCGTGGGACTGGACGCTGTCAGGCAGATCATTTCAGAAATAAACGGGACAATAAACATAGCTTCAGAAGAAGGAAAGGGAACAACTTTCAGGATCACTCTCCCGCTTACACTGATTGTCGTTAACACAGTAAAATTCAGGGCAGGAGGACTCGACTTCGCAATCCCTTCAAGCCTCATCCAGGAACTGACGGATGTTAATGCAGCAGAATTTGAAGACAGTAATGATTCAGTCACATTAAGAGAGAGGGAGATCCCCTTAAAAGACCTTTCCGACCTTTTCAAACTGAAGCCGGCAAGAGCCGCAGGCATAAGAGTGCCGGTGATCATATTCAACCTGATGTCAGACAGAGAAACCGCGCTCGCAGTAGACGAAATAACCGGACAGGAAGATACGGTCATAAAACCTCTGGGAGGTTTTCTCGAAGGGCTCAAACATTATTCCGGTTTGAGTGTTTCTGCAGACGCCCGGTTTGCACCTGTTATAAATCCTGTAGGACTGTTCGAGTACCAGACCGGGGACTCTGACACTGTACATGCACCGGAAGAAATAGAAACTAAAAACAATATCCTTGTTGTCGATGACTCACTGAGTGTCCGTAAATTTGCAAGCATAATTCTCGAGCAGAACGGCTACAATGTCTTAAACGCACCTAACGGACTCGACGCCCTGAAGGTACTTGATGAAAACAATGTTGACCTGATTCTCACAGACCTCGAAATGCCTGTTATGCACGGGTATGAACTTTTGAGAGAATTAAAAAGACGGGGACTGTCAGAAGTTATTCCTGCAATAGTATTGACATCAAGGAGCAATGAAAAACACAAGGAAAAGGCAAGTCTTCTCGGGGCAAAAGATTATATCGTTAAGCCATTTGAAGAAGCTTCCCTTATAAAGACGATAAGAAAGCACCTTAAAACCAGCTTTATCATACCGGCTGAATAAACCGGTTTATACCAGCTCACTAAAATAAATGGGTCAAGCCTTTTAGGGCTTGGCCCATTTTTCTTCGTTAAATAAATTAGCATTGAACATCGAACGTCCAACATCGAATGTTGAATGGAAAAATTGAAACAGTTTTTTTCGTAATTCGTAATTTGTAATTGATAATTGCTTCTCCCGTAATTATATATAACTCATATTGTTAACACTGATATTATTTGTCATATCAATCAGCCCTCCCAACAAGCACAACTTATTGCTTTTATTAGCTTTTATCAATGGTACAGCATTTGCTTAATTAAACCTGAGTTATAGATATGCTGAAGGTAATTTTAAGAAAAAAAATAATTGTCGCAATTGTCGCTCTGTCTGTCCTGATGCTGTCCAATTTTGTATATGTGGGTGGGGTCAGACCTACACATTTTACAAAATATAACATATAAAGGGTCAGGGCTCGACATACGACAAATCAGATTTGCAATTGAAATCCACACCAAAAGCAATAAAAGACGAAGTGCGAACTTTAGTCTATAGTCAACAGAATCACTCCCGTCAAAAGTTTGATGAGTATCCTCAATTGTTGCGTTTTATAAATATTCATTTGAATACCGGATTGCTGATGTAAATACTATTTATTCGCTCTTAAATCAGTTGCCAAGGTCCGACTCCCATTCCAGATAAGGATGTCCAATAGAATAGTGATATGTTGGAGTTATCGGGAGCCATAATGTTAAACACATTAAAAGATTCCCTGCTCATTAGATTCCAACTGACCTTTAAACGTTGACATGGCCTGCTTCACAACTCGATCATTCCTGGCTTTTTGGAAAAACAGGATGCCAAAACCAGTTATCAGCATCAGCAGGAACGCAGCAAAAAAACCGGAAACCGCCAGATTATTGATCACGGTGCCGGCACCAAAGTTAATCACAAATTTATATCCCAAAAAGTAAAGCCAGGATATCCATAAAGCAATAAAAACTCCTGCCAGATAACCCAAAGGATAGTCGGGCATAGCCCGAAAAAGGAGCAGAGTATCCTTGTTACGCGGTACATAGGTGACATCTACATCCCACTCACTGTCGCGAAACAGGAACCCTTCAGACTCGCAGCCTATCTTGTGCATAGGGGTGTCTGATTGGATGCAAACATCTGCGACGCAGGCCGCATAACTTTTAAAGACTCCCGGCCCTCTTTCGGTAACCGGTAAAGCATCCAGCATTGCACTGTAATCTTCTTTTTTAAGATTGATTTCAGCAGGAAATCTCTGCAAGGCAACTAACAGTTTTTCAAGGCCGTTTTCGATAAAAGCACTATGTCTTTTATATCCGGTCCAAAGCATCGCCAGACCTGCCGGCACAACGAAACCATTAAATAGCAGTGTGAAAATCGGCACTGTGCTGGTGCCGCTTGTCGAACCTAGCATCAGATGGATAAAAAAAGAGATGCCCATGTATGTAATGGGAAACCAGATAGCACTGAAAACCAGATAACCAACGTTCATATGCACACTTTGCAGCGCCACCACGGTTTTGCCATCACCCGTAGTTTGCAATTCAACATCGATATGGTCATTCGAAAGTGAACGCCATTTACGATCGACTAAAACGCCATTCTGCCAGAAGCACAGGTCACAGCAGGATTGGAAAAAACTGACGCCATCCTGCTCATAAATCCTGTCCAGAGTTGCCGAATAACGAATACCTTTCGATGTGAGTTTTTTTGTGAATGATACCGTCTGCGAGTGACTGTCTTCGTTCAACTGCATACAATTTGCCTCCCGATTGAGGTTGTACTATAGAAAGCAATAATAACAGTAAAATAATCTTTTTCATTTCAGTGCTATAGCGAAAGTCTCTGATGCCTGCCATGTATGACGGCAACGTGCTTCAAAGACGATTTGTAAATTATAAGCTAATCAAAATCAAAAAGACACCGCTGGCAGGCATTCAGAGCACTGCCTGGTTATACCTTAATGAACTCTTATTACGTAAATGACTTTATCCTCCGAGAAGGAAGCATCAGTTGTAAGGTCAGGTATTTTTGTTTCATCAAAGTCTGTGTTTATATCGTCATTAGCATGAGGCCCACTACAAATCCGAAAATCTTTTGGAAGATGCCGTTTTGTTTCTTCTAAAGATTTGACATCAGATGGCGGTATCCAGGGAACATATGAGCCAGTTGGCACACTAAACTTTCCAATATGAACGCTTGCTGACTGGTCAACTTTTTTTATTGCTTTTATTTTTTTATCAAATTCTTCTCTCATTGATTCA
>PJEL010003918.1_pt1 | contig 12479 bp, 11 predicted proteins | sample 1853271 | NCBI WGS metagenome assembly PJEL01 (sample SAMN08108733, study PRJNA415343) | Invertebrate metagenome, whole genome shotgun sequencing project. | host: Globobulimina | place: Sweden: Gullmar Fjord | collected 2015-08 | reverse complement strand
AATAATCTTAGCATTACATTTTGATTATAGGTGAATTGAAAGAGAAAATAGCACAATAATTTTCCTTGAAAGTGAAATAATTAATACATTGATATAGATATATTCACAACGAGAGAACTTGATATGAGTAATTTAGTAAAAATTCAAAAAAATGAATTTGTTTATGGTCGTGGAGTCATTTATGACGATATTACTCAAACCATAGGAAATACACCTTTGGTGAAGTTAAGTCGGTTTGCTAAAGTTCTTGATATTAAAGCAAATATTCTTGCTAAAATTGAATTTTTTAATCCTGCTGGCTCAATCAAAGACAGGCCTGCTTTGGCCATGATTGAAACCATGATTGCTGATGGTCGGATTAAGGAAGGAACAGAAATAATTGAAGCAACTTCAGGTAATAATGGTGTTGCATGCGCTTGGATTTGCGCCTTGAAAAAAATTCCACTAACTATAGTTATACCTGAGCATATGTCGATAGAGCGACGTAAATTAATCAAGCATTATGGCGCTAAATTAGTACTCACACCAAAAGAGCTTGGTACTAAAGGTGCTATCGATAAAGCCAAAGCAATGATAGCAGAACAAGATAACGCAGTGATGCTAGACCAATTCGGTAATCAAGCTAACTCAGCAATGCACGCTAAGACTACCGCAGAAGAAATTTGGACTGATACTCAAGGGGACGTGGATGTTTTGATTGCAGGTGTAGGTACAGGTGGTACTTTATCTGGTATTGCACAAACACTGAAAGCGCGTAACCCTAAATTAAAAGTTATTGCGGTTGAGCCAGCTTCTTGTCCGGTATTGTCACAAGGTAAATCAGGAGTGCATAGCATTCAAGGTCTTAGTTCTGGACATGTACCTGAGATTCTACGAACTGATTTGATAGATGATATTGTTACTGTCTCTAATGAAGATGCAATAGGTTTTGCACAAGACATTGCTTGTTTAGAAGGTTTACCTGTTGGTATTTCTTCTGGTGCAGCACTAAATGCTGCAATGATTGTTGGGCAACGAGCTGAGTTTAGTGGTAAAAATATTGTTATTATTTTGGCTGATAATGCTGAGCGATATTTCAGTACGAATTTATTTGAATAAGACCGATAATACTTGCTTTTCCCCTGTTTCTATTAAAATGCTTGACGCCGCGTTAATACTATAATATCTATGAAAGGTAATATAGGCCTAACGTGGCGTTTTTGTTTCTAATGACAAGTTCGTTAAAAGTGGTTTTAAAGCAGGCTAAGAGTGGGTAAATGAACAAGAGTTTTAAAAAATGGTGGCATACCGATTGTCAATTTTGCAAAAGAGCAAGGTTGCTATTGCTGTGGCTTATACTAATGTTAATAACAGATTACTTTTGGTTTCATTTACTATTTTGATTCAAGTTTTTATCAACGCTTTAATTTAAGTTTTGATTACACACAGGGTAAATTATGAGTTCTTCTTCGGGATTAAAATGGATTGATTCATTAGAGATTGCGCTTGATTTAATTGAGCTGCATCCAGAGGTTGATCCACTAAAGCTACACTTTACACAACTTAGGCTGTGGGTGCTTGAACTTGAGCGTTTTAACGATGATCCAGAACATTGTGGTGAACGAGTATTGGAAGCAATTCAACTCGCTTGGATTGATGAAGCCAACTAATTTTATAAATTAGAGTAAAACTGCTGTTTTTTTATAATTATATTTTTATAGCCTTTGCTCAATAGTAAATATCATTTATACTGAGTATCAATGATATCTATTCTCGATATTCATCGCAATTATCTATCAATATAATAAACCCCAACAGAAGCAGCAAATAAAAATGACTAAAAACAAGCGTTCTTTATATATTCCCTACGCAGGTCCTACCTTATTAGAAACACCATTATTAAATAAAGGTAGTGCATTTGACCCACAAGAACGTATTAACTTTAATTTGACGGGTTTATTGCCACCACGGTTTGAAACAATAGATGAACAAGTTGCTAGGGCATATCGACAGTATTGTTCTTTTCAAAATGATATTAACAAACACATTTACCTACGGGCCATTCATGATAACAATGAAACCTTATTTTTTAAATTAGTACAAAGTCACTTAGCTGAAATGATGCCTATCATCTATACGCCAACAGTAGGTGATGCTTGTGAGCAATTTTCAGATATTTATCGTAGCTCACGTGGCTTGTTTATTTCTTATGAGGATAGACATCACATAGATGATATTTTGCGCAATGCCACTAAAAATAAATTGAAAGTCATTGTCGTGACTGATGGAGAACGCATTCTAGGCTTAGGTGATCAAGGGATAGGCGGCATGGGTATTCCTATTGGTAAGTTATCTTTGTATACCGCTTGTGGTGGAATTAGCCCTGCTTATACTTTGCCAGTAATGTTAGATGTAGGTACCAATAATCAAAAACTATTAGATGACCCTATGTATATGGGGGCTCGTCATAAACGTATTGGTCAAAAAGAATATGATGAGTTTCTTGATTTGTTCATTAAGGCCATTAAACGTCGTTGGCCGCATGTTATGTTACAGTTTGAAGATTTTGCTCAACCCAACGCTATGCCTCTGCTAAGTCGATATCGAGATGAAATTTGTTGCTTCAATGATGATATTCAAGGAACGGCTTCAGTAACCGTCGGTTCTTTGCTAGCCGCTTGTCGAAGTAAGAATGTTAAATTATCGCAACTTAAAGTCGCCTTTGTAGGAGCAGGCTCTGCAGGCTGTGGTATTGCCGAACAAATTGTTACTCAAATGATCAGTGAAGGTTGTTCACCGCTAGAAGCTAGAAGTCAAATATTTATGGTTGATCGCTATGGCTTACTAACTCAAGGGATGGAAGACCTGAGAGATTTCCAACAAAAACTGGTGCAAAGTAAAGTTGCTTTAGAATCATGGCAGACTGAAGGTGAATTTGCTTCTCTTTTAGAAGTAATGCATGGCGCTAAGCCCGATATTTTGATCGGAGTTTCAGGGCAAGCGGGCTTGTTCAGCGAGGAAATTATCAAAGCAATGAAACAGCATTGTAATAAGCCTATTATCTTCCCTCTTAGTAATCCTTCAAGGCAAGTTGAAGCTACGCCAAACCAAGTTATTAACTGGACAGATGGAAGCGTTATTATCGCAACAGGGAGTCCGTTTGAGCCTGTTGAATATAAAGGCAAAAAATTTCCAATCGCGCAGTGTAACAATAGTTATATTTTCCCCGGCATTGGTTTAGGTGTCGTTTCTGCTAATATTAATCGTATTACTGATAGAATGTTACAAGTTGCTAGTGAAACGCTCGCTGCGGCTTCCCCATTAGCGAACACAGGAGAAGGCGAATTGTTGCCACCATTAACCGCGATAGCACAATTGAGTAAAGACATTGCTTTTGCTATTTCTAAAGTTGCCTATGAACAAGGTTTAGCGCTTGAGTTACCAGATGAAGAGATATTGGCTAAAATTGAGCGAAATTTCTGGAAACCAGAATATCGTCAATATAAACGCATAAGCTTGTAATATGTTTTAGGCTGCTTCACAAATAAAACAAAGGGATTGTGATTAACTTATGTAAAAGGTGACTTATTATGGATGATATAAGTAAAGCCGAAGAAATTATTAGCCAAGATGATATTGATAGCTTATTACGTATCAGTCAGTTCATTGAGCCAGATGATAAAAACTCACTGGTTGAAGAACTAAAACATGCTATTTTAGATTCGGGTAAGTTAGAGTTAAATCAATGGCAAACGTTAAGGAATCAACTTCGTGAGATTGAGCAGTTGATTCCTCATATAGATTTGATCATCAAATTAAAAAAAGAAAAGTAGAGTTTTCAGGTAGTTACAAGGTAAGCAAAGCTCAGGTATTTTCCTCTTCTGATAGTATTAGTCTTTTGACAAATATTGGTCTATAATCGCGCCAATTTTGACATTGTCATAAATATTATAAATTTAATTAATCTTTAAGAAGAGGGCTTATCATGGCTATCGAACGTACTTTTTCTATCGTAAAACCTGATGCAGTAGCAAAAAATGTTATTGGTCAAATCTACAACCGTTTTGAAACTGCAGGTCTTAAAATTGTTGCTTCAAAAATGTTACACCTAAGCAAAGAAAAAGCTGAAGGTTTCTATGCTGAACATAGTGAACGTCCTTTCTTTGGGGCTTTAGTTGAGTTCATGACTTCTGGTCCTGTAATGGTTCAAGTGTTAGAAGGCGAAAACGCTGTTCTTAAAAATCGTGAAATCATGGGTGCAACAAACCCTGCTGAAGCATTAGCTGGTACTATCCGCGCTGATCTTGCTGAAAGCATAGACGAAAATGCAGCTCATGGCTCTGATGCTTTAGAATCTGCTGCACGTGAAATTGCTTACTTCTTCAGTGATGAAGAGATCTGTACACGTACTCGTTAATATTGTTTAACAATTGCTTCTTTGCTCAATATTTTTGTCGCAAGTGCTCACGTAGTAAACTACGCTCCGCGCTAGCTTCTTAATCTTGAACAAATTAGCTTCTTGTTAATTCAATATTAATTGAAGTGAACTAGAAAGGATTTTACTGTAATGGTAAAATCCTTTTGTGTTTTACCTTGATGGTGAAATTGCGGTTTTTGCATAAAAAGCGTACAATTCACGCCCTTGTTTTATCTTTCCCCTGTTAGTTTGAGAGTTAGTTGTATGAGCGACCAAATCGCCACTGAAAATGTCAAAGAAGTTGCCAAAAAAAGCGCTAAAATAAATCTATTAAACCTTGATCACCAAGGCTTGCGTGAATACTTTGCTGAAATTGGCGAAAAACCATTTCGTGCCGATCAAATAATGAAGTGGATTTATCACTTTGGTTATTCTGACTTTGAGCAAATGACTAATTTAAATAAAAAACTTCGGGAAAAACTACAGCGAAACTGTGAAATTAAAGCACCAGAAATTTCACAAAAACAAGTTTCTACCGATGGCACGATAAAATATGCGTTGGTTTTAGAGGGCGGTCAAGAAGTTGAAACGGTATGGATACCTGAAAATGATCGCGCTACTTTGTGTGTGTCATCACAGGTAGGTTGCGCGCTTGAATGTACTTTTTGTGCAACGGCCCAGCAAGGCTTCAATCGAAACTTGTCCATGTCAGAAATTATCGGTCAGGTATGGCGTGTAGCAAATGATATTGGTGCTACCCGTATTACTGGCAAACGTCCTATTACCAATATAGTAATGATGGGTATGGGTGAGCCGTTACTCAATATGAAAAACTTAATCCCATCACTTGATACTATGCTCAATGATTTAGGTTATGGTCTATCAAAACGCCGAGTTACGGTAAGTACTTCAGGTGTTGTACCTGCACTTGATATGCTTAAGGAAAAAATTGATTGTGCTTTAGCTATTTCAATTCATGCGCCAGACAATGCATTACGTGACGAGTTAGTCCCTATTAACAAGAAGTATCCATTAGAAGACTTTTTATCTGCAGCAGGGCGCTATATTGACGGTTCAAAAGCGAACAAACAAGCAACGATTGAATATGTAATGCTTGACCATGTTAATGATTCTACCGAGCAAGCTCATGCGTTAGCACATATATTAAAAGATTTACCAAGCAAAATTAACTTGATTCCCTTTAATCCTTATCCTGGCTCTCCTTATAAACGTCCGAGTAACTCTCGTATTGATCGTTTTGATAAAGTATTGCAAAGTTATGGTTTAACAGTAATAACGCGAAGACCTCGTGGCGAAGATATTGATGCTGCTTGTGGTCAGTTAGCTGGGGATGTTTTAGATCGAACTAAACGCAGTCAAGCACAACAAAACATTCAAACTGAAAAAAAACAGGCGAAAGCTGACGAAATTTCGGTAAAGATAGTCTGATCGCGCTATTATCAAAATACCTTAAATAAAAATAATGAAGCAAGTTCAACATATTATGGATAAATACTTAATTATCAAACGAGCTATTTTTACCGCTTTAACCCTGTTATCTGTTCTTTTGTCTGGATGTGTCACGCAAAACTATGAAAATGGTGATACTCCTGTTGTTCAAAATCAAGCGAATAGAGATGATATGGCCGCAACACGTGTTTCGTTAGGTTTAGGTTATTTAAAAATGGGTAATATGGCCCAAGCAAAACAAAACTTGGAAAAAGCGAAAAAATTTGCGCCTAATATGGTACAAGTGTACACCGCTTTTGCTCACTATTATGAAACGGTTGGTGAACACGAATTAACAACTAAGTCTTATGAAAAAGCATTGTCAATAAAAGCTGATGATGCAGACACTTTAAATAACTATGGTGTCTACTTGTGCCGACAAGATAAAATTGGGGCAGCAGAAAAACAACTTTTAAAAGCGATTGCAGTACCTAGCTATATCTTAGTTGCTAAAAGCTACGAAAATTTATCATCTTGTTTTTTGCAAAAAAATGACTTTCTTAAAGCAGAGATGTATTTGAATAAAGCTATTTTACATAGCCCTAGTAGCTCTTCTATTTTATTCCAAATGGTACGGTTACAGTATGCCATGGGTGATTATAAGCAAGCTAAGTTATTTGAACAGCGTTTTGAAAAAGTAACTCGCCGATTTTCCTCTCAGTCTTTAGCCTTGTCTTACAAGGTGCACTTTAAACTTGGGCAACGCAGGACAGCAAAAAATTATGGCACTATGCTGGTGAAAATGTACCCTCAATCATGGGAAAGTCAGCAATACTTACTCAATGAATTAGAGCTTATAGAGGCTGATAATCTAGCTAAGAGATATCAATTATCACAAGCTGCTAATACACAGACAAAATCCAAAAAACGTGTCGTTAAACTATCACCGAAAAAAGCCAATACAACAAAAACAACTCCTGTGGCAAAAATCGAGCCTGAATTAGAGGTTCTAACACCTAAACAAGTTGTCGTTGTTGAAAAAGAAACTAGTCAACCTCATTTGCCTGAACTTCAATCAACTCCCTCACAAATCGTTAGTGCTAAGCTTGAAAAAAATACCATAGCTAAAGTTGCTATTGAAGATGATAATCAAGCAGAACATTCTGTAATTGTTGACTCTTCTATAGCTGAGCAAGAAAAAATAACGACGGATGAAAACGTGATTGTTACCGCTAAAGTCGAAGAAGGTAAAACAATAGAGCTTAAAGAAAAAGACGTTACAGTAGAAAATACAGAAATAACCAAAGAAGAGTTGAGTCTAGCGAAAAAAGAGCCGCTTCAAAAATTTCCTGACTTTCACGTGGTTAAAGCAGGGGACACTTTGTATAATATATCAGTAAAATATAATATAAAAATTAAAGCGTTGCGCCGATGGAGTAAAATGGATAAAAATAAAAAACTTCATATTAACGATATAATCTTTTTAGAAAATCCAAAATTGGTAAATCAGTAGATGAGTAAAAAATCAATAGCGTCTCCAAAGGGTAAACAAGTGGATGAACTGTATGAAGACATGGAAGTAGTAGGCCCAGGTCAAATGTTAAGCGAAGCCAGAAAAAAACTGTCGCTTAGTGCTGAAAATGTCGCTGAAAAGTTGAAATTCAAGAAAAATTTAATACAAAATATCGAACAAGACTTATTTGATCCTAAGTTACCAGCGACGTTTAATCGAGGCTATTTACGTAATTATGCCAAACTTGTTAATATTGATGTTGATGAAGTACTTAGTGCTTATGACATGCTAGGTATTGCTGAAGCTCAGCGAAGTGAAATGCAAAGTTTTTCTAACTTAACTGAAAAACAAGCTGAACATAGTCGATTAATGTGGTTAAGTTATTTTATTGCCGCCATCCTTTGTGGCTTGGTGGTACTATGGTGGCTGCAAGAGCCAAAACAAACGGCTGATGAGGGAGTTTCTGAAACTCAGCCTGTTCCTACGCTTCAAAGTCCTAGTTTGGCTGTAAAAAACAATACTGAATTAGCAACGTTAGACAGTAAACCTGAAAGTATTGAATTAACTAGTGATAAGTCAGTACTAGAAACTGCAAAACCATTGCCCATTGAAGAATCAACTAAGCAAGAAGTTATTTCAGAAGTAGTTGTTGAACCAAAAGTTGCATCTTTAGAAGAGGTTACTCCTGACATTGCTGCTAAAGAAAGTGACAAGCTAGTTACTGAATTAAGTACAGCTGAATTTAGTGCAGTTGAATTAAGTACAGCAGTCTTTACTTTTTCAGGTGACTGTTGGGTTAACATCTTTGATGCCACAGGCGAGCGTATTGCATGGGGCGTGAAAAAGTTAGGCTATGAGATGACGATTACAGGCCAAGCTCCGCTGACAGTCACACTTGGTAAACCCGAATTAGCTGCTATTGTTTTTAACGGTCAGCTTATTGATATGTCTGAGTTTAATAAAGGAAATATTGCTAAATTTACCTTGCCGCTGAATTTATAGTTATTTTTAATGTGAGTTTGTAAGGTTAATTTGTAAGGTTAATTTGTAAGGTAATTATGTTTAAAGAATCTCCAATTATTCGTCGAAAAACTCGCCAAATTATGGTGGGTAATGTGCCTGTTGGTGGCGATGCACCGATTACTGTGCAATCTATGACTAATACTCAAACGACCGATGTGGCTGCCACTGTTGCGCAAATCAAAGCGCTTGAAGCTGTAGGTGCTGATATTGTTCGAGTGAGCGTGCCAACGATGGACGCAGCCGAAGCCTTTCGTGAAATAAAAAAACAAGTGAGTGTGCCATTAGTAACCGATATTCATTTTGATTATAGAATAGCGTTGAAAGTCGCAGAATATGGCGCCGATTGTTTACGCATTAATCCCGGCAACATTGGCAATGAAAATAGAATTCGCAGTGTTGTTGAATGTGCCAGAGATAAAAATATACCAATACGAATTGGAGTCAATGGCGGCTCTTTAGAAAAAGATATTCAAGAAAAATATACTGAGCCAACCCCGCAAGCGTTACTTGAATCTGCTATGCGTCATGTTGATATTTTAGACCGATTGAACTTTGATCAATTTAAGGTCAGTGTAAAAGCATCTGACGTATTTCTTGCGGTTGAATCCTATAAACTATTATCGAATCAAATTGATAACCCATTGCATCTTGGAATTACAGAAGCGGGCGGCTTACGCTCTGGTTCCGTAAAATCATCGGTTGGTTTAGGTTTGTTATTATCGCAAGGTATCGGTGACACTTTACGTATTTCATTGGCAGCAGACCCGATAGAAGAAATTAAAGTAGGTTTTGATATTTTAAAATCGCTAAAACTTCGTAGCCGTGGTATTAATTTGATAGCTTGTCCTAGCTGTTCACGTCAAGAGTTTGATGTAGTTGCAACTGTGAATGCTTTAGAGCAGCGAATTGAGGATATTATGACCCCAATGGATGTTTCGATTATTGGTTGTATTGTTAATGGTCCCGGTGAAGCTATGGTGTCAGATTTAGGCTTAACAGGTAGTAATAAAAAAAGTGGCTATTACTTAGATGGTATTCGTCAAAAAGAGCGTTTTGATAATGCTGACTTAGTTGACCAGCTTGAGCAGCGTATTCGCGCAAAAGCAAACGCAATAAATGAGCGTTTAGAGCAAACAAATCAAATTGATTTTAAAGCACTTGATTAACTATTATTCACCCATTTGAGAATGAGTGTATATTGGGTATAATGCGCGCTGCGTAAAATTAATGAATTTAATAGAATTAGTATAAAAAGAGAGATACAAGCAGTGGCTAAAAATAAAACACTACAAGCCATTCGTGGTATGAATGATTGCTTGCCAAGCGAAACGAATATCTGGCAAATGGTAGAATCAGTATTGAGCCGAGTAGCTAGTAACTATGGTTTTGCAGAAATTCGTATGCCGATTGTAGAATCAACAGCATTGTTTAAACGCTCTATTGGTGAAGTGACCGATATTGTTGAAAAAGAAATGTACACCTTTGATGATCGTAATGGTGATAGCTTAACATTGCGTCCAGAGGGAACGGCAAGCTGTGTGCGAGCAGGTAATCAACATGGGCTTTTATATAACCAAGAACAACGTCTTTGGTATATGGGACCGATGTTTCGTCATGAAAGACCACAAAAGGGACGTTACCGTCAATTTCATCAATTTGGCCTAGAAGCCTTTGGTATTGCGACACCTGACATCGACGCAGAAATTATTTTATTAACTTCTCGCTTATGGCGGGAACTTGGCATCAATGAATTTGTCACACTAGAGTTGAATTCATTAGGTAGTAATGAAGAACGTGCTAATTATCGTGATGCGTTAGTCGACTATTTGACTGAGCGTGAAGAGCTATTAGACGAAGATTCTAAACGCCGTATGCATACTAACCCACTGCGCGTATTAGACAGCAAAAACCCGCAAGTGCAAGAAGCATTGACAAATGCACCAAAATTATCAGATTACTTTGGTGAAGAAACTAAGGCGCATTTTGCAAGTCTTTGTCAGCGCTTAGATGCGGCAGGTATTAAATATGTTTTGAATGAGCGTTTAGTGCGTGGCTTAGATTATTATAATCGCACGGTATTTGAATGGGTTACTGACAGCCTTGGCGCTCAAGGAACCATTTGTGCTGGCGGTAGGTATGATGGTTTAGTTGAGCAACTTGGCGGAAAAGCAACACCAGGGTTTGGGTTTGCGTTAGGTATCGAGCGTTTAGTACTTATGCTAACAAGCCTAGAAAAAGTTGCTAATGTACGTCCACAAGTTGATGCTTATGTGGTGATTTTAGGTGATGATGCACAAATAAAAGCGAATGCACTCGCTGAAAAATGGCGAGATGAAGTCCCTAACATTCGTTTGCAATGTCACTGTGGTGGCGGCAATATGAAAAAACAAATGAAGCGTGCTGATAAATCAGGCGCTCAAATCGCGTTAATTTTAGGTGATGATGAAATTGCCCAACAAAGTGTTATGGTTAAATATTTACGCGGACAACAAGAACAACAAAATATGGCGTTTGAAAAAATTCCAAGTTTGTTAAGTAATTTAATTTAAAGTTTTTAGTCAAGGTGAAGTAGTGGAAATTTATCAAACAGAAGAACAACAAGTCGAAGCGATGAAAGGCTATTGGGAAGAAAACGGCAATATGATTATTGCTGGTATCGCTTTAGGTTTTGCTGGTTTTATTGGTTTCAATTTATATAAAGACAGCAAGCTTGATGATGAATTAGCAGTTTCAGATAGCTATCAAACATTAATCGAAAGTAGTGTTAAAGATAAAGCTGCTTTTGGTGTAAATGCTGAAAAATTTATTAGCGAAAACTCTGGTACGAGTTATGTGTCATTAACTGCCTTAGCTTTAGCAAAAGAAGCCGCAGCTAATAAAGACTGGCCAAGTGCTCAAACTCAGTTGATGGCTGCACTTAAAAGTGCGCCAAGTGATGGCATTAAAGGTATTGCTAGTTTGCGTTTAGCACGTGTACAAATTCAGCAAGAGCAATTCGAGCAAGCCTTAGCGACATTGGCTGAGCCCTTACCTGAGTCTTTCACTGCAGCAATTGAAGAAATAAAGGGTGATACCTACTTGTTACAAGATAAAAAAGAATTAGCGCGTAATGCTTACCAAGCAGCTATTACTGCCGATGGTTTAGCCAGTAGTCCAAATTTACAAATGAAGTTAGATGACTTAGCCACAGCTATTAATTTAACGACTACTGTTCCTGCTGCTAAGTAAAATAAGGTTATTGAATGCTTTTTTCTAAAAAACAAACAAGTCATGCTTTACTAGATAAAGAGGCAGGTAAACGTGCAGGTAAATACATTAAAGTATTCGCCGTGCTTTTGTTATCTAGTACTTTATTTGCATGCTCATCAACTGATGAAGAAGAAGATACTAGCGACTTACCCGCTGAGCTTACAGAGTTTGATGAAAAGTTTGAACCTAAAGTCTTATGGGAAGAAAGTGTCGGTGACGGCAGTGAAAATTACTTTTCTCGCCTGAAACCTATTGTTGCACACGATAAGGTTTATAGTGCCAGTAGAGCCGGTGACGTGATCGCCTTTGATCAAAAAACGGGGCAAGAACTTTGGCAAGTAGATTTAAGCGATACTAAGAATGAACGTAGTTTTTGGGATAGTCGTGTTTCGGCTTTACTTGCAGGAGGTCCTACTGCGGGTTTAAATAAAATTTTTATCGGTAGCGAGAATGGTAAAATATTTGCGCTAGATGCTCAAAGTGGCGAAATATCATGGACAGCAAGCATTAAGGGGGAAGTTATTAACGCACCAGCTGTAGACTCTGGTATTGTTATCGTTAATTCTGCTTCAGGCATTCTGAAGGCTTTTAATGCTGATAATGGCGAAGAAATATGGAAGGTTGAACAAGATGTTCCAGCACTAACTCTGCGTGGTATTAGTGCCCCTGTAATTGCTTCAGGTGGCGTTTTAATAGGTACCGGCAAAGGTGGTGTTAACGTTTTCCTGTTAGAGAAAGGTCAGCAAGGTTGGTCCACAGAAATTGGCGAATCAACAGGCTCAACAGAACTTGAGCGTGTTATTGATGTTGATTCTGCCCCGGTTGTTTTTGGTGATAAAATATATGCTG
>PJEL010003917.1_pt1 | contig 12480 bp, 8 predicted proteins | sample 1853271 | NCBI WGS metagenome assembly PJEL01 (sample SAMN08108733, study PRJNA415343) | Invertebrate metagenome, whole genome shotgun sequencing project. | host: Globobulimina | place: Sweden: Gullmar Fjord | collected 2015-08 | reverse complement strand
CTTGGGCCAGGTGTCGCCAGACAGGCCCAGCTACAGTACCAATGATCGACAACTCTTCATCCAAAAAGGTGCAAGCCCAGGCTGCACGAGACAACTCTGGGAACACTGAGAGCACAGCAGAGCCATACAACATCACACACTTTCATTCTTCTTTGCATTGAATGCCCTTCACCACCATCATCCAAAGGGGCCGCGTTATCCGCAAAAGCTTTAACCCTAACAATAGTGAAGAAGCACACGACACGATGGGTGGGTCATTGGGTTTGGGTTGGGAATGCTGTAATCATCATGTTGGAAGTATGCAATGGTGGTTTTGGGAGTGATGGTAGTAGCTATATGTCCGCCCACCACCCAACCTAAGCAACGATTTAATTTCATTTTCAAACGATATTAGTGGCACCTTCCCAAAAGGTGCTGCTACCAATAACTTGAATGTGGGATCTGGGCTGGTAGCGACTGACTGTGTTTATGAGTTGTTGTGGTTGTTGTTGTTTTTACCTCTTTGCAACATGACTAGCCTCTGACAAGTCAACTAAAATCGTCTCCACATGCTTCTTTCCTCTTGGCATCTCATGCAGTTCAGTAACCTGTGGAAGCAATGAATTACAATCGTGTGCGCTCGCTCATCATGTAGGATAAGCACACCCACACCCCATTAACACACAAACGAGCAGCATGCAGCAGCATGGGCTAGGGAAGTACATTCGATGCTCATATGATGTCACAGATACGAGAGGGGATATAGGCATTAACACTCACATCTACCCCTCCAAAGCATGTGAGAGCAAGAGAGCGTGGAATAGGAGTGGCAGATAGGTACCTGGACAATAAGATAGAGGGACGTTGATGACAGAGTTAAAAAAAGAAATGGGAAATGGGAAATATATAAAAAAAGACAGGCCAGGCCCAATTCCAAATTTGATCCCTTAATAACTCCCTTAGGCTTGATGACATTGGCCTTATATATATATCTACACAACAATAACAACAATACCGCCACTCACAGAATGTGTGGGCCTTCACAATTGGTATCTGTTAGGTCCCCCGTTAATTTCTGCCGCTGATTCACCCCAAACCTTGAAATAATTTATGATGCAACCAACACCATCATAATAAGTAAGTTAAGAGGAGTCAAAATAAACGTCAGGAGCAGATTAATTGAATCATATGATCACTTTCCAGCAACCGTCCGTCCATTCAAGCGAAATGGAAAACTTCTTTATTTGAATTATATGGTTTTGTGGATATTGCAAAACGTCTGACATGATTATTCAGGTGTAATGATGTGCAATGATGAACGGGTAGTCAGTCTGCTGCCTTAGAGTTATTCATCACCTTTGCTCTTCATCCACCACTGCCAGCCCTAACTGCAAAAACTCGACATCTAAAGAGTGAAAGAAACGATAAATTAACAAACATAGATGATGGACCACCCCATCTCAGCTCTTCTGAAACGAACGACAGACATTCAGCACACACACCATTGCCATACAATGCATGTGTCCCAACAAGTACATCAATTTCACCAGCTTTCAGTCGTAGCAAAATATCATTACGTTTCTTTTTGTTTGTACTCCCCGTTAGCATTTCCACCCGAATGTCATCCACATTCGGATTGTTCCATGAAATGGCCTCCTGCCCTCCTTTTCACCCAACAACAAATAGTATTTATGGTCAGGAAAAACAACGCACTTGGAATTATTCCAAAATGATGCTAGCTACAACTTAGTAGAGTGCCACAAAAGTGCAAATAGCGCCAAGAACCCCAAATAGACTGCACACGCACTTGCATCGCGAGCCTTCTTCCGCAAGCCTTTAGCAAGTTTACAAAAGCTTCTGTAGTGTTGTAAAGCTAGGAGTTCTGTGGGTGCCAGTAGGCATGCCTGAACCCCCACTTTCGAATCAATCACGGCCAGCATCGCTAGCCAAGAAATAATAGTTTTTCCCGATCCAACGTCACCTAAGGTGGTGGTGGTTCAGTGTGTCTGTTAGAACTGATGAACTCTCAATCATGAACCACAAACCAAAACCCATCCCGTCGTTTACTACTACCATTAACACATGGGGATTACATGCAGAAACGATTTTGACTACAAAAAAACACAATTTCCAAAATTGGCATCAAGTTCACACACACGCACGGCTGCAGACCTATGCTACACACACACTTCGAGCCATACCCTGCAGAAGACGTATCATACGACGACCAGTTCCTCCTTGCAAGTCCAAAAGGATGTCTTTTAGTGCCTGCTTCTGCGATAAAGTCAACTCATACTGAAGCTCTTCCACCTTGATTTTATTTGGGTTAGAAAAATGCTAACAACAATATTATTCTTCGTTTGAGCTGCTAGTAGCTGCTTCTAACCCTAACCCTAACCCCAATTCTAATTCTAATCCCCTAAACCAAAAGGGGGGTTACCCCATAACGATGATGCATACAATGTAGGGTATGATGACTTGAAAAAACAAATTACTACCTGGGTCCTCGTTAGGCCTCCAGGATCATCAATTACCACATTGGACGTCGTATTCCTGCGTAGGACATGAAAAAATTCAGACTATAGCTGCTCAAGGGTTGAGGTGGTCGGTGTCTCTATCTACCAGTCATATGTGTTGGAGGTCTGACAAAACGTTTCATTCGTCATCCCATTACACAATCTATAAGTCTCCTAATCACGCCCAGATCAGATATGGTAGCATCAACCATCATTCGACAGCAGCAATCAATCTATCACAAGGTTTGGTTTGTTTCAATTTTAACCAACTTCAGAGACAAACCAACCTTGCGAGAGTTGTACGTAAACGCTGGGCGAGAAGCTCATCAAATGCTAATCGAGAGCGAGCCGGGGATAGTGGATCAATGTCCTGCAAATTGAAAACAATAAACGAGGTTGTATATGTGAGGATATATGATAATCAAAATGTTTGAGAAACCAACCGCAAGGTCTACGATTACGGTGCTACTACATGAGCACTATATTTAGCAGTAGTTTAGCCGCTTCATGAAGTTAGATAAGACAAGATTGGGTAGTAGTTGTTCAATATGACTATCTACTTACTGCATTGGTCTTTGGAGAGTGAAGCTCAACGAATGCGTCCATCAGCCCTGATTTATGCCACTACGTAAGCAACAATGCATGCAAGCAACACGGAAATAAATTTTGTAATGAAAAAAGAATGAATAAAAATAATTTGGGGGTTGGTTTCTTGAGATCAACGGTCAATAGAAGACACGTGGTGAGTGAGTGTGGTTGCGCTCAGGACGGAAACACGACGGACGATAACACTAATCATTAAACCAAACCAACTGACCTGGCCATCCCCATTGACTGGTCGCTATTTCTGGCAACCATCCTACCCCAAGAGGCGGGTCAATTCCAACACTCTTTGTCCGCATCACAGAAAGAGTCTTAGGTGTAGGGTCAGGTCAGAACACCCATCAGTTCCAGTCTTTATTTAAATTGAAAAATTGAGAAATACTATTTATAGTTTTACTAAAAGTCATGGGACCGTGGATGTTATTGGAGAGAGAGAAAAAAAAAATTGGAATAATAAACTGGGGCCAAGTGCCAAATATTGCCAAAACCACCTTTTGTATAAGGTCCTTCAATTTAGTTTTGGAGATTCCTCCAGTTAGACGGTAGAGTGGCTCAGCAGCCCAATCCTGGCAATATAATCAGTTGGAAGGATAGATAGATAGAAATAGATTGTTTGTGGTTAAGGTTAGGTGTTACGGTTCGAATTAGGGCAGGCATTAAATGAATGAATAAATACCTCAGGAAGAGATTCAATGGGCTCAATAAGCTAGAGGGAGAATTTTATATATATACATACGATGAGTTAGGGCAGGACTTATAGAGTAGTAATGCAAGCCAGTACAAGCAACGTCGTTTTGAGTCAGAATGAACACGTACCTCAGGGTGCACCATCTCTAGCCTTCCAGTGTAAGTAGACCACTGCACATGACCACTTACAAGCACCTAGGAATATCATACAACACAATCGATCGATCACAATCAGGCTTAGAAGGACTAAATATGCGTGAAGCGAGTATATAAATCGAATTGCAGGGCTCTAGTAGTAGGATAAAGTAAGAATACCTGAGCATTGTCAAGCAGCTTTCTCTTGTGCCCTTTGACACCCTACAGCATTGCAGTCGTGGTCAGATAATGAATGATATTGAGTGTGGTCGAAAATTGTGCATAGTATATAGGATGCGTTATTACTAATCCTCTAATTTTGTCGAAGCAGCATCAGGGCAGGGTTACCTCCCAGAAGCTAGCTGCCCTTGGAGATCGACCGGAGAAGAAAAATAAGAGGTCCAGCTAGGAATGATAACGTAAGGATTTAAGAGATACAGTTGTTGGTAACATGTGGAGGACACACAAACCAGCCAGTAGTGTTCTTGCAACCCCTCACCTCCCCTCCTTGATTGTCTCTACAAGCAGCCCTGTGAGGCTTTTTACTGAACGGTTCTGTATTTTCTATGAGTTGAGTCAACGTAACCACCTACTCACCACCAGAAAAATGAGAAAAATGAGAAGAGGATTATATTAGAATACTACTGTGATGGGATAAGACAATCTGGCTGCAGTCATTGTTACCGTTGTCAGAGTTTCCCCATCACGTGCAGAGCTCACATCTCCGAGACGTCGAATATTAACACCAATAGGCATATGCATGAGCTGGACATAATCATATTTGACTGGGTTTAGACATAATCTAGTAGCACTCGGTATATGGTAAGACATGAGGAATCCAAATACCAAGTCCTTGATTGTATAAATCCGCATTCGTAGCAGTGCATAAGCCGTTCTATTGCCTACCCCTTTAATAATCTATTAGGCAGGCACCGCACCACAATCATTAGTCCCAGCGGATAGGTAAAAGTAAAAAAAAGAAGATAATTATTTGAATCGTAACATTTCAGGAGAGTCTAAAAAAATGAACGAAGGTAGATTGGTGGGGCTAGTAATGTCTCTAATAATTCTTGTCAAAACGAACGTTGGAACTAATCTGTTTCAATTCACACCAACCTACCTGAGTTGGTGAGTTGAGGTAATTGGCAAGAGCCTCAATCGCAGAAGGGGTAGTGGCGCCCTCAAGAGATGAGTTACGGAGAGAAGGAGAAGAAGAAAAAGGAGCGGCGGCGGCGACGGCACTGGTACTACTCATAACGGAATGCAGAGGGTGACATAATGCCGCAGTGAAGGACGTATACAGCCTTTGGTGATATAGTTAGTAAATGGCACAGGGCTGGTTGCAAAGTATGCCTCGACGATGCATGTAGAGCATGTATGTATAAAGTCGTTGCAAATTGACAGAGAGTGGGTGCCTTGAAAGCAGACAATCCTGATGCCTGGCTATAAGGTACCAAAAAAAAGAAGAGGCCATTCTCGAGTAGGTACTACAAAAAATTCCAATTCTGAAACATCATCCCTCAACACGGTATACCCATCGACTTACCCATAAGTTTCACTATTGCCCACAAATCGCTGGCGAGATACAGTTGGTCCAACGGCGAACCCGGGGGAGAGCCAGGAGAAAAGAATCCTCATACTTACAATAAAGCCCGATCACAGCAAAACGCACCAAAGCGACCGCTACTAAGATTACTTCTCCACAGAAATTCCTCCCGTGCGCAACCCAAGTTTTAATTTTCACTTTTCAAAGACCTCACACGATGACTGCATGTATCTCGAATGAATCAGAGATAAAGCACTTCTCCAATCTCCTATCGAATTGATTGCAAAGAATTGTATATGCGATGCTCAGAGTTAGGGTTAGAGTAAATTTAACCTTGTCGTCGATTCTACAGCTCTTCGAGCGCGGATTTAGGGTTAGCAGGTCAGGGTAAGCTGGTTAGGGCTAAGGATAAGGCAAGTATGTATGTACACCTATAAAGGTGTACATACACACCACTCTCTCAAAATCAGTTTTAGGGATAGAGAGTTAGGATTTTGACGACTTAGGGTTTAGGACGTTTGGGTTAATGTTAAGGTTAGTGGCTTAGGGCTATAGTTAGGGTTCGGATTTGCCTTATCATTAATTCCACAGCTCTTTCAGGGCAAAAGTAGAGGCCCTGTGCAGGTTTAAGGTACCCAACGCGTCATCATTGTGACGGCGGTGATTATTTGGCACATTCCATTGAACCACGTGCTACTTTATGCACCACGGGAATACGCGAAAAACAACGTAAGGTAGGAACCCTATGACATTAGACATAACACTAACCCCAATTCTTATCCTAATCCTAATCCTAATCCTAATCCAAACCCTAACCCTGACCCTAACCCTAACCCTAACCCTAACCCTAACCCTAACCCTAACCCTAACCCTTACCCTAACTCTAACCCTAACCCTAACCCTAACCCTAGTTCGGTTCTATTCCTGAACCCAACGTACAATATTGCAACAGGAGCCAACCGAATCCGCAAGAGCGTGGAAGCCATTTCCTAATCCTAACCCTAACCCTAACCCCAATCCTTATCCTAATCCTAATCCTAATCCAAACCCTAACCCTAACCCTAACTCTAACCCTAACCATATCCCTAACAACAACCCTAACCCTATGTGTACACTTCTAATAATGCAACTATATTTCACCCTAAGCAAACCATAACACTAAGTCTAAACCTTTGCCCTAACCCTAACCACACAGAGTACAGAGTAAAGGGAACTAGTCGAACCCTAACGAATAGGGTCGCAGTACATTGTGAGACAAGTGAGCCAAGTCCAACAAGCAATACTTCAGCCTTGTGTGATTTGAACCCTAACCCTAACGAGACAGACATGGTGGGCGCCAATGAACTTCATAACCCGGATGATGTGAAAATGACGAGCTCATTCTGGTTTTCGGAAGAAGTACGTGAGGAGCAAGCATGAAACGTGTATGGGGTTGAATATGTGGATTTGGCATTGGCACGGATGTTCTTGTTCTTAATTGCCCATTAGTTATCGCTGCCTGAGGTGTTTGTGCTGTGGATGTTATTGTTCTTCTGCGGATGCTGTAACCCAGCTGGAAGAAAAAGAAAATAAATCAAGGGACATGTATTGTATAAGATTTTGAGTGGTGTGTTCGTGCCATGTGGTAATTTATCGGCTTAAGGCTAAATTTTGTGTTGAATAAGCATCAGTAGGGGTTGCGGGTTGGAAACCGTGAAGAGAAAAAATGATAGAATAATCGGATGATGTTCGCCTTGCATTAGCTGTACCCCACCACATAAATGATCTATTATTCAATTCTTTTGGGTTGTCATTGACTATACTGTGTTTGTGTGCATGCATCACGTAGAATCGTGAACCCTATTGTGAATGGTAACCTAACCAACCATCCTGTACAACGCCAATAGATAACTGCAGATATGGTAGTGAAGATGAGACTGGAGGAAATCCTTGTCGACACAAAATCAGAATTTCAGCGCATCCAAGTGTGGATTATTTTTCTTTATCGAACTAGTCAACTGCATTGATCAATATCCACCCCTAAAATGATTGGAATCCTCCCATTCTAGGTTGTAAATACTTCAACATTTGGACGTACTCTCGTACTTGATGGAAAGACTCAGGTGGGTGTGGGTACGTTTGAGAGGGCTTCTTCTTTTAAGAATGGCATTTTAGAGTTGAGATTGATGAAACCGTTTTGTTCTTTCTCTTGCAGTAGGTTAGGCATCTCTCTACCCTCACCACGCGCACTTAATCACTTGTTTATGCTTTCAGTCTACACAAAAAGATGAACATGTGTACCATGAAAGTCTTGTCCACCCTGGTAAGTGACAAATGATCATCTCGTCCTACGTGCACAGATTTTGACTGAAAAACAACTCGTGGTTCTTCTCGCAGCTATGCTTCAGCATCCTTGCCCCAAACGAGTTTACATTGCAGGTGGGGGAGAGATGGCCACAGCCCGCGAGGTGCGCACTGTATATGCATTTATTTCCGTTGAATCACGTTCGTGCAATCCTAAGCTCTTTGCTGCAATGCAGTATGATGTGTCGTACTTGCTACCTAATTAGAAACTCTTCTGGCTAAAAATGAAATGCTGATTACCCCCTCCTCATTCCCAAATTAATGTACTATTAGGTTCTTCGGCACAAAAGTGTGCAAAAATGTATTGTGGTTGATCTTGACAAAGTAAGAGCTCCTTGATGTGACCCTCCCGGTCGGTCCACTTCTCCCTAACCCTAATGCAACTGCAACTGCTGTGAACATGCAGGTCGTTGTAGATGTCAGCAAGGTAGGTAGAGGTTAGCTGTGATGATAATAGTCACAGTCTCAGCTGCTTCTCCATTTTGGTATGCCAAACGGCTTTGGTACTAACTAACTTGACTTTGTAAGGAGCATTTGCCGTCATGGGGTGCAGGCTGCTGGAATGATCCACGTTTGGAAATACATTACAATGATGCCTTTACATGGCTGAAGGTTGATGCTTAGAGTTATACTGCTAGTTCGAACCCCCACTGCAGCTTGTCAATTTCACTTCTGACTACGACTACTCTGAATCTTGTCTTTACTCCAATTTTATTCAGGATTACACTGGCCCCAAGTTTGACGTGATTATAATGGATATTGCTGACCCTATTGAAGCAGGTCCAGGATATGTCCTCTACTCGGTGGGTGATTGTAGCTTTACAGATGGATAAAGATAAATAATAAGACCTATTTCTTGTGAGCTGGTTGTGTGGCTTATATAGCGCAATTCTTATGTGCTTACTGAAACAGTGTTGATTGTTAGAACTCACTCACTCACACTCTTCGTTTCCTGTAAATACACACATATTTGATGTTAATTCTGTCGCAATGTTGCCCCCCGCCTTCAGGCAGAGTTCTATAAGTTTGTTATTACACGATTAAACCCTGGAGGAATCCTTGTGACACAGAGCGGGCCAGGAGCGTTACACGTTGCACAAGTAAGTGTGGCAGAATATTAACGTTGAGAGGTCGGTCAATCATGTAGGTTACTATAGAGGGCAGCAGCCGGTGAGGTAGATGGCTTAACTTAACTTAACTGGGTGGGTCTTTTTGCACGGGCATTTGGGAAGGAAATATTTGTAGTGTTCCTGTGCCGCGGACGTTGTTTTCAGGATTGGAAGATGCGATTGCTGGTCGAATTCACATTTATAGTGTATAGTAATATGGATTTCGGCCGTATTTGTTATTCGTCTTGGTACCTTAGGAGTGTTTTACCGTCATTCACAATACGCTTAAGCAGGCATTTTCTTGGTACGTTGGACATGTTCAAGTGCAGCATACCTGACTCTCTTTTCATGCTAATAATCATGTTGATTTGATAGTGGTGCTGCTGCAATCTCGTAATACCACTGACAATAATAGCAACCCTGATGTGGTATTCCCAGTCTTTTAAAGGGAATCATTGATTGCTGATGAAATTTACGATACGTGACCTGTGATTTTGAATCACCCGTAGGGTTGTTCCGTATACGGTTAGTATCCCTGGTTTTGGCTGTGACTGGGCCTTCAACATTGCAAGTGGAGCGTCTGGTAATATATGTGCCCCCCATTATGTTCATTCCCCTCTCCTGCATGAACTCACGTATATGGCGCTTCTATTGAGTTGGTTGTGCCTGTTACACACTATCTTACACACGCACGCCACGAGAGAGAACCATTCCCATTCCTATAGTTAGCTGTTAGCTGTTAACTGGTAGGGTTGGGAGTGATTGCGCATTTCAAAACCCTCCTCCTCCTTATACATCCATTGTACTGTACCAATCAATCCAGGGGAAAAAAATGTTGATAGTGAAGAGCACATTTCCTCTTGGAAAATCGGTGCCACAGATGCGGCTATTGCTGACAGACTAAATAGGTAACGAGGCTAATGCTGATGATTCATAAGCAATAGAAAGCAGTTGCTGGGGGGAGATATGTTGATATAGTAGCAGTGGTATGTATGCATGTCGCAGCAGTTCTTGAATAATAAGAGAATATTTATTTTGACAAAATCAGTACTACCATGTGCTACTCTCACTTACAAACAACTACTGACCGCCCGCCTTCCCAGCCCACTATCATTTTACGATGGATTGGCACACAGGGGTCTCTTTGGCACCCCAAAATGGCTTAGGAAAATGATTGCTGGTGAATCACGCATCATGACAGTTGACAATCCAGTCTACATGTACTGAACCAGAGGTAGAGAGAGAGAGAGAGAGCGAAGGCAGCAAGGCAAGACATGCCCGAGATGAAAGGCAGGTGAGCATATGTCAAGAAAGTAGGAAGTGAGTGAGAGTCAATTCATTTTGAACCCCAAGAGAAATTCATGAGAAGACGTGTGTGTGTAGTATTAAGTACGTATATTATTAGGGTTATGATGACAGCAGCTTACGGAATGGAGATTCTTTCTACTAGAATTTATCAATCCGCGGTTCTCAAATCTACTGCTGTTGTACATGGGCAAATAAATGAAACATTCTGCTATGAAAAAAGAAAAATATAACAACATCTAAACATTTGAAAACAAAAAATGGTTGTGGTTTTCACACCTCTAATTTGAACCGGGTTAACGAAGAAGAAAAAAAAACGTTTACGGACACCAGGAAAGTTTGCAAAACAAAAACGAAATACTAACCACAAAGACAGGCACGCGCGGTTAAGCACACAAATTTGCATCCTCCTCGAAAAATCTTACGCATACAGCTTACGCGAGAATGAGTGAAGATCATGGACTCCCCCTTCCTTTTGAGCACTCGCTGAGCGGACCTCAAAGCGTGTCTTCCCTGCTCTCATTTCCGTATGCATTTGTGACAGGCTTGCAATACCAAAGTCCTGGAACCCATGCCTTACGCTCTGTACCATGTACGGGATGAAACGGTGAACAGACCCTCTATCCACCACATGCCCTGACACGCCACTTTGTAAGTGTCGGTAAGATTCATTAAATGAACTACTAGTTTTCCTTTTTCTATCTATGGCTGTCTTTGCTTGATACCGTTTCAGACGTATTCCTTCGGCATAGAAGTAATCTCCAGGTGCCTCTTCAGTAGCAGCAAGCATACCTCCCATCATTACTACACTTGCACCGAGGGCAAGGGCCTTCGTAGCACATCCAGGATTCGTAATACCACCATCTGCAATTACAGGCACTCCGTGCTGTGCTGCCAAGCAGCTAACATGGTATATAGCACTGATTTGAGCACGCCCAACAGCACGAAGCTGCTGCGTGGTGGAGATAGAGCCAACTCCCATTCCAACACGAAGTGCATCTGCACCAGCTTCCAGTAGTAGGCGAGCCCCATCAGTCGTTGCAATATTTCCAGCAATTACGTCAATACCGGGGTGCTGTTTTTTAATGTACTTAAGCTGGTCTACAACAGCAACCATAGTTCCACAGCGTTCATCAATGCAAATGACATCAGCGCCAGCAGCAACAAGGGCATCAATGCGAGGCCTATCCTCTAGATCTGCAGAAACCGCTACACCACACCTGAGACTCTTGTCACTTCTAGTTGCATCAGGGTAATCGCGGTCCTTCAGAATGTCTGCACGAGTTGCTAAGCACACAAGGTTGCCCTTGTCATCCAATATGGGCAGAAGACCCTTTTTCGAGCTCTTAAGGATTCCCCGCGCCTCTTCCAAGGAAATTCCACGTTTTGCAACGACAACATCTTCCAAAGGCGTCATGCATTGTGACAGGCGAGTCGCATTTCGATTATCCAACAGGTCCGCATCGATTCTCGAGATGACTCCTAGCAAACGACCCCCAGATTTACCATCCACGGTGATGGGTACTCCCGTGATATTGTGCTTACGTTTTAATTCATCCAAATCACTAAGCGTATCGTCAGGGCTAAGAACATAGGGCCTCTTAATAAAGCCACTTTCATACCTCTTTACCTTTGTGACCATCTCAACATGCTCTTCCACAGAGCAGGCGCCGTGGACAATGCCAATGCTTCCCTGTAGGGCCATGGCAATGGCCATTTTGTGTCCCGTAACGGTATCCATTGGAGTCGATGCAAAGGGATAAGCTAGCTCGATGTTACGCGTAAGTTTTGTTCTAAGATTCACTTCTTCTACTCCGAAATCTATCTGGCCAGGGAGGGCAATGATGTCGTCAAAGGTGAAGCCACGACAGCCAGGCGAGGAAAATATTTTGGGGGCACTGTAGCCATCATTCAGCAAACTCTCATCCACCTTTACACCATTAACAGTTACAGTTTTCGCCATCCTGAGAGTCACACATTCATCAGAGTGAAAGGATTAGTCGTGTTGAGCAGTGATAGGAAATTGTAACACAGAAGAGCCCACAAGCTCAACCCGGCAAGTGTACAGATATATTCCATGAAGAGAATTTTCAAGAATGACACGAGATGTTAATTCTTCATTCTCCGCCAAATTCAATTAATAAGTGGTTTATACTCCACGTAAATATATCGCCCATTATGGATGGATGGAACAATGAATGCCACTCCTCTTCTCATGGAGCCCCCCCCCCCCCCCCCCCCCCCCCTCCCCACTCAA
>PJEL010003916.1_pt1 | contig 12486 bp, 8 predicted proteins | sample 1853271 | NCBI WGS metagenome assembly PJEL01 (sample SAMN08108733, study PRJNA415343) | Invertebrate metagenome, whole genome shotgun sequencing project. | host: Globobulimina | place: Sweden: Gullmar Fjord | collected 2015-08 | reverse complement strand
GCCCGGACCCGATTCACATGGGCGAAGACCTCTCCGATCTGGTCGAGGATCGCCGTCTTTCGGGTTGGATCGTCGACCTCGATCGCGGCGACGACCTCGGCGAGCAGGTTCACGCCCTCTGAGGTCGCATCGATCCGCTCGGTGACCGGAGCGAGCTCGGTGGCCCGCACTACGCCCTCGATCTCGGCCAACAACCCATCGAGCTGGGCCTGGAGCGGCTCGAAGGCGGTGTCTGTCTCCAGGAAGACGACCGCCGCTTGGCTGACATCGTCGAAGCGCGCCACCGCCTCTTCTTCGAGGGCTTCGAGGGCCTCGATGTCGACGTAGCGGGTCTCCTGCAGGGTGATCAGGTGGCCACGTTGCCGGCGCAGCGAGGTCATGGCATCGAGGTACTGCTCGATCCGCTCGAAGTACTCGACGCGCACGTCTCCGATGAGCGCGTGGTGCTCGACCCTGGCGGCCTTGAGGACCTCGGTGGCCCGGGAGCGCAACGTCTGGACCTTGATGAACTCGTCGATGATGAGCTCGGCGGTCCGGCGGATGTTCTCGACCTGGGACCTCAGATCCCCAACATCGGCTTCGCTCGCCCAATAATAGGCATCGACATAGCGATTGCAGGCGGCGACCAGCTCCTCGTAGACCTGGCGGGTCGGCTGCTGATTCCGGATCAGGCGCACGAGGGTGAAGGCGTCGGAGATCCCGCGGACCAGGTCGTTGTTTCCTATCCGCCCGAGGGCCGAGCCGTCGCTGGGAGTGGCCTGGTAGACCTCTGGGGAGACAAAGGGCGTCTGCCAGATCTGGGTCGGGTGCACGCGGGTGGGCTCGGTGGCGGCCCGGAAGACGACCAAGGTGCCATCGTCGAAGAGGCTGTAGCCGTGGGCCTTGATCGGAGTCGCGACCTCCTTGCGGATCAGATTGTAGGGGTACAACGCGTACATGCCATCGCGGCGCCGGTGGAAGACGAACAGCACGTCCTCGCCGTTTGGCGCCTTGATCGCGCGCACGTACTCGAGCTCGTCCAGGGCGTCGTCGAAGACCTTGAATTCGCCATCGCGGAGGTAGTAGCCGCCTGGAAAGAGGATCCCGTGGTCCTCGGGGAGCGACACGCAGGACTGGCCGATGGCGTCGATGCGAACCACGTGTCGGGTGTGGATGTTGAACACCAGATAGCGGAAGTGTTCCTCTCGAAACGGCAGGATCTTCAGGAGGATCAGGGCGCCGCGCTTGGCGTATTCGACCACCGCGTCGTCCAGGGACTGGTTCGGATCGTCGACCAGCTCGCGGTAGATGCCCTCGCCGTCTTCGGTGTTGTCCTCGACCTTGACGGTGAGATCTCCACCCACGGTCTCCACAAAGACGGTGTCGAGCACGTTGATGTGCGGGTGCTGACCGGTCACGTGATCCGCCGGGATCGAAGCCGTCCATTCAAAGTCGTGAGTGGGCGGATAGACGTGGTCCCTCTCGCCGCGGTTGTCGATATAGGTGACGTGTCTGCCCGGATCGACAGCCCATCTGTGGACCTTGACGTCGCGAGCGGTGGCGCCAGTCTGGAACACCGCGAGCAGCTTGGTCTCGGTGACCCGAAGCTGGATGAGGCGGGCGTCCTTGTAATACTGGTAGAGTTCTGCAAACTCCCGCTTAAAAGCCTCATCTTCGAGGACCGGATGTTGGATCTCGGACTGCGCCGCGTGGAAGGCAAAGCCCCCCTCGGCCCGCTCGAAGGTGTGCAGGGAGAGCACATCCGAGGCGGTGACCTGGCGCTTGAGGCCAAGGTGAACGTTGTAGCCGAAGAGCAGGGCGCCCCCGACCTGCACGATATCGACGGGGATGCAGTTGTTCTCGGTGCGCACGCGCTCGTTGCCGAGCATGGTGAGCTGGGTGCCCCCGAACACGCCCTCTCGGCGGGTGTTCAGGGTCTGGACCGCCTCTGAGAGGGCGGAGCCCAGGCCCTGGAGCCGGCCACGGATGACATCGTAGTTGCCACCCTCGACGACGTCGGCGTGCATCTCGTCCTGGATTTCAGGCGTCGCGGTCATGGATCAGGCGTCGGCGCTCGGGGGTGCTTTGGCCGGCTCCGGGGCCTCGTCGGGCTTTGGCACACCGTTGGTGGCGCTGTCGCCGGCGATGCGCTTCTGCACTGCGTCGAGGACCTCGCGCGCGGCGGGGGCCTCGTTCAGGAACCCGTCGATGGCCTTGCCGAGGCTGGCCGCGTCGACGAGCTTGTCGAGGAACTGGCCATCTCCGCCGATGATCTGGATGTCGGCCTGGCCAAACGCCTTTCCGAGCACATCGGCCTGGTCGGCGGCGATGTCCTTCTGGGCCTCGAGGGCGGCCAGCCGGATCTTCTCCTCGAAGGCGAGCTGGATGCGGAACTCTTCGTGCTCGCGGGCGGCGCCTTCCATGGCTTTCATCGCCGCCAGCTTTGCGGAGATCCCGGAGGCTTCGGCGGCCATCTTGTCGCGGATCGCCGCGGCTTCGGCCTTGCCAGCCACCTCGATGACCTTGGCATCGGCTTCCTTGCCCTCGACCTCGGCGAGGAGCCGCAGTCGGACGGTCTCGGCCTCGGCCACACCCATCTTCTGTACCGCCACAGCCTCGGCTTCCTTGCCCTCGGCCTCGGCGACGGCCTGGTCGCGAGCGAGCTTGGCGTCGAGCTCGATCTCCCGCTCGCGGACCCTCATCTTTGCCAGCCCACGCTCTTCGTCGCCCTGGGCCTGGGCCTGGGCTTTCTCGAGGTAGACCCTCGCTTCGGCGGCGCCTTCCTTCTCGAGCGCGACCGCGTTGGCCTCCTTGACCTTGACGGCGGCCAGCCCATCGGCTGCGACCTCGGCTTGGCGACCCTCGGCGAGTCGGGCCTGAGCCTTGGCCTGGCGTTCGGCAGCTTCGAGCTCGGCATTGGCCAGAACGAGCTGCTCGCGGGCGTGGAACTCGGCGACCTTTTCCTGGGCCTCGGCACCCTTGATGTCCTTGACCAGAGCCTCTTCGGCTTGGGCCTGGGCGGCGATGACCACCACGTCCTTCTGGCGGTTCGCCTCGGCCTGGACGCGCAGATCCTTGATGCGCTCCTCTTCCTCGGCGACGTTCTTGTCGACGATGATGCGGGACCGCACCACGTCGGCGATCTCCTTGCGTTTGACCTCGAGTTCCATCTCCTTCTCGATCTCCTGGCGCTCGACGGCGCGCTGGCGACCGATTGCCTCGAGCTCGCGGTCACGATCGACCTGCTCGGCCTTGATGGCGACGACGCGCTCGCGATCCTTGTCGGCGACCTCGACCTGACGCTGGCGGTTCAGCTCTCCGACCTGGACCTCTTCTTCGGCCCTGATACGAGCCATCTCGGAGCGCTGGCGCTCTTCGGCCTCTACCTTGGCGGTCTCAGCGGCCTCGCGGGCCTTCACCGTCAGGATCTCGCGCTGCTGCTTGGCCTCGGCATCGGCGCGGCGGCGCTCGAGCTCGAGGATGGCCTCGTCGGCCTCGAGGTCCTGACGTGTGATCTCTTTGCGTTCATCCTGCCGAAGCTGGTTGGTGAGCATGTTCTGATCCGACGTGATCCGCGTGATCTTCTCGATGCCCTGGGCGTCGAGGATGTTGTGTGGATCGAGCTTCAAAAGCGGCGTCTGCTCGAGGTAGTCGATCGCGGCATCTTCGAGGGCGTAGCCGTTCAGATCGCGACCGATCACATCGATGATCTGGTCCTTGAAGTCGTCGCGCTTGGTGTAGAGGTGCTCGAAGTCGAACTGCTTTCCGACTGTCTTCAGGCCCTCGCTGAACTTGGCGACGAAGAGCAGCTCGAGGGTGGCCTCGTCGCTGGCGCGCTTGCAGCCGATGGCCTGGGCGACCTTGAGCACGTCGTCCTTGGTCTTGTTCACCCGCACATAGAAGCTGACCTTGATGTCGGCGCGGATGTTGTCCTTGCAGATCAGGCCCTCGTGGCCGTGGCGGGAGATCTCGATGGTCTTCACCGAAATGTCCATGACCTCGGCGAGGTGGAAGATCGGCAGGACCACCGCACCGGTGAACGTCACGTCGGGTTCGGTCCGCATGCGGTTCACGATCAGCGCGTTCCCTTGATCGACCTTGCGATAGAAGCGCGCGATCATCACGAGTATGCCCGCGGCGAAGGCGATGATTACGACGGTCAATACGATGCCGAAGAGCACACCTGTGTTCATGTCAGTTCCTCTGTGGAGCGTTCGGTTTGGGCGGCCCGTGAGGCCGTTTTCTGGGTTGATTTGTTGGTGGTGGGGCGACTCAGCGGTTCGACCACGAAGGCCTCGCGGGTTTTGTCATAGGAGACGATCAAAGCCTCGGATCCGCGCTTCAGTCCGTTGTCGTCCCCATCGCAACGGATCGGGAAGAGCAGGTCGTCGCCGTCGAGCATCGCCATGGCCTGCCCGAAGCGCTCGTCGACACGGCCGGTGCTGACCTCGCAGATCTCCCCGACCAGGCTCTGACGGTCGCGGGCCACGGCCATGGTGAAGACAGGCTCCAGCGGGCGACTCATGACGTTGGCAAAGGCGACGCCGGCAACCGTCGACACCCCGAGAACCCCGGCACTGAAGGCTGCGGGGGGAACGTCGAACCGCCCGCCGAGCTGCCACGCGAACAGAAAGCTGATGGTCCAGCCGCACAGGAGGATCAGGGTGGCGGTGATGGTCACCGGGACCTTGCCGAGCCGGAAAATGAAGGCCAACCATCGAATTGCGCCAAGGCCGCCCACATCGGCGTCGACGTCGACATCGACCCCTTCGACCGCATCGAGGGCCTCGGCGGCGCCCTCCATCGCCCCATCGACTGCGCCCTCGACTGCGCCCTCGACCGCGCCGTCCAGCGCAGCGTCCATGGCCCCCTCGACCGCGCCCTCCATCGCGCCGTCGATCCCATCTGCGGCTCCGTCGATAGCTCCCTCAAACAGTTCAATATCGACCGCGCCGACGAGCACCGAGACCCAATACAGCATCACCAATCCCACCGGAACGGTGAAGAACACCGTCGGGGGCGCGAGCAGGATTTCGAGGAGGGCAGACATAGGTATCCAGGGCTGGGATTGACGACTCAGCGTCGGCCCATCTATCGATCGCGTCGCGCTTTGCAGTCCCCACCAGCAGCGGTTGCCCACTGCACCCCCGGGGATCTGTTGCGACGATGGTTGCGATTATCACAATGCGTACGTGGGAGGCGCGGGGATTATTTCGCACGCTCTGTCGTTCCCTTCAGAGCGGTATGTCTTCCCAGTCCCGACCGTGTTCGAGGCCGCCCCGGAACATGGAGATCGCGGCGCTCACGTCGCGCCAGGTGCGCGTGTCGGAGATTCTGTCCAGGTACAGGAGGCGCTCGGCGACTGCGGGCAGGTCGAAGAACCAGCACAACGACATGAGCGGGTTGATGAACAGCTTGCTCCCGCCTGTCCGGGTGGTGCTGTGGTGGTTGCCGAAGTTCCCGGAGATGGCGTCGACGATGGACGCCGAAACGATGGATTGCCTGCTGGTGTGCTCCTGGGCATAGGCCACCGCCGCCAGGTATTTCTGGACCTCGGGCATCTCGGGCAGCAGAGCCATGGCGCCAAGGTACCCGCCCTCCTTGGTGAGCTCGGCCATCGCCCGCAGCACCTGGGCGTGGCACACTCCGTGGAACAGATCGACTCCGAAGCCCACTGACAGCAGCAGACGCTCGGCGACGTCCAGATCCCACGCCGCTGCGATGCTGACTGCGTCCTCTTCGGGAGTTCCGAGGCCGAACTCGTCGCCCCGCATCAGGCTGTCGCTGCCACCGTCCACCAAGACAACGGCGTCGGGAGCGAGCTGCTCGACCAACCACTCGTAGCCGGCGCGAATCGGCACCACTCCCTCGCGTCGAAACGCGTAGATCGGCTGTTCCATGCCCTCTTTCGCGAGCCACGTGCACAGAACCTGCTCGGGGAAGTAGGGCGCGGTTGGACTCTCGGATCGGACCTCGGCGACGCTCTCGTGGGGCCACGCGATCCCGGGTCGCTCCAGCTGGCTGAATGAGAGGTTCGCGAGGTGAACGGTCTTTCCTCTGGCGCGGAGGGCAAAGAACAGGGGCAAACCCGCAAAGATGTCGAAGCCACCGCCGGCACCCGCCAGCAGGACACACTCGCATCGATCGAGGCGCTCGAGAGCCGGCTGAGAGAGGAGCATCTCTAGGTCATAGCATCGTCTTGGTAGCAGAGAGGTGCTTGCGACACATGCCGGCAGCGAGAACCCCGCTGGTCATGCAGGTGAGGATGCCGGCCCCGAGCACGCTGCTTCCCGTGAGATAGAGCCCATCGATGCCGGTGCTCGGGGTGAGTCGCCGGTGGAACATCTGATCCGGGCTGTGTTCCGGCCCGTAGATACCGCCTTCTCGGCCGCGAACGAAGTGCCACACCGTCGCCGGAGTAGCGGCCTCCATCACTTTGACATGGTCTCGCAGCCCCGGCATGTAGATCTCGGCACTGCGCAGGAGCGTCTCGGTGAGCTCGTCCTTGAGCGCTTGATAGGCCGGACCGCGCTTCATGGCGGGTTTGTCGAACCACGGCTTGAAGGGTCCGGATGGAACGAATGTGATCAGCTCCACAGTGTGGTGGCCCTTGGGAGCGCGCTTGGTCTCCGGGTCCTTGAGCGTTGGAACCGTCAGGAAGAAGAAGGGGTTTTCGTTGAAGCGGTTGTTGTAGGCCGGCCGGTAGCCCGCCTCGAGATCGTTACTGCCGTAGTGCCAGACGTTGGCATCGGAGAGCCCGAACTTGGCGGGATCGAGGTCGGTGCCGACAAACAGGCAGAAGGAGCCGAGGCTTGGCCGGAACCGCTTCGCGCGCCTGCCCACCAGGAAACCGGGCTTGGCCCCGTCGAGCATCTCCATCGTGTGGGTGGCGTCGACGTTCGAAACCACCGAGCGAGCCTCGAAGCGCTCGTCCCGGTTGGTGTAGACCGCAAACCTGCCGTTGGAGAGCACCTCGATGCGGTTCACGAGGCGGTTTCGATACAGGGTGGCGCCGTTGGAGAGCAGGCCATCGACGTAGCCGTCGCGCATCGCCCCGCTGCCACCGATTGGGTAGTAGCCGCCGGACAGGAAGTGCAGCAGCACCAGGATGGAAACCAGCGCACTAGCCTTGCTCGGGGGCACGCCGATGTCTCCCCCGGGACCCGCAAACACACAGCGAAGCACAGGATCATCGAAGCTCTGCTCGAGGAGATCGGCGAAGGAGACGTGCAGGGTCTTGAGCAGGGTTGGCAGCCGCCGAAGCGCCTGGGCCGCCCCCGGACCCGTGATGCGTCCCTGGCTGGCTCGCTGGAGCACCTTGGCGGAGCGCATCAGATCGATGAAGCGCTCGATATTTCGCCGCTCATGTGGGAAATCGGCGATTAGCACATCCTGCCATCGGTCCAGCCCCTTCACCAGCTTGGCCTCGTAGCCGTCGAACACGTAGCGATCGATGCAGTCGGGATTGATCTCGCGGAAGCGAACGTGCTCGAGCCCGAGGCGATCGAGAATCCGGCGGCCGGCCTGGCCTTTGCCACACTCGCCCACGTAGTGGATGCCCACGTCGAAGTGGTATTTCTTGCGAGCAAATGGGTTGAGCATGCCCCCGAACTGCTTGCCGGCCTCGAGCACCATCACATCGCGCCCGTCTCGTGCCAGGGACAGCGCGGCGGTCAGGCCCCCAACGCCGGAGCCAATGACGATCGTATCGAAGCTGCCGTTGTCACCCATTTTGGTTCTCCTTGCCCGACGTGTTAACGCTGTTAACATACTGGGGCAAGGGGACAGAGTAGGTGGGGAATCGCGGAAAGAAGTACCACCACGGAGACCTGCGCCGGGCCTTGCTCGACGCCACCATCGAGCTCTTGTTGGCCGAAGGATCCGGACGGGCCGTCAGCCTACGAGCGGCGGCGCGGCGGGCCGGGGTGAGCGAGGCCGCCCCCTACCGGCACTTCACCGACAAACGCGCTCTACTCGCGGCCGTAGCTCAGGAGGGCTTCGAGCACATGGTCCGTGAGATGCAGGCCGCAAAGGCAAGCACCCCCGGCAACCCAATGGACCAGCTCCAGGCAATGGGCGTGGCCTATGTGCACTCGGCCACCGAACACCCCGCCCACTACAAGCTGATGTTCGGGCCGGAGCTTGTGAATCGCGAGGATCTGCCGTCCCTTCTAGCGGCAGCACAGGAAGCCTTCTCCTATCTACAGGACGGCGTAGAGGCCTGCCTTCGCGCCGGGCTGCTGCGTCCCGAAGATCCTCGTCAGGTGGCGCTGTCCGCCTGGTCGGTGGTGCACGGCCTGTCGTCTTTGATCGTCGACAAACAGGTGCAGCTGGTCGGACTCGGAGACGGGGCAGGCCTGGCGGATCAGGTCACTCGAGGTCTGCTGGCCGGCCTGGCCGCGCAAGGAGACTGATTATGGCAGGTGCAGGGCCTCGATTCGCTCGGCGCGGTAGGTCCACCATCCCTTCGGTCCCAGTTCGCGATCCGAGACAATCCGGATGTCCATGGCCGGATGCGTTGAATCTTCAGGATCGAACTCGATGATACGGACGGACCAGGCCCCGTAGCCGAGGTCTGCATTGTCTGTATCCCCCTCGGCGACGTTCGAGCCGAAGGTCGCGAGGATGTTCCCGGTCTGCGGCTGTCGATCGGCGTCCCCATACGCCGCCGCGTACTGAGGGCTCTGGGGACCGAAGTCGTCCCAGCTACCGTCGAGGCGAACCGTCATGGCCTGCTCGTCGATGGAGTAGGCGGCGACGCGACTGTAGAAGCGCTCTGCAGGCGGCTCGGGTGCGTACGGAGTCTGTCCGTGATTGCCGTTGTCGAAGAGCAGGAGCTGACCGTCGGCAGACCACTCGGGGGAGTGTTGGTGATAGAACCAGCTGAAGTCCGGGCCGATCGGCTCGAGGAGGTAGGGCTCGAAGGCCGGCTTCCATCCTCCTGGATCGCCCAGAATCCACACCAGCTCTCCGCCCCGGGACACCTTGACGACCGCGTCTTGATGTCGCAGCGACACGATCATCGATCCGTCAGCGTGAGGAACGATGCCGTTTCCGTGGCCCCAGTCGAGCAGTCCGCCCTCGGTGGTGAGGCTGTCGAACCCGATCCGGTACATGTCGAGCACCTCTCCGAGATCGACCTGAGCCAGAGTCGAGCCATCCGCGCCGATGTTCACCGCAATGGGTGTCTTCACGGCACCGGCCTGGGTGGCGGCGGGGTCGGTGTGGCTCGCCGGGTAGTCCGACATCTGATGCACGCCATTGGCCAGCGACAAGAAGCTGCCGTCTTCGAGGGGAAAGACCTCGTGATGAAGCTTTGGGAAGTCGATACCGGTCGTGCCCTCACGCGCCCAGTGGTTGAGCTCGGTACCCATGAAGTCCATCTCATATGCGCCCCCTGCTCGCTGACCGATCAGGGTGCCGTGGCCGCTCACCCGCACATCTCCCCAGGTCTGATCCGCGTACCAGACGACCTCCAGCTCGCCGTCGAGAGCGAGGAGGTATTGGGCACGAACATCCCGATTTGTCACGTCAAACACCGTCAAACCGGGCTCCATGCGATCCGGATGGTGGGCGACCACGTCGATCGCCGGGAATTCGTCGGGCAGCGGCTCGGTGTCGATGAGGAGGGTCGTAGGTTCGCTTGACACACCACTGGAGTTGGTCGCAACGATGCGGACTTCGTACTGGCGATCGGCACGCATGCCCAGGATCGGGACGGAGTGTTTCGCCCCACGCTCGGTCACCGCCAGCTCTCCGACGTGATCTCCGCCGTCCCAGATCACCTCCAGCTCCACCGGCTCCGAGGCCGTCACGTCCAGCCAGCGCGCGAGGTGGACGAACCCGCCCGGCAAACGCTCGGTTGCTTCTTCGATCCGAGGCGGACTCCCCAACGACGGATCTTCTGTGTTCGACCGGGTACAACCGAGGGCGAGCAGGCTCAGCAGCAGTAGGACTCGAGGAGCCATCCGGCAGCTTAGCCGGCGCGAGGGTCAACCGTCCCAGCTCTGCATCGGACTACACAGGCGTCTGAGTGTCGCTCGCGACGAGTAGCTCGTGTGCGAGATTGGCCAGCATGCTAGCGCGGAACGGCTTGCGCAGGAACCTGACCCCAGGCCGTTCCAGCAGCGATTCGTCCAGGCGGTCGCCGGCATAGCCCGAGACGAAGATCACGGCGAGATCTGGGTTGTCGCGCCACAGGGTCTGGGCGAGCTCGGGGCCATCCATGCCGGGCATCACCACGTCCGTGACGAGCAGTTCGAACGCGGGCCCTTCTAGAAAGGCCGCGAGCGCCTCGTCACCGTCACCGGCTGGAGTCACTTCGTAGCCGGCGCTCGAGAGCGCGACATCCATCAGATCCCGAACGCCTTCGGAGTCGTCGACAACGAGCAGACGTTCTCCGCTTCCGGCAAGATCGATGAAAGGAACGGGCTCCCTGGACAACGACACCGCGCGATCCGCGAGCGGCAGCCTGACCCGGATGGTCGTGCCCTGGCCCGGTCGAGAGGAAAGCTCGAGTGTTCCGCCAGCCTGGCGCGCGATTCCGTAGCACACCGCAAGACCGAGTCCAGATCCCTTCGAGACCTCCTTGGTGGTGAAGAACGGCTCGATGGCGTGTTGCAGCACGTTCTCGGCCATCCCAATCCCGGTGTCGGTGGCTGACAAGACAATGCGTACAATCCCGGCTTCTGCGTGCTCTGTTTCCGTTCGCAGACGGAGAGAGCCCCCCTCCGGCATGGCGTCCCGCGCGTTCAGGGTGAGGTTGAGCAGGACCTGCGTCAGGTGGGTCGGGTCGATCTGAAGCGGCAACGACTCGGGATGCAGATCGAGCTCGAGGACGATCTGCTCGCCGAGGGTTCGCTCGAGCAAAGCCTTTGAATCGATGATCATCGTGTTGAGGTCGTAGACCCCGGGAGTGGCGAGATCGGATCGGCCCAAGGCCAGGAGCTGCCTGGTGAGACCCGCCGCCCCCATCGTGGCGTCGTGGATCAGCTCCGTCTGCTCCCGGCCGGGGTGTGCGTCATCGAGGGTGACATGGAGCCGCTCCACCGCACCGAGCACCACTGTGAGCATGTTGTTGAAGTCATGTGCGACACCGCTCGCCAGCCGGCCGACCGCCTCCATCTTCTGGGCCTGCCTGAGCTGTTCCTCGAGAGAGCGCTCCGCGGAGATGTCACGAAGGATGATGCGGATCCGGTCCACACGGCCAACGTCACTGACCGCCGACGCCGAAAACAACACTGGACGAGACCGGCCGTCGGCCCCAATCAAGACGGAGTCGCCCATGCTCGGCGTTTCCCCTACGGCCTCCAGAGTGTCGGCGAGTCCCGGGCGTTCCTCCGCCGCCAAGAAATCAAGCAGGCAGCGGTCCAGCAGTCCGTCCTTCGGCAACCCCAGAGTGTCCGCGAAGGTGGCGTTGCACTTGACCAGCCGCAGACTCCCGAAATCGACCGAACAGAACATCGCCGGAGCGTGCTCGTACGCGTGGACAGAATCGCGCAGCAAGCCCTCGGCGACTTCCCGTGCTCGACGCTCCATCTGCAGCGTCTCTGCCAACATGTTCAGGCCCACAGTGAGTGCATCGATCTCATCCCGGGCGGGGGTTGGATGTCCTCTGGCGGAGTACTCTCCGCCCGCCAGGCGCAACACCAGAGATGCCAGCGCATCTAGGCGTTGATCGCGGTCATTACTCAAGACGCCGCCGCCAACTGCCCGAGCAACCACCCCCGGGCCTTCGACTCATCTCGAAACAGACGCGTAGGATAGACCGGACGGGACAGAGTCAGGAAGAAATTGCCCAAAAGGGTAGACACGGGGTTGTCGATGAGAATCGCCACCGCCCGAGTGTCCCGGTTCCAGGCGGTGTTGGCCGCGCGCTCCTGAGCCTCGCGGGTCATGGAGAGCACTGGGCGCGAGTCCACCATGACAACCGCCGGTCCACTCACTAGCTGCTCCTGCGCCGCCAGGATCTCGTCGATCTCCGCAAGCTCGACGACGACTCCGTCCCGCATACGCACCTCGATCAATCCGTCGTTACATCGGCAAACGCGGGCCACTTTGGTGTCGATCGCTGCCTCCACCCCGGTTCCGTGCATTCCCCGCCTCCTCACCGGCGAGCATAGCCTATCGGTCAAATGCTTTGAACCCTTCCGGGTGAGGCCAATAGGTCGCGACGCGGCACCCGCCGAGGGGGGCGTCGCCGATTTCGACCTTCCCACAATGGCGATCGAGGATGTGCTTCACGATGGCCAGACCCATGCCGGAGCCCTGCTCGCCGAGGTGCACAAAGGGCTCCAATACCCGCTCGCGATCGGCAACAGGGATGCCCGGTCCATCGTCGTCCACGTAGACCCACGCCCCCGCACCGTCGTCGGTCCCGCTGATCTCAACGCGAGACTCGGCGTAGCGGGCAGCGTTTGCGGCGAGGTTACGCAGGGCTCTCCTCAAGAGGCGCCGGTCCGCCCACACCTCGAGGTCCCCAGGCTCCGCCGCCCCGACATCGAGACT
>PJEL010003915.1_pt1 | contig 12487 bp, 19 predicted proteins | sample 1853271 | NCBI WGS metagenome assembly PJEL01 (sample SAMN08108733, study PRJNA415343) | Invertebrate metagenome, whole genome shotgun sequencing project. | host: Globobulimina | place: Sweden: Gullmar Fjord | collected 2015-08 | reverse complement strand
GGAGAATTTTGAGCAACACTCATACTCCAATCTATTTTATATCTTCCTGCTCTTGTAGTGACTAAATAATGAGAACTACCAAAGGTAACATTATTAACTTCTCCAGTAGTCCATGTATTACCTACCTCAGTAGGATTATTATTTGATATTGTTACAGCAATAGTAGAATTAGTATACATGTGTCCGAAAGGTAAACCTGTACCATCTGCTGTGAAGTATAAGTCCCCATTGTTTATAGTAACATCCCCATTGGTTTCGAGTGTTAATTGGTCATTGCTCCCATCCCCTGCGAGTATTAATCTTCTTTGGGTTCCACTTCCACTAGCATTAGTCTTTACTCTAAATTCAGTAGCACTAGAATTATATCCCATCTGTAGAAACTCCCTGTTTGTGATACTAGTAGAAGTTCCGACACCATAAATATTATTAAAGATTCCATCAGTCCCATCACCATCTTTTGTGAACATACGAATATTAAAATTCTGTCCTGATGTTTGACTTTCAATACCTAACTGCCCTGAACTTTCACCAAGAAATTTATAATCTTGAACGGTAGGTTCTGTTATTAATAGACTATCCGCATCCAGTGCTGCTGAGAAACTCCCAAAAGTGCTCCAGATATTCGCCCATCTTCCAAGAGAGGTTCCTATGTTAGGGGTTGAACCAGTAGGTAATATTTGATTAGCAGTTAAAGAATTTGTTAAACTTACTGAAACCCAATTTGGAGAAGCTGTTGTATTAACATCTTGATGTGGATGGTCAGTTGTTAAGTCATCTACATATTCTTTATTAACAGTGTCTTTTGGATTAACTGGCGCTTCTTCTCGAGTCCCAAATTTAGTATTAATAGAACGGACAATATTATTATCATCCATATTTTCAAAGTTTCCAGCACCTTCCGGACGTGTAAATCCTTTAGTAATTCTTCTCCCTGCACTTCTACTTATTTTAGCCATATGATAAAGAGGTGATTGTACTTTTTAAAATTATGTCCAACAAGGGATATAATAAACGGTGCTATCTATGATTATAGACACCCATCTTGAGATTGTTGCAGTCCCAACACCTGCAGGCGCAACGTTAGAAATAGTTACGTTGTTTGTCCCATTAGTAAAATCAATAGCAGAAAGGTCTGGTTGGTCTAACAATGTCAGCTTATTAGTAATTACTTCCTTAGTTCGGATGAAGTCCTTGTCTTCCCCTGTCATCTTACTTCTTCTCCTTTTTAGATTTCTTTGCCTCTTCAACCTTTGCACAAGATTCTAGATATACTGCAACATCCCCCGGCTTAGAACTATTCTCTGGTTCCTTTGCTAGTTGTTCTTCTGTCATCAAATGAAACCATTTCTCTCCTCGGAGAACTTGCGCTTTATAATTAACTGTACCGTCTTCCATTTTATTCAGTTCCCGTAATCGTGTAGATTGCTTTAGGATGTATGATTTGTATTTGTCCCATCTCCCAGCTTCGTAGGATAGTGGATATTCCCGGCTTCTCAATTATAGCAGATTCGAAACCAACTGCACTCTGCCATGTAGCTGTTAGTTGGTTAATTATAATCATTGCTTCTGCATCTGTTACAGTTGTACTCTTAACAATAGTAAGTCCACAAATCTGTCCAACCTTTCCATTACTTACAACATCTGCAGTCTTGAAAGAAGGGTTGTTAATAACTTTAGAGTTCTGCATCAAACTTGCATAGTCATGTGGGTTCAATAAAAGTAGTCCGCCTTCTAGTGCGTCGTAGTTGTTCTCATCCATTGCTTGGATTCCTCGTAGTATATCATTGATTGGATTTTGGTTAGCTACGGTTGCATTGTCCCAAGTAGCTGTTGCTGCTACAGTCCCAGATGTAGAACCCTCTGCCGTTAAAGCTGCATAGATAGCCGTGTCTATTGAATTAACAATACTTTCTACGATTCCATTGATTGCTCTAGACTGTACATTGAATTGATTTAATCTTAAGTCTTCCATAGAGATTAAACTCTCTGCTCCATACTTCACATGGTCTGCGCTTACTTTAGTCCAACTTCTCTGAACACTAGGGAACTCACTTAGTCTTCCTAAGCCTTTGACGTTCCTAGTACCTGAGGCAGTTAGAATAGTAGGGTCTTCCTTAAAGTAGGTCTCTGTCATCTTAGAAGATTTAACATTCTTCAATAAAGGTTTCATCTTAAATTTCTTCTGAGCGAATACAGTTACTATACTAGAAATGTTCTCTCCTCTAATATCTATTTGTCCAACTTGGTCTGCCATTATTCACCTACTAGCTGCACCTCTCCAGCTGCGTCTCCTGTAATCTTCTCTAATGTATGCCCAACAACCGCTCCTGTAAGTAAGTCACCTGCTACAGCTGCTCGGATAGTGTTAGCTCCAGAGATTACAACCTGAACTCCTGCTGCAATATCTACAGTCTTAGCAACTAAGTCCCAAACCCCTCCTCTCGTCATTCCAATATTAGTAGTCCCGGATGCTGCTTCTTTCTCAACCATAGAAATTCCTGCAAACGCTGGCGCTGAGCTTGTAGAAGTAGATGCCTGTGCAAGTCTAGTTGTGTTGTCTGCTGTTACTATACATAAGGTAAATTGTTCAATTCCAGAAGTATCTCCTACAGTCCAATCTCTTGAGAACTTTGGGTTTTCTACACTCACTGCTTCATTAGCCATATAATAGTGGGTTGTGCGAACTATTTAAGTCTTTCGATTTCTCATCTCAGACACAAATTTGTTATTATTGTTGGAAACCTCATGTTCCGCCAGCACAAATCCATACTTATACCATATCCATCCTATGAAAAAACAGCTAACAGCGTATATAAATGCCATCAACATCGTTGCTGATAGCTTCACACCACCAAGTCCTAGTAGGACTATGAGGTATTTTACGTAGTTTGTGAGACTATACCCTTTCTCGAACCAAGCCTTGTAAAGACAGAATTTATACCACTTCATCTTTCTCTAATTCTTCTGCTATTTCTGCATATCCTTCTTTATGTTCAGCCATAGCTTTAGCGTATCTTAATTCTTCTTTCATAACATTTCACATCCAGTTTCAGAGCATGTCATATCTTCTTTACTTCCAATAGGAACCACAGCTACCGACTTCCCACGATTGTAAGGCTGCATTAGTGGGTCTACTTCTTTTGGGACTACTGGTTTCTTCAGACCTAAGAGTTTTCTTATTACTCCTGCAAATATCTTCAGACGTTTGTATCTCTTCAACACATAGTTCTCCTTATTAGGTATTCCAATTATCTTCTGCACTTCCTCATATTTGTCTTTTGGGAATACGAGTTTGTACAGTCTGATTGGGTGAACTCCAAACCTTATGTATCCTTTTTCTTCTTGGTCTTTTCCCCATTTGTGAGGGATTTTAACAGCACGTAAATCACTCTCCCATAAGTCTACATGAGGACCCGGCCCCGTGACTGCAACGTATTCTTCCATCAACTCACTCCAGTCATATCTTTCTTTTCTTTTTGTTTTGGGATTTCTCCCCATCCTTCTTCTTCCCACTTCTTCTCGAATGCATCTCTAACGAATGCGTTGTTTTCAATTCCTACTCCTGCGTCCTCGATTGCTTTTTCCAATCTTTTAACAGCATTCCTTGCTGCATAGATTTCAACTAATATATCTTCTTTCTTCATTTTGCGAGTATATCAAATCCTCCCCTCTCGAATCTTGCTGCCTTCTCTTCATCAGTTTCTACGTGTTTCACTTCAGATTGTCCAGCGATAGTTTCTCCACCAACTAGTTGGTCTGCATGGAGTCTTTCCTTACGTTCGATTAATTTCTCTTCTCTTTCTAGCAACGCTGCTTTTTCTGCATTAATCTTTGCAGCTTGAGCCAGAGTTGGCGAAAGTGGAGTATCATCCTTAGGAGTATCGATGTTGTTTCCTTCAGTTCCTTCTCCAGTTTCCGGAGTTGTTGGTTCAGTTGTTTTAACGTTTTCATTTTTCATATGTTAGAGAGGAACACACCCTTTATAAATCTTCCTATCCTATTCTAGATTGTAGAAGTTCCTCTGCTTCTTCAAATCTTTTCTCCCTGATTAATCTGAAGTATTCTGAATCTAATTCTTGTTCTCTAAGTTTGTCTTGTCTCTGTTGTTCTGCTTGTTGTTCGAAGAACGCTGTATCTTCTCCTCTTGCTTCTAATTCTCTCTCCCTCGCTGCCTCATCACTTACTCTCCTTTGTTCTGCAAATACTGATTCTCTTTCTCCCGACGCTATCTCTCTCCTTCTATCTAGACTTTCTTGAGCTAGTTTATTCTTAGTTGCTGCTGCTTTGTAGAACTCTTTTAATTTTAAATGAACATTTAAGAAAGGAATTGAGGACAGTATCTTATCCCATATACCGGGATTCAATACTTCATTAATTTCATTGATTGCTTCTTGTTCTCCTTGTAAATCTCCTGAGTTCTTCGCTGTCTCAACTCCGAAGTTAAGAGTTTGTAATGCTTCTTCTTTTATGAATCCTGCAAATGGGTATGACCCAATTACTGACACTAATAGTCCTGCTACTGCAATACTTGCTCCCGCCTTGGATATTAGTGAGGTAGATAATCCAACAGTCTTTGCGTTATTTGCAAATAGTGCTGCTGTCCCGAAGGTTGTTCCTGTTGTTGTTGCTGCTGCTGCTTGTCCAGGGATTACTGCTGTAGCTGCTACTTTCCCCGCTACTGCTGAACCCGCAAAGAATACAGCTGCTCCGATTCCTGCACCCACTAGTGCTGCAGTTCCTATTTGTTTTAGCTGATGCATTTGTTCTTTTTTCTCAAATAGTCTCGGTGATAAACTTCCAGGGTCTTCAGGGTCTAGTTGAATTACTTCAGGTTCTTCTTCTCTTGGAATTATTACTTCTTCTTCTTCTGGTGCTTGTGCTGTTGGAGCTTGAGGGGTAGGGGCTTGTGATGATGAACTTCGTGATGATGAACTCTTCTTCTTCTTAGTATTGATTACTGTTCTTCCTAATTCTACGTCTTTTTCTGCAACCCTCCTTTCAACGTCAGCTTTTTCCGCTGCTGTGAAAGGCCCTCCTAAGAATTGAATTTCTTCTTCTCTTGTTCCTCCTCCTTTCTTTCTTCTTACCATTATAATAGTTTGATGACCTCCTTCATAACGTCTGTGTTGTTTTTGATTACTTTTTCAGTTCTAAGCATAAACCATAAACACATGAAAATGGGAAACCCCACGGTAGAGATAAGTTCTATGTATTCCATCATTGTCCACTCCCTGCAGTTGTTTCGTTAGGTTGAACATTCTCTGGACCGTCCTTTGCTTTATCACTTAGTAATTCATTCTCCAGCGACGCTGGGAACTCTAATTCTATTACTAGGTTTAGTTGTGATAAACATTGTTCTTCTATGAATAGTTGTTCTTCTTCTATGATTTGTTGGAAAGCAAGATAGGCTATCTTAGCGCTTGCCTCTGTGAACTCTCCACTCCCTCCCACTATGATTTGTGGAACTCCTACTGCTTCGTAGAAGAATTTCCCTTGTTGGTCTATCCATGCTTTTGGGTCTAGTGTTGCGTTTGGTGCTACTGCCAATAGTTCAGATTCAGCTACATCAAATGGTTCATAGATATTCTCTCCTGCTCCTGTTGCAGCATCCATCTTCACTTTGTAGGCTGCTATTTCTGAAGGGTCATCTGTTTTCAATTTGAACTTCCATTGGGGTTTTACAAATCTATGCATTACTTGTTTGTAGTCTGCGATTGCTTCGTTCCTCGCTAGTATGATATTCTCTACTGCCTTGATTACAGAAGTCCCGTGGATTTGGTCAGCTACCCTGTTCCTTGCTAGATGGAATATCTTATCTGGTTTGAATTTCTTAGTGTTGGATTTCCCATCTACCCTAGTGCTTTGTTCATACCTCTTCAACATTCCATTTTTACCGACGATGATATTGATACTCCCCGGGTCCAGAGGTTTTAGATTTATTATATTCTTTTCTTTGTCTCTGATTATCTCACAGAACGAATCTCCCCCAATGTAGTAGGTTCTCACACAGTTCTCTAGTATTGTATTGAAAGTGTCCATACCATTTCCTTTGATTGTGTCTAGAATCATTGTTGTTGCTTCTTCTGCTTTGAATCCTTTTCCTATAGTCCATGTCGCTTTCGCGTTTATTGCTGCGTTTAGTTCTGGGATTTCATTGAAGTAACCTAGATATTGTGTCCAGTGAGTATTGCTCCATAGAGTCTCTCCCATCCCTTGCGGCCCATCTGTGACAGCTGTATCTACTGAGAAGTCTGTTCTCTGGTTGGTGCTTGCCACCATTGCATCTATTTTTCTCTCTGCCATTATAAGTCAAGTACCGTGTTTAGTATTAAGTCTTTTATCCCGGATTGTTCTTGTCCAATAGGAACTGCGAATCCTTCTTCTATCATTTGAAGTCCTATGTCAAATCCCTTATGTCTGATTTCTCCGAGAAGTCTTCCCCACTTCCCCACTCTATTCATTTTATTGACTATCACCTCTACCATTTCTCCCTCGATAAGTTCTTTCAATCTGTCTCTACTCCTTATTCCACCTTCCTCATTTAACTCTGCTGCTAGTAAGTTGCTCATTCTTATTGGGAAATCAAAGTCTCTGAATGAAGTTGTGACTCTTACAGTATCACCGTCGTTAACTTTGATTACTTTTGCATCGAAGTCTTCTGTTATTTGTTGGTGTGGGCTGTCGAAGTAATATAGATTCATCTGGTTGTTCGTCAGTTCTGGGAATCTTTTAAAGTCGTGTGCCATTATTTTATCCTGATTATAAATTTTAGTCTTGGAGTGTAAGATATTCTTGCTCCATATATTATATCTGTTGCGTCTAGTGTTGCAATGGTTAAGAAGTACCTTTTTGTTGAGTTATCTATCGTCGCTGTTGTTATTGTTGTATCTTCAGTGTTTAGTGATGCTGTTGCGTGGACTATTGAATCTGCTGTATCTGCTATATTTCTGCTTCTTAGGCTCCAAACTTCAGTAGTCACGTTTGAATAAACTACTGCTCCAGTTAGTATTGCTCCATGAGGTAAGTTTATAGACGCTGTTGGGGTTATACTTCCTCCATTTAATGTTAATATTCCATCTGTCGAACCATAACTTATATCTTCCACATCAGGTTCTAATCCTATGAAATCATAACCATTATAACTTTTATATTGAGTGTTAAGATTTGGTACCGCGGTTCCATTGTAAGAACTTAAAGGGTCTGTTACTGTTGCCCCATCACACACAACATATCCATCAGGGATTGTGAATAATGTCTCGTCAAATTCTACAATCCCTCCAACTGGAACATCTCCAATACTCCTACTCTCTTTCTCGACCAATGTCGTGCCTGCAATTAGTGTGTCTGCCATTATGCTTGATTGATGAACGTTACGCTCTCTTGATTTTTAATTAGTCCGATACATTGAATGAATCTCGCCCAACAAGTATTCATGAGATTCTCCGCTTCCCTTTGCGAATTATATCCTGAATTATCGTAGGCGATTAGAAAGTATCCACAATAGTTAGTCTCTATTTCTTTTAGAATTCCTTGTACGTCTGAGTTGAGTGCAGCAAAAGAGTCGGAGTAATTTGTTCTTGTTACAGTGTTTACGAACCCCTCTATTTCCAGTGCAAGTTGGTTTATGTTTGCTTCAGAGGCTCCGGTGGAGTTCACTCCAGAACCTGCTTTGAATTTGATTTCATCACTAGTTGCAAATATTCCTTCATGTGCCATTATATTAGCAGAATGCTCTTATATTTAAGCCTTTCGACTTTACCAACCATGCCGCTCTTATCAATCCTTCAGTGATATGTGAGTATTTTCCGAAGATTTTGACCCGTTTTGTGTCTTTTTCGACCTCAAATTGAATAGAAATGAGACTTCTTATCAATTCTTCCTCATTTTTGAATTTTATCAAACCCTGCTCCATCATGATTTTTAGGTTCCCATACATGTCTTCTTTTAGTAATCTCTTCGTTCCTCCATCCATATTAACTGACCGTGTCGCGTTGTTTAGGCCCACTGTTTTTCTTCTTAGTGAGTTGTGAGTTAGTAAGTAGTCGAGTATTGGAGTGCCCAATCCTCCATCATCTACTCCGATTTTCTTGTAGTTGTGTATTCTGTTTAGTGCGAGTATTCGGTTTACTGTCTCCCATGCTTTTACTCTTTCAGTAGTTTCGAATGATTTGACTGTTGTTAAGGCTCCGATATTTTCTACAGTTACGAAAGCATTCTGGTCACCTCCATAACCTCCAAAGTCTACACCTAAGTATGTTCTCCCCCCAGAATGAGGTCCGGAGAGAAAAGAATAAACTTCCGGTTTAGGGGGGAGTATGCAGGAGTCTATTAGTTCCTTTGTGAAGAATTGTTGTAATGAGTCGAGAAATTCTGCTTCATATTCTTGACAGAACTCTAATTTTGTCATTCGTTTACGTTCTTGGTCTAGAAATTCGTCACTAATCCTAGGGCAGTCTTCTGATTTTATATGAATGTGGTGAAATTCTCCACTTTGAAAGCAGTCGTAGAAAAAACCCTCATTACCCCTTGGAGTACTAAGTAAATCCAGAGTCCCCCCAGTAGTAGCCAACATAGGTCGAACAGCAACAAACACTGCGTCTGAGATATAATGTGCCTCATCAGCAACAAGTTTATCCACAGTAAACCCACGTAGGCCGTAGCCAGTAGTTCCAGCAGGTTCAGCCAATATTTTGCTACCATTTTCTAAAGTTATTTTGTGGAAGGTTGGTCTTCCTTTAATTTGTCTCTTAGCAAGCCCCATAATTTGAGCCTTAACTTTCTCAAGGAGCTCAATCGACTGCCTATCGACACTTGCAATGATGAGTGTTGTTGTTTTGGGATTGAGGAGGGCGAATAGAGCAACTCTGAGGCTTTCAGCAAAGCTTTTTCCGCTTTGACGACCTGCTCGTACAACAGTGTTTCCTTCATGTGCGATGTATTCTTTTTGCCAGTCATCTAATTTAATCTCCAACTTCTCCTCTACATAAGCAACCACATCTGGTGCATTCCATAAGTGAATTCCCGTGTTTTCTGAAGAAGTGTACTTTTTCGTCGATTTCTCTAAAGAGTCTAAGTCCGATGTGGATTGATTCTCCGAGACTTTCGAGTTTTTTCCTTTCTTCGATGATTTCCGCTTCATTTAGGCCTTCTTTTTTCCCCATATTAGTCTTCCCTTGGATTCTCTCATTTTATTAAGAACTATGAGGATTTTTATATATTCTAGAGTGATTCTCCTCGAACAACCCCATTTCATCATACATTCAGCGATTAACGGTTCCTTCTCCACACCTTTTAATTTTCTCACAGCTTCAGAAATTTCCCATATCCTCTTTTTTCTATTTTCTTCTTGTTCACTCATACATATGTGTGTGTGTCCCAGTATTTAAATGTATCGATTACTCTTCTTAGCTAGCTTAGCTACCTTGAACAACACTCTTCTTACTAAGCGCAAGCTTACTCTTGGTTGTGGGTTCAAGGCTTTTTCCTTGGCTTTTTTATTAAGTGCTCCATAAAATATATATGGGACACACACAACTTCATTTCTTACTTTATGAATTTTACTTCATACCGAGGGAGTCTATACAGCGGACACTTTCGTATTCCCGAAGGAAGTGACACTCCTTCAGACAGGTTACCGTCCGAACTATTATTATAATATGTCCTACTATATAAATACTTGTGGTCCCGCAGTTATAATTTATTTTCCTTTGACTCCTACCTATACTAAAACAAAAAAAAACCCAATAATCGCACAATATATACTAAACATATAACATAAGAGGGTTAAGAGGGCCGAAGAATATCGGCCCGGGGCCAGCAGGCCGGAGGCCATCTGGCCGGGCGGGGTTGTTAGGGGCAGAGCCCCTAACCAAAGCCTTACAGAGCCCAACCGAGCGAGGTTGGGCTTGTTATGGCTTTGCAGGGTAGCCTAGCCTGCTGCTAGGCCTGATATGGCTGGCCTAAACAGGCCAGCCCAAAGCCCAGATAGTCAACTAAGCCTCCTAAGAAGTATGGTGAGCCACTTTACTCTGTAAAGTGAGGTAATCCAGCTACTTAAGTCTTTACGTTGACTGTGCCCCCCGGAATACGTCAAGTTCAGCTTAGGAACGTTGTAAACGTACCACATCCATCATTTCCAATGATGCTTAGAGAAGCAAAAAAAAGAGGTGATGGGGCGATTGGGTGAACCCCGTTCACCCTCCGAGTCACACTATATGACTCTAACACCCCAACACTCTAAAATGCCAATACTCATACTTACGCCACAAGTACATAAAGTTTTGCCACCATTGACACTCACTCTCTATCATCTTCTACAAATTCATGTTCTGTATCGAAATGTCCCTTCATCTCTATTTTATATAAACATATAAAATCACATAATGTGCACTTATATGTTGGTTTCATCGAAATATTTAATTCTTCATCATATCCCATTTTCATATCCTCCAAATTTAGTTATTTATTAAGAGCTTGTGCTCCCAAAGGAAAGCACAAGCGTCACACTGTTGCCGGTGTGATACGTGTACCTGATTCTTACGCTTGTTGGCGGGCTTCCTTAGAGCCAATATGCCTAAGTATCTGCGTGCATGGTCACTCTCTCCCGGCAGACCTATACTTCTCATGACGACTACTCTTGTTACATTGACTACACACTCTTGCGAACTTCCCAATACTATTAAACGTATCCCCACAATACCTACATACTCGAGTGTATATCCTTTCAGGTAATCTCTTTTGTACATCTTCAACCACCACCCCATATGACTTACGAGAGCGCCCCGGCTTCGACGAACGCTTCCTATCTCCTCGTGTTCTTCTACTTCCCATTGTTACGGATTATAAAATGTGGGCTGTTAAGCCAGAGGTTTACCGACCAACTAACCCACATTCCAGTCTTTCCCGGTGTCAGAGAGATTCCCCTCACTGCAACACGGCAGGGGTTACACCTGCAAACCGATATCAGCATTTTACTACGTTTCGAACGTCTCGTGTTGCATATACCATATTTACTAAGAGGATGGCTCCCCAAAGAGGAGGGCAGGATTCAAACCTGCTAAAGGTCAGCATACATGGCATTCCTCCTCCTCATTACCCAAATAGGGCTTAATAATTAAATGCTAATTGCTTATTGTCATCCCAACCTTCCATCTTAGGATTCAATACAGGCCATTTGTCCCAGTCCTTAGTCTTATCATTCCAACACAAAGTTTCACCAGTCTCATTTCTATACTTCATTATCAGAGTACCAGTACTAATGAGACAACCCCATGAGTATTCCTTCTTGACTATAGGGGTGTTGTTATGCTTAAACGTATCCCTCCACATTTTCGCGTTTTTCACAGTTCCTTTAGAAACCACTTATACATATCCAATACCTCTACTTCACCAGGTTGTGGACAGTTACGATAAACTATTTTAGTGAGACATTGTGCCACGATTGATGCTTCACGAGTATTTGCCTTTGGTGTTTCAACAACTTTCTCAGCCACCGGAGTTATATTTCCGGGAGCGAAAGCTCGGATGTTGTAACCAACTCCCTTTGCTCCATTGTATTGCTTCATCTCTGCTTCACACTCAATATTCAGATTAGCACGTATTGCATTGGCAAGATTCTTATTCCCATCATTACCATCCCACACCGTCGCTGAACGTCCATCAGAGAGCATACAACTCTCGAACTTTTTACCTTCAACAGGCTTAATGCTTATTACTTTTATTTTTTCCATCATTCCCTCCTTTCAACACTTAATGTTTCCATACTATAGAGAGGCACACACACTATTTAAACCTTCCGGTAAGGGCAATTATAATAATTTCCAAAGCAATCAAAGTTGAATACTTTGTTAGGGTCACCACACTTCTCATACATCTGGGGACAGAAGTCATTCATCCTTTTTTCAGAATATACTATTGCATCAGCCAAGTCTTCCAACTTCCTAATCCTCCTTACTCTCCTCCGTTCCGCCCGACGCTGTTTACTGTTCATCAAGTATTTTCAAATCGTCATCAATCTCTTCAATGCATATCTCATGATGAGCCTTTGCCTCTATTAATTTTTCTCTAGTGATTGTTGTGACTTCCACATTCTCAATCTCTAAAGTGTCCTTATCTATTTTTGTTTTTTTTGCCATTATGTACCTCCAACCATTACCATTGTCATATTTCCGTGTTCTACATCGATGTTAGTAGTGTTTGTTAAGTTAGCAACATATAAAGATATTTGGTCATTGGCTGCACAATCACATATAGTAGTTCCTGCACTTGCACCAATATCACTACTATTAGCTATTGTTCTGTGAGCCACTCCACCATTTTGTGCAGTTCCATTAATCATAACTCCTTGTTCACATTGTATTGCAGCACTTGGAGAATTTTGAGCAACACTCATACTCCAATCTATTTTATATCTTCCTGCTCTTGTAGTGACTAAATAATGAGAACTACCAAAGGTAACATTATTAACTTCTCCAGTAGTCCATGTATT
>PJEL010003914.1_pt1 | contig 12489 bp, 10 predicted proteins | sample 1853271 | NCBI WGS metagenome assembly PJEL01 (sample SAMN08108733, study PRJNA415343) | Invertebrate metagenome, whole genome shotgun sequencing project. | host: Globobulimina | place: Sweden: Gullmar Fjord | collected 2015-08 | reverse complement strand
ACTCTTGAGTTTGAGCAAGGGGTTGCCGTCCAGCAAAAAGCCGACTTCAGAGTCTATGACGATATTAAGCAGAGCTTCGATGATTTTGTCTCTTTCGTGTCGGAAGGTCCAAGATACCAAGAGGCGATGAAGAAGGCGGCGAGTCCAAATGAATTTATTCGAGCGCTTCAGGATGCAGGCTATGCAACCGATCCTCAATATGCCGATAAAGTAATAAAAGTGATGAAGACCATTAGTCAGGATCTCAAGGCTGTGATACCGGGAGTACAACCATGAAAGTGATATTTTGTTTGCACATGGCAATTGAATCTGTGAGCGGCTTCGCTTTTAATTTTGATGGGAGTCTCTGCTAATGTCGATGAATCTTCTTAACATTGCCCGCACCGGGGTTTTGGCTTCGCAATCACAACTGGCGGTGACCAGTAATAACATTGCTAATGCCAATACTCAGGGGTATCACAGGCAGGTTGCTGAGCAATCCAGTCTAGAGTCACAGCGTGCGGGGAGTGAGTTCTATGGTTCCGGAACCTATATCTCAGACGTAAAGCGTATCTACAACGACTATGCCGCGCGTGAACTGCGCATCGGTCAGACGAGTGCCAGTGAAGCCCAAACGACACATACCAAGATGAGTGAGCTCGATCAGCTCTTCTCTCAAATAGGTAAGGCTGTGCCACAAGGGCTCAATGATTTCTTCGCAGGGCTTAACAGTCTGTCAGATCTTCCCGATGATATCGGTATAAGGGGAAGCGTACTGGGCTCTGCCGGACAACTGGCCACAAGCTTAAATCAGATGCAGTCTCATCTCGATGGTCAGATGAAACAGACCAATGATCAGATCGTCGGCATTACCGACCGAATCAATGAGATTAGTAAAGAGCTTGGCCATATCAATCAGGAGTTGATGAAGTCTCAAGGTGAGGATGCGCAGCTTCTCGATAAACAAGATGCTTTGATCCAAGAGTTGAGCCAATACTCAGAAGTTAACGTTATTCCCCTGGATACGGGGGCAAAGAGTGTCATGTTAGGCGGGGCCGTGATGTTGGTTTCCGGCGAAGTCTCTATGGCAATTGGCACTACACCCGGGGATCCTTTCGGCAGTGAGTCACAAATTACCGCCTCCATAGGGTCTCATAGTCAAGTTATCGATGGTTCAAAACTGGGTGGTCAGCTTGGTGCCTTGTTCGAGTTTCGTGACGAGACATTAGTCAAGGCGGAGCAGGAGCTTGGTCAGTTATCTCTGGGCGTTGCCGATGCATTTAACAAAGCCCAGAAAGAGGGCTTCGATCTAAACGGCGAAGTGGGCAAAGATATCTTTACAGACATTAACGATCCCACTATGTCTGTTGGAAGAGTCGGAGCGCTTAGCTCGAATACTGGTACTGCGTCGCTTAGGGTCAATATCGATGACTCCGGACAACTGTCTGGAAATAGCTACGAGCTATCTTACACCGCTCCGGCAACGTATGAACTCACAGATACCTTAACCGGCAGTATCACCCCGCTGACGCTAAACGGTACTCAGCTCGATGGTGCCGGCGGCTTTACAATTCATATTAACTCCGGCGCATTGGCAGATGGAGATACGTTTGAGATAAGGCCCGCTGCAGGCGCAGCCGCTGGGATCGCTGTTGTGATGACAGATCCTAAAGGTATCGCAGCCGCCGCTCCTAAGATCACTCCCGATGCGGCCAACTCCGGGAATACAGAGATAGAGATGGTGAGTATTGATAACAGAGCGGCTGCGGGTTTCCCTCTCACAGGCTCTGAACTCACCTTCGAGATCAACACTGCCGCGAATACGTTCGAAGTTTTCGATGCTACCGGTGCCTCTCTTGGTGCTGCCGCGGCATTCGTTCCACCTTCAATCAGTGCCTATGGCTTTACCTTCGACGTGACATCGACGGCGGCGGCAACGGACAGATTTACTTTCGATCTCTCATTTGCTCCGGGCGACAACACCAACTCGGTTGCCATGTCGAAGTTGAGTGAAACTAAGCTGATGAATGGTGGTACATCGACACTGACGGACGTATACCAAGGTACCAAGTTAAGTGTCGGCGGAAAAACAAAGGCGGCAGAAGTTGCTATGGGCTCTGCTCAAGCTGTTTATTCTCAGGCGTACAGCAGAGTGCAGAGTGAGTCTGGTGTCAACATAGATGAAGAGGCGGCCAATTTACTCCGCTTTCAACAAGCCTATCAGGCATCGGCTCGGATTATGACGACGGCTTCTGAAATTTTCGACACGCTATTTAACTCGACTCGATAGGGAAAGCGAAATGACTTTTTTAACTTCCAGATTAGTTCAGCGAGATAGGGGTTCGATATGAGAATTTCAACTGCACAGATGTTTAACCAAGGTATCACCAGTGTCTTGGATAGGCAGTCTGCGACCAGCAAGATTTTAGATCAACTATCGAGCGGGAAAAAAGTCAATACTGCCGGTGATGACCCTGTTGCCGCGGTTGGTATCGATAACCTGAATCAACAAAACGCTCTGGTCGATCAGTTTGTAAAGAACATCGAATATGCAACCAACCATTTGGCGATGTCTGAGAGCAAGTTAGGAACGGCTGAAAATTTGGTGAGCTCAACTCGTGAACAAGTATTGCGAGCGGTAAACGGCACCTTAGCCGATTCCGAGCGGCAAATGATTGCCGATGAACTGCGCGGAACCCTGGATGAACTGCTCAATGTTGCCAACAGCAAAGATGAGTCGGGCAATTATATGTTTTCCGGAAACGAAACCGGTACTCAACCATTTGCGTTCGATGCAACCGGAAACATCGTTTATAGCGGCGACAATGGTGTCAGGCAATCGGTTGTCGCGTCGGGGGTCACCATAGGTACCAATATTCCGGGTGACAGTGCATTTATGAATGCGCCCAGTGGTATGGGAGATTATAGCGCCAATTATCTGGCGACCCAAGCAGGTGATTTCAAAGTAGAAAGCGCCAAAATAACCAACCCGGCTGTTCATGTAGAGCAAACTTATACTTTTACTATGGTGGGAGCGGACTTAGAGATACGAGATGCCACCAACACCTTAGTACAGACAGAAGTGAATTTCGACTCGAGTAACCCCATTGTGCATAACGGTTTAGAAGTGAAACTCGACGGTATGCCTGCTGCCGGAGACAGTTTTAGTATCTCTCCTGCTGCCAGTGTGAGTATCTTCGACACCATAAATGAGGCGATTACTCTGCTGGAATCACCGAATAAAATAGATACGCCTCAGGGGATGGCTGAGTTGGCACAGGTATTGAATAACATTGACAGTGGTGTCAATCAAATAAGTATTGAACGGGGAGTAGCAGGTAATAATCTCAAGAGCCTCGAGAGCCACAACATGACTCATGTAGAGGAGAAAGTTGTCAATAGTTCGGCTTTATCTATGTTGGAAGATTTAGATTACGCTTCGGCAATTACCGAGTATGAGAAACAACAATTGGCGTTGAATGCGGTGTCCAATGTGTTCAGCAAAGTAGGTTCAGTTTCACTGTTTGATTACATTTAAACTTTATCACAAGTTTTTTTAGCCAAGGTCTAAGTCTTGGCAGTACAACCAAGAAGAGGAAATTAACATGGCTATTACGGTAAATACCAATGTGACTTCGATGAAGGCGCAGAAAAACCTAAATATCTCGAGTGGTGCTTTGGCGACCTCTATGGAGCGTTTATCCAGTGGTCTTCGCATTAACAGTGCAAAAGATGATGCCGCGGGTCTGGCCATCTCAAACCGTCTTAATTCACAAGTACGTGGTCTTGAAGTCGGTATGCGTAACGCTAACGATGCTATCTCTATCGCACAGATCGCAGAAGGCGCGATGCAAGAGCAGACTAATATGCTGCAACGTATGCGTGATTTGACCATCCAGTCTGAAAACGGTGCAAACAGCACACAAGATCTTGCTGCATTGAAAGCGGAAATGGATCAGCTAGTAACCGAAATTGATAATATTGGTACCAGCACAGCGTTTGGTAACACTAAGCTTTTGACTGGTGACTTCTCTAATACTGGTAAAGGTTTCCAGGTGGGTCACCAAGATGGCGAAGACATTAGAGTTGTGGTTAAGAAGACTGATAAGACGTCGTTATCTGTTGCAGCCTTAAATAATGCGACCTCTGCAAACCGAGCTTCTTCTTTGAAAGCCATCGATAAAGCGATTGCGACTATCGATACTCAACGTGGTGATTTAGGTGCGGTTCAGAACCGAGTGGCTCACAACATCAGTAACAGTGCCAATACTCAGGCTAACGTTGCCGACGCTAAGAGTCGTATCGTGGATGTGGATTTCGCCAAAGAGACTGCCGTCATGACTAAAAACCAAGTGTTGCAACAGACTGGCTCAACGATGCTTGCACAGGCAAATCAGCTCCCACAAGTTGCACTTTCGTTACTCGGGTAAGCATGGATATCGCTATTAAAGTGGCTCAATTTTACTTCGTGTCGAGTCACTTTAAGCCTTATTTCATAAATTGCTCTCCAATTTGCAATTGAATTTTAAGACTTTTTTAAAAATTGCTGTTTTTTTGATAAAAATAACTAAAGATAAAAACTCCTCTGCCGTTAAATATACTGTAACCAATTAGCTCCGCCTGGCTTGAAGCAGACAGGCAAGTTCTTAAGTCAGGTATAAAGAGGAATCAATCATGGCTATTACAGTAAACACAAACGTTACTTCGCTTAAAGCCCAGAAAAACCTAAATAATTCTAGTAGTGGACTAGCAACCTCAATGGAGCGTCTATCAAGTGGTTTGCGTATTAACAGCGCAAAAGACGATGCCGCCGGTCTTGCAATTTCGAACCGTTTGAATAGTCAGGTTCGAGGCCTTGAAGTGGGTATGCGTAACGCAAACGATGCAATCTCAATCGCTCAAATTGCAGAAGGCGCGATGCAAGAGCAGACGAACATGCTACAACGTATGCGTGACTTGACCGTTCAGTCTGAAAACGGTGCAAACAGCACTGCGGATCTTACGGCGTTGAAAGCAGAAATGGATCAGTTAGCAACTGAGATTGACAATATTGGTACAACCACAGCATTTGGTAACACTAAGCTTATGACTGGTACTTTCTCAACTGACGGAGGTAAATCCTTCCAGGTGGGTGCCCAAGACGGTGAAGACGTTAAAGTTAAAGTTCTAAAGACAGATAAGACATCGCTATCGGTTGCGGCCTTGAATAATGCGACTTCTGCAAACCGAGCCTCATCTTTGAAGGCTATCGATAAAGCGATTGCGACTATCGATACTCAGCGTGGTGATTTAGGTGCGATTCAGAACCGTCTGTCTCACAACATCAGTAACAGTGCGAACACTCAGGCTAACGTAGCCGACGCTAAGAGCCGTATTGTAGATGTGGATTTCGCCAAAGAAACCTCCACTATGACTAAGAACCAGGTACTACAGCAAACGGGTTCTGCAATGTTAGCGCAAGCAAACCAGTTACCTCAAGTAGCACTTTCATTACTATAAATGATAATGTAACAAGGTTATAGTTGATAGTAGAAAGGGAGGTTCGGCGACGGATCTCCCTTTAATGGTTTAAGGATAAACTAGGTAAGTTAGGAGGGGTATGGTCATGGACATCAATTTTACAAGCTCATCTAGCGCGGCAGCGACTAAGGTTGAGATAGGTACAGGGACTGTTAAAGCTGGAACCGTAGAAGGTGCAGAACTTGAGCCGAACACTATAATTAAAGCTGTAGAGGAAGCCGAAAAAAGCGCTTCCGAAGAGCCAAAGTTGAATGAAGAAGAGTTACAGAATTTAGTCGAAGACTTGTCCAGTATGATGTCAGTTATGCGTAAAGGGCTCGCATTTAAAATCGATGAACATTCTGGCACGAATGTTGTCAGTGTTATGGACATCGAATCGGGTGATCTAATTCGGCAGATCCCCAATGAAGAAGCGTTAAAATTAGCGCGGAAGTTGACTGAGGTAACGGGTCTTTTGATGCAAACGGAAGCCTGATCCTTCTATCAAAGATTATTTAGCAGTAAGAGAATATTTGTTTAGTAAGAGGTTTTTATGGCATTAACGGCGACAGGAATAGGCTCTGGGCTCGATATTAACACCATTGTCGGTGTGCTTGTTGATGCTGAGAAAGTACCTAAAGAAGCAATGTTCGATAAAACTGAAAAGACGATCGATGCGAAAGTATCGGCGATAGGCACATTAAAGAGTGCCTTATCGACATTTCAGGACGCGTTAGAAAAGCTTCAAGATGGTGGTAGCTTAAACCAGAGAACCGTCTCCACTGGAGAGAGTAGTTATCTGACCGCAACTGCCGATAAAACATCACAATCCGGTAGTTATAATGTCAAGGTTGAACAGTTAGCTCAGCAGCATAAAGTTGCCGGTATCAATGTTGCCGATCCCAGCGTCCCAGTTGGAGAGGGGAGCTTAGATCTGACGGTTAACGGTAATAATTTTTCCGTAACTGTTGGTGCCACCGATTCACTCGAAGATATCGCTAATAATATCAATAGTGCAACCGATAACGTCGGTGTTACGGCGACGATTATTACCAGTGATGCGGGGAGCAGGCTGGTATTAAGTTCAAATACAGAAGGTACTGATAGCCAGATAGGCGTGGTCGCAAACGATACTGTGGGTACCGGGCTTAATGATATGTTTGGTGGTGCTAATCTTTCTGAACTTCAAATCGCAAAGAACTCGATAGTCCATGTCGATGGTCAGCAATTAACGTCTCAGACTAATGAAGTTAAAGGTGCCATTACCGGGGTGACACTTAGTCTGACTGATGCAGATTTAAATAAAACAACCCTAGTTAAAGTTGAACTGGATAAAGACGCCGTTAAAGAGAATGTGCAAGGCTTCGTCGATGCGTATAACAGTTTAATAAGTACTATCGATAAACTGTCTGCTTATGATGTTGAGAAAAAAGAAGCCGCAGCACTTCAGGGGGACTCCATGGTCCGCTCAATTGAATCTCAATTGAGAACTATGATCAGCTCAAGGGTGACCGTCGGTAGCGAAACTGTGGCACTTTATGATATCGGCGTCGAAGCGGACCGTTATGGCAAGCTGTCAGTCGATAGTGACAAGCTTGATACCGCGATTGAAGAGAATATGAGCGGTATCGAAGGCCTGTTTTCGACAAAAGATACCGGTATTGCAAACCGTTTAGACACAGTAGTTGACAGTTATATAAAACCCACAACAGGTTTAATTGATACCAGAAATAATGCTTATACCAGTGATAAACAGCGCCTGGATGATCAGCGTGAAGCCTTTACCCTGAAGATGGAGCAATTAAACGCCAGATTGATGAAGCAGTTTAATGCGATGGATCTGATTGTGGGTAATTTAAACCAACAGGCTTCCGGTATTGTCAATGGCTTAAACGCTTTACCTGGCGTAGTTAGAACTCAAAACTAATCTGGGTGTTACTTGAATAGGAGGTCTCTTGCGAGCTCTACCTCAGCTGGAAAAATTAAATAAATCTGTATCGGAAACTTTATCTGAGCTGGAGAACATTCCGGCAGAAGATGAGACTGCTGATGAGTTGGTATTAAATTTGCAGAAGTTAGTTGAACAGCGTCAACTTTTACTCGAAGAGTTGCTAACTTCTCCAAAAGATGAAGATAGACCTGTGCTGGAAAGCCAATTAGCGTTAACGCAGCAATTTGAGCAGCAAGCTAAGCGAGTGTTACTGCACAGGCAAGAGCTTTTGCATCTTGGAAGAAAAAGTAAACGCCAAATTAATGTTTACAAATCAATAGGTGCCAAATAGGTAGGTATATATGAGAAAATCACTGCAATCATATCGCAAAGTGTCAGTTGAGAGTGAAATCTCGGTTGCTTCCCCCCACAGAATCATTCAGATGATGTTTGAAGGTGCACTGCAGCGTTTAGCTCAGAGTCGATATGCGATTGAGAATAACGATGTTGCCAATAAAGGGATCTATATCGGTAAGGCAGTAGGTATTATTACCGGGTTAAATAACAGTTTGAATATGGAAGCCGGTGGAGATATCCCGACGAATTTAAGTGCTCTTTATGATTTTATGTTACGTCGCGTTTCTGAAGCGAATCTAAACAATGATGTTCAGGCGATCGATGATGTTTGTGACATTCTAAGAACCATTAAAGAGGGTTGGGATGCGATTCCGACCGAGCAACATCATATGGCATCACACAACGAAGCCGTGTAAATTCAAAATCGGTTTATGGGGGGAAACCCCCAAAATAATCGTCAAAAGTCAATTAATTGACAAGCGAATCTGGATTCGTTGAATATTTCAGCTAAAATCAATGGAGTGCAGCTAAAATCAATTCAGGTTTGCATTAAATGCATCAGAGACTTGCTAATAGCTTGCTGATAATACACTATTCCTTACGGTAGTGATTTTGTTCAGTTTGTATTGGAAACACTACACAGCTTTTTAAGCAACAAACACTAATAATTAATGCGAATAATAACGAGCGCTTTACGGCTTTTTTAATGATGCAAACAGATCAACGAATTCTACTTGTCGGTAACCAGTCTGAGCGAATTAATCGCTTGTCGTGCGTATTTGAGTTTTTAGGTGAGCAAGTTGAGCTGGTCGCAGTCGATAAGCTCGAGCTGCGAATTCAAAACACTCGATTCAGAGCCTTGGTTATTTCAGCCGAAACTCAATCTAAAGAGTTACTTCAATCTCTTGCCGGGACATTGCCCTGGCAACCAATATTGCTGCTCGGAGATTTAACGGGCGTTACAGCATCTAATGTTTTGGGTCATATTGAGGAACCCCTCAATTATCCTCAATTGACCGAGCTGCTACATTTTTGTCAGGTCTTCGGCCAGGCTAAACGTCCGGATATTCCCACCAGCGTCAATCAGACTAAGCTATTCAGGAGTATGGTAGGACGAAGCGATGGTATTGCTCAGGTTCGTCATCTTATCAGTCAAGTTGCCAGCTCTGATGCTACGGTGTTGGTGTTAGGTCAGTCCGGGACTGGTAAAGAGGTTGTAGCCCGTAATATTCACTACATCTCTGAACGTCGCGATGGCCCATTTATCCCGGTCAATTGTGGTGCCATTCCCGCGGAACTCCTCGAAAGTGAGTTGTTCGGTCATGAGAAGGGATCGTTTACCGGTGCGATTAGTGCCCGTAAAGGACGCTTCGAATTAGCCGAGAAAGGCACTCTCTTCCTTGATGAGATAGGTGATATGCCTCTGCAGATGCAAGTGAAGCTATTACGTGTATTGCAGGAGAAGGTATTTGAACGGGTAGGAGGGAGTAAGTCTATTACTACCGACGTTCGCGTCGTCGCCGCGACTCATCGAGATCTCGAAGAGATGATCACTAACGGTCAGTTTCGTGAAGATCTCTATTATCGATTGAATGTTTTCCCTATCGAAATGCCTGCCCTGTGTGAGAGAAAAGATGATATACCTCTCTTGCTTCAGGAGTTAGTCAGTCGGGTTTACAACGAAGGTCGTGGTAAGGTTCGTTTTACCCAAAGAGCGATAGAGTCGCTGAAGGAGCACGCCTGGGCTGGCAATGTGAGAGAGCTCTCGAATTTGGTTGAGCGTCTTACCATTCTTTACCCCGGTGGATTGGTCGATGTTAATGATCTTCCTGTTAAGTATCGTCACATAGATGTGCCTGAATACTGTGTCGAGGTGAGTGAAGAGGAGCTTGAGCGTGATGCGTTAGCTTCGATATTCAGTAATGATGAACCGGTCGATATTCCTGAAACACGTTTTCCAAGCGAGTTACCCCCGGAAGGCGTTAATCTCAAAGACCTTCTCGCTGAGCTTGAGATAGATATGATTAGGCAAGCGTTAGAACAACAAGATAATGTCGTTGCCAGAGCGGCTGAAATGTTAGGTATCAGACGCACGACTCTCGTCGAAAAGATGAGAAAATATGGAATGGGTAAAGATTAAATAGAAGTTCCTAGGAACTAGTTTCTAGTTCCTAGTTCCTCGCCCCTCGCCCCTTCTTTTCCTCTTGGCACACTTCGTGCAACCCCTCCGTTAGCAGCAATTTTTTGACGGAGTCGATATGTCCGTAAACCCTCAAATTCAACTTGATACTTTAAATCAGCACTCTCCAAGATGGTTGGAAACAGCACCTGCTGCCAACATGTCAAATCGAATGGAGCGCATCCTTCAGGCTATGCCTTCGGGAGTCGTGATCATTAATGGTGATGGGTTAGTCACGGATGCTAATCCAGTGGCCGTTGAACTCTTGGGATTACCATTAGAGGGCTTAAGGTGGATTCAGGTCATTAACCGTGCCTTTTCTCCACAAGATGACGATGGCCATGAAGTTTCACTTCGTAACGGTCGCAGAGTTAAGCTCGCGATAACCCCGTTGACGCCAGAACCGGGCCAGCTGATAGTGCTGACGGATCTGACCGAGACCCGTCTGCTGCAAAAGAATTTATCACACCTTCAGCGCCTTTCTGCACTAGGAAAGATGGTGGCAACGCTTGCCCATCAAGTGCGTACGCCATTGACTGCGGCCCTGCTATACGCCTCAAATTTAGCCAGCCCGAGAATATCAGAAGCTTCCAGAAGCCGTTTTCAGAAGAAGCTCGTCGATAGGCTAAATGAGCTGGAACATCAGGTAAACGATATGTTGCTGATGGCAAAGGGACGTCAACAAGAGCAAGGTGAAGCAGAGACTGTCGATTCGATTATGGGAAGTGTGCTGGCGAATTGCGAACCCATTGCAAAGCAACATTCATGCAAGCTTGAATTTATCGATGAATCCAGTGGTGAGTTTCTGGCCAATGCCAGCGCATTAAGCTCGGCTATCAACAACCTTGTGGTTAACAGCATAGAAGCTGGCGCGACTCAGATTGAGTTGAAAGGGCGAGAATCGGCTCACGAACTTCAGATCGACGTCACCGACAATGGCAAAGGCTTAGATAAGGCGATGCAGAAGAAAGTGATGGAACCATTTTTTACGACTAAACCCCAGGGAACAGGGCTTGGCCTTGCCGTTGTTCAGTCGGTGGTGGCTAATCATGGCGGAAAGATTCACTTTAGGTGCGAGAAAGGAATGGGTTGCAGAGCTTCCTTACACTTTCCCAAGTTACAACAAATGACAGATAAAGAAGATCTTTTACAGGAAGGTTTATCTAAACAAGCTGAGGAGTCATCTCATGTCTGAAGGCAAAATACTCTTGGTTGAGGATGACCATTCGCTCAGGGAAGCCCTATTAGATACGCTATTGCTGGCACAATATGAGTGCACCGATGTTGGCTCTGCCGAAGAGGCCATCATTAAGCTGAAAGATGAATCATTCGATATGGTGATAAGTGATGTGCAGATGGAGGGGATTGGAGGCATAGGTTTGCTCAATTACCTTCATCAAAATACTCAAATACCCGTGCTGTTAATGACGGCTTATGCCACCATAGATAATGCGGTTAATGCGATTAAATTGGGCGCTGTCGATTATCTGGCAAAACCCTTTGCTCCTGAGGTGTTATTAAATCAGGTTTCTCGTTATATGAAGCCTAAACTGGTGCAAGATCAACCCATTGTCGCCGATGACAAGAGTCTTGCGTTACTCAGTTTAGCTCAAAAGGTGGCGGCATCCGATGCTTCCGTGATGATTATGGGACCGAGTGGCTCAGGAAAAGAGGTGTTAGCGCGCTATATTCATCAAAACAGCAGCCGTGTCGAAGGGCCGTTTGTGGCAATTAATTGTGCCGCGATTCCTGAGAACATGCTCGAAGCCACTCTTTTTGGTTATGAGAAAGGGGCCTTTACCGGTGCCTATCAGGCTTGCCCCGGAAAATTTGAACAGGCGCAGGGAGGGACTCTGCTGCTGGATGAAATTTCCGAGATGGAGCTAGGACTACAGGCCAAGCTTTTGCGTGTACTTCAAGAGCGCGAGGTTGAGCGACTCGGGGGGCGTAAGAATATCAAACTGGATGTCAGAGTGCTCGCGACGTCGAATCGTGATCTTAAGTCTCTGGCGAGCTCTGGGGAGTTTCGTGAGGATCTTTATTACCGAATCAACGTCTTTCCACTGACATGGCCGGCGTTAAATCAAAGGCCGGCTGATATCTTACCGCTAGCCAGACACTTACTGTTAAGGCATGCCACGTCATCGGGATTAGCCGAAGTACCTGAGTTCGATGAAAGTGCTTCAAGGCGCTTATTGACACACCGGTGGCCCGGCAATGTCAGAGAGTTAGATAATGTGATCCAACGAGCCTTGATACTTCAAAGCGGCACGGTTATCGGCGTTAATGACCTTATAATAGACTCACAGGATGGATTGCTTAATCAGGATAGATCCGACATTGCGCAAAATATTGAACCTAAGCCTGCCGAACTCGATGGGCTCGGGGATGAGCTAAAGGCCCAAGAGCATGTCATTATTCTCGAGACGCTGACTCAATGTCAGGGAAGTCGTAAGCTTGTCGCCGAAAAGTTAGGAATAAGTGCAAGAACCCTCAGGTATAAGATGGCCAAAATGCGGGATATGGGAATACTGATCCCGGCTTA
>PJEL010003913.1_pt1 | contig 12491 bp, 9 predicted proteins | sample 1853271 | NCBI WGS metagenome assembly PJEL01 (sample SAMN08108733, study PRJNA415343) | Invertebrate metagenome, whole genome shotgun sequencing project. | host: Globobulimina | place: Sweden: Gullmar Fjord | collected 2015-08 | reverse complement strand
TTTTGGGACAAATTTTCAATCTGAGACAGATTTTGGCTCCGGAAAAATGACATATTTTGAGAAATTTGGAAATAAAAAAAAGACACCCCGAAGGATGTCTGATTTTTGAAGATATTTATTGTGGATCGCTATCATATTCATCGTCATCGTCATCTGATTCGGATTTTGGATTATCTGATTCATCGTCACTGAAGTAATCTGCTTCAATATCTGCCACCTCAAACTCATCTAGTTCCTCTGCGATGGTCTGAGGCTTTATGAAGCTACTGATCTTATCGTTCATAACTTTTTGTTTTTTGATAGTACTCTTTTGTAATGATCTTTTCTGTTTAAATTCTGTTCTTATATCATTTATGAAATTTTTCCTACACCTGGTACGCATACCATTTTCATATCTGTTAAGATATTCTGAGTCTTTGTCACCATATAGATCATTGATTGTGGGTAGGTGGATCCAATAACATAGTCTTCTGTTATTGAAACACTTGCTAGACTTCTCTAGTATTGCACCGGCACACCTGTTGTCGATGAATGCTGTGAGTTTCTTGCTGCGTCTCATCCTGGATAGTGTTTTTGCTGTATTTGCATTGAGATACTTTGTATATACTTGCTGGAATAATCTCTTGTCGATTACTACCATATCCTTTTCATAATAATACATCTCTGTTGATAATTCTAATTCGTCGTCCTTATTGATTAAGCTGTTGAAGAATTGTTTGGTGATACTGCCTGACATCATACGATAGTAATCTGGCGTCAATGGTCTTGCATCCTCCCATGAACGCTGATCCTCGCCCAAACTGACATTGTATTTAGCTAAGTACATACCGAAAAGGTATTTGACATACTTGCATGTCATACAGTAGTCGATTCTTCTCACTGTTTCTCTTTCCTCGACCTTTCTGAATGTGAATACAGAGGTTCGTCTGTCTTTATCGGTGAAATATACACCATCACACTCATTTGTTGTCTGGAAATATCTTACGAAGGTATTAATCTTCTGGATTGGTTTGTTTTTCTGGTTGAATGTAGCGTGTCTTCTCTGAGCCATATCTTTTAGTTCTGCATGGTACTTGAATGATATATCTGCCTCTATTTCCTCGAACACATTCATTAATGTATGACAATGTGCTACACTATGTTTCTCTTGAGACTGCTCAATCGAACAGAATACTGCCAAACTACGTCCCAGCATCGACTCTAGCATCTTGGTGAAGGAAGATTTACCTGTACCGTGATACTTTGAGAAGAATACCAGTAGTGCGCATGGTACGAACTTAGGATTCTGGAACATATTGCCCAGATATTGCATTAGATAGTCGAATGATTTCTCAGCTAATTCTATTTCAGATTGGATTCCGGACTGTTTCGCTACGAAACCACCACAGATGTTATCTTTAATATGTTGTATCCAGAAAGCAAAGTCGGTATGAGCTTGTTGTGGGATATTTGCAGCCTCTGCAGGTGTAATGATATCCATAAAACCGAAGCCGGGAAACATATTATAATGTCCTACATTGGCTTTTGCTTGATAATTGAGTGTTCTGCCCTGTGATTTGAGATCTAATAGTTTTTGTACCGATATTGGTTCGAATTTTACACTTCTATACGCCTGTTTATCTTTATCTGCCTTGTATCTATCAAAGAAACTTCTTGATTTTGGCCATTCCTTTTCCTCGTCCCATGTATGATAGTAGAGATCTGTAAACGCCTGGGATAGAAACGGTACTAATACGCGTCTCATCTGGCCTGTGTAGATATCTTTCTCATAATCAAGGTTGAAGTATTCATTGGTGCTTCTAATATAGACAAATTGTCTTTCAAACGCCTCCCTGACCTGTTTGTAGGTATCCTGGTTTTCTGCATCACACAGATGTTCCATATTCCATAGTTCGGCTAATGCATCTGTATGCATATCCGCTTCTAATTCTGCTTTTCTAGTTAGGACATCTAACTCTTCTTTCTTTCTCATCAATTCTACATTATTTGGATCGTTTGTGATCATTGTGTTAATCTCGTGGCGTAAATTTCTCTCTCGCCTGTAATCCTCTAGACTTGTTTGTATATTTAGCTCTTCTAATCTCTTTTCTTCATCAACCTCTGGTAACTCTGCCACATGGTCGTCTGGGATAACTTCTTTTTCTTCTCGGGGGTTGGAATCCAACAGTGATCGCTTTCTTTCTGTATATTCTGGATCCAATTTCTCAACAAATCCTGTACACCTTTGGCTGTGGCACCTCACTGTAATCAAACCTGTGCGTTTATTGAATACCAAATAATTATTGTTGTTATTATGGTCTATTCCACACCGTTTGTCAATGATATTGTACGATAGTGAGCATGAATTGTTTCCATTTCCTTGTGTTCCTACGTCAGATAGCAGAGTCAGACTGTATCTATCGACGATTCTTTGTATCTTTCTATCACAAGTGACATTAGATACCTGACTGATTTTCTTCTTTGTCATGCCCTCTACAACCACGTTAGAGAACTCTACTGGCTTGCAATAGTCTGTAATGGTTATCATATGCTTGTGTAGATCCTCGACGCCCTTGTAGTTTAGAGGTTTCATCATAGATACTGGATCGTCCCTGTTTTTCTTTGAGTACGGTGGTCTGAATTTGTTCAATCCGCCTCTATAGATCATAAGATCTATTCCTGTGATACCATTCTTTTTGAATTGCGGCTCGTAATATCTTACAAAAGCACCTAGTTCGTTGAAATGGACCTTAGTAGTCCACAATACGAAGTGAATAGATACCTTATATTTTCGTTTTATCGTACCATCATCCTGTTTCTTATCCACCCATCTGCAATCTTCAGATATAGCGAAGTCCTTTGGTTCTGCTGAGAATAGATGACATAGTATACGTAGTATTTTATATATCTTCTCGTTGACATAGTCCAAGTTTTCCGTCTCGATTGTCTCATCATAGTCCCAATGTGGTTTCACCATAGGTGTCAGGATGTCATTAGAATCGAACATCTCGAAATATGAGAGCCCTTTTCTTTTATCTACATCCAATTCACGCATGAATTCGCGCACTACTGCTCTATAATTGCCTGTAATCAATGGTGCTTGTAGTCCAAATGCTAATCCCATATTCATCTGAGATATATCAAACGAGTCTACTGCGTCCCTGGTAGGTTGCATATTGACTCTATCAAAGTCTGGTGATTTCTTATCGAAGGCACACAGTTTTAATACTTGATTCTTTTCTACATTTTGTTCCAATAAAGTGATTTTTTCGAATAGAGAGTATTTTGCTTTGATCTTAGTGGCACGGTTTCGTTTCAGTTTGTTGAGTTCCTTGGTTAACATAGCGTGTTTTGCATCATTTATGGTTTCGCACAGCTCTTCTTCCATGGTTTCTATTAACAATTCCACTGAGTCGATTACTTCTGGTACTACTGAATATTTTTCCCGAGCTTTTTCTAGCTCTTCAATCTTTTTCTTTGTAGGCTTGATATATTGTGGTGCTATAATGGCTATTCCATTCTCAATTACAGATTCCACTGCAGGTCGCAGGCTTCTATGTGAGTTTGGAACATCACATGATGCGATACGAGCAGTCTGTTGTATAGTCATTTGCTTTGCCCATTGTTTTCCTGCTTCTTTCTTATGCACAGGACACATACCACTGATGTGATCGGTCTTTGCGATACATGTTAGATTTATACATTTGATCAATTTGTCTTTACATTTGAAACATTTTGGGAAGTCACCTTTTACTGTAGTGATTTGACATGCTGCACATTTTCTTATATTACATGGACCGCATCTATTTCTAGAGGTGATGATGCAATTCTTTTTACATTGTGTGCATATTTGCTTCTCTGTGTGGTCATTACAGAACTCTCTCTTTCTAGAATTGTACATAAAACATCCTTCTTTCAAACATTTGGATGTATTGCATAATAGGCAGCTATTGAATGTACTCTTTAGCATGTGTCTATTGCATTTGACACAGTTTTGTTTTTGTTCTGGACTTGCATTTTCTATTTTCGTACAGCTATTACACATTGAAGAATTTCCTGAGATGTTAAACCTATCACATCTTCTGCATTTGTTCATACAGCTTACATTTTCCTGTACTTTTTGTTCCTCAGGTAAATCAAACTCGAGCTCTAATGGACACTCTGGTTCTGACATACATTCTTGTTCATGATGCTGTGGGAAACAATCATATGGATCCTGATCATTGAACCAAACTGGAATATGAGATTTTTTTGCGGCTTGTTTGGCCAAATATTTTTTGTATCCATCATCTACTGACATTTTTGAAACTTGAGTTTCTTCGCTTGAATTAATCGGTATCATCTTGTATATACTGTTGTTTGGATTTTATTTGTTTAAGTGATTTTGCAAAAAAAAATACACCCCGAAGGATGTTTTTTGTGATTAAGGTCGTCTTGACCAACTAATTATTCGAATACGTTCGATCATTGCTCTCATTGTTCGGTATCTACGAGCCAAATCAGGATCGGCTCGATCGTTTGTATTGCGGGCTATCTGATCTATAATTTCAGTATAATATTCTTGGTCTAACTGTGATCTGTTGCGTATGTGCTTAATATTTCTTTTCATCTCTTCCGTATATCCTACCATATCAACGAGACCGTGTAACATCAAACTATTCCTATTAGCGATCCATGTTTGGGTCTGATCTGGCTCTGAAATAATTATTCCATTGCTACTTGTCACTGTTCGATCTTCAGGTTCTGTTGATTTTTCTTCAGTCTCATTTGATTTTTGTTCTGTGTCGGTCATATTGTATATCAGGTATAGGTATTTATTTTTTACCCTGATGAGAAGCTCATGAAACATCCACATCTAGCAAAACACCATTAGAAACGTTCATCCGTATGATTCTAGTATAATGATCAAATAGCAAAATCTGAGGATTAGCAGCGAACTGTTCTGAAAAATTAGTATACACTGTTACTTGTCCGGATTTCTTATATCCCCTGCCCCATTTGTAATGGAAGAAAATACCAGCATCCAACCATTCCTTTATTGTCTCTACTTTCGACAAGTATGATAGCCCTTTCGAGTATAATAGGGTCTCGTAATATCTCTGTATCACATCCATAATGCCACCTTCTCTATCCACAATAATATTTGGAATAGGATCGGGTAGAGTAATTCCATCTTTCATCAGATAGTATCTTACCAAATTCTGTTCTGCATTGCCAGAGATAACAAATTTGCTTCTAGATAGGGTGATATCTTCACCTACAGCTGCATCCTGGAATGCCAGAGTCAATGAATGATTCTTGTCATCAACATTAAATACATGAGATGTCAGAGAACTCGTTGTAATATTCTGGGATCCGCATTGTATGTCACTGATACTTAGTGTTTTAGATCCTGATTGAGGACTATTGTTTTCCTGAGCACTGACTATTAATAGAATGCTCGATATGTCCACGAGGTATTTTGTAGCATCCGCTGCATCGTTGGGACCCCGATGTTCTCTATTACTCAACCCCTCTACTGCATATTTCTGCCATATTCCATTGGCATGAGGAGTCAATTGTAGACAATATGTTCCACATACAGTCTCTTTGATATCAAAGAATCCTATTGGTGGTTTCCAAATAAGGTCAATATAATTTGATCCTTGTGATCTGAATTGAGACGCATGAGGGATCTTCCGTATATCGAAAACAGCATAATTGCCACCACCATCCGCATTGATCGCTGTTTGTCTTGGAAATGGCGATACAGTCATAGTTAGAGCAGTCGGAACTGTGGTAACTGTATAGATATTCGTCCGTGGTTCCTCATCACCATTTGTTGCTGGGATAGATATTTTCACTTTATCACCCACAGAGAAATCATGCCTGATATCTAGTTCATCACCTACTACTACATTGGCATCTGCAAAAGTAAATAAACCATTTGCTGCCCCTAGAGCTATTGTATCTGCACCGACTTCGAAATTAGTATTCTTGAATGACTCTGCCCTGTCTAAAGATGCGATACTTTCCTCGCTGTATCTTTCTTGTTTCTCTATACCGTCTTCAGATACATCCATGATTCTGTCATTGATATAGATCTGCTGATAATTTGTCGTACTCAGTAGAGCACCTCTCTTGTCCATAGAATTATATAGTCTGCTCTTGAGTGCAGCGCATTGTGCTACATAGTCATTCCACTCAGACACCACAGTACCATTGGCACGCATACATATCTGTTGGAAAAGGTTATCACACACATTCATATTTGGTGCTATCCCGAAATCCTTAGTTAGTCGAGTACCATCACCTTTTGTGATTCTCATTCTGAGTTTTATGAAACTCTTATCGGGGATCCATGTATTCGAAGATCCTAGATTGAATTTGAAATTGATATGGCTACTTGAAAAATTTCCCTGGATTGCTCGTTCTGGCTGAACTTCTCTGAAATAATTGTAATTCATCTGTTGTTATAGTAGTATGCTAGAAAATAATCCTTCCTATTACTATAACATGCCGACAAATAATACATTTTTACAGACAAGTCTCACAAAGGCGAAAAATTCTTCAGAAAAAACATTAAAGAAACTATTGGATGTGACTGTAGGTGGTATTGAAATTACAGGAGGTACCATATCTGTCGATAATCTTCCAGCAGTTCAAGATATCCAAACAGCAGGACTAACCAATCAAGTACAGGTTGCTATCAATGAAGGTGATATAGGTGGTGATATCCCTGTCCAATCCGAACAATGGCCTGATGCGTTAGGTCAATTAGATAAGAGCGAGAGTGTCTCAGTGACTCTTGCAGTAGATCAAGAAGAGATAGATGTCATATCCAGCCAGATGCCAGAAGACTTAGGGCAAAAAGAGATGGCAGAGAGCATGAGTGTTACTATAGCAGATGATCAGACCTCTATCCTTATCAATACACCACAATTACCTTCAGGTACGGGGCAAAAGAGCATGGCAAACAGTATGAGCGTGGCCATGGCAAGCAATATGTCTTCTATCCTTGTGGATACGCCACAATTAGCAAACTCATTAGGTCAAAAAACTATGAGTGCATCGGCAGGTATTGTGATAGCCTCAGACCAATCTACTCTACCTGTATCCAGTCTTCAAATCCCTGTTTCATTAGGTAAACAAGATAATACAGATAGCATGTCTATCACTCTCTCGTCTAATGAACCTAGAATAGAGGTCTGGTCAGAACAAATGCCTCTGACGATTGGCGAAAAATTTAGATTCGAATCAATGTCAGTCACATTATCGAAAGACGAACCTGCGATCGCAACAGATATAACACATATGGACGGTAATCAGATCAAACTAGGAAAAGGAGTATCAGAAGATTCTCTCAGAGTGGTCGTAGCAAATGACAATGATACTCTGATATGTTCTAATCTCGGAATTAATCGAGGTAATCCGAATATACATTCGATCCAAGCAAATGCATACAGAAACAATCTAATGCCAGGTTATACAGTAGTATCAGCAGGGGTTGCTGATGGGCAGCATTTCCACTTACCTACTTCAGCAGTGACCTCATTTGATGTTGTTTCCTCATCTGGTCTGGATGTTTATAATGTTGGAATAGGTGCTTGGACTATCGAGGTATTCTGGGAGGATGCAGATAAAGTAGAACAACATACGACAGTGCAATTGAATGGTACAACAGCAGTACCCATCACGATGATCACTGGATTCTTTAGATTTGTGAAAGCAAGAACGACTACAACTGGAACCAATAATCAGAACCAGGGGGACGTATCTATATACGAGACAGGGACGATTGCAAATCTCTATGGGATGATTGGCGCTGGGTGTAATATGAACTCACAATTAACTATGTATATCCCACCCGATCACACATTCTATCCAAAGAACTTGAATGCAAATGGATTCATTGATGACGACGATCTTATTATAGTTCGATTGAAAGCCAAGGGCGCTGATTCATTGATTTGGTCAAGGGTTTATATTTGGCATTGGCATAATGTCGGATCATACACAATGAACTGGAATTTCCTAGCAGATAAATTTTCTGCCAAGTCCGTCACAGGCGACGAGAGTTATGCTCATGGTCTAGATATTATGGGAGAGGTACAGAAAGTCATCCATGGTGCAGGAGGTGGTGCGGATATTGTTGTGAATCTTGGTGGTTTCTATATGTATGACGGGGCATAACGGGATAAACTAAGAAAGCGGCAAGAGAAAGTGAAAAAAGTAATCAGACATCCTCTGGGTGTCTTTTTTATTCTATATGGGCTTAAAAAGAACAAATAAGGCGTAACATAGTAAGGTAAACGACACATATCTAATCACATCATATACAATATGAATATAACAGAAGTAATCAATATGTCAGTAGAACATCTCAGAGCAGAAATTGCCATAGCAGAAAGGAAAGTAGAAGAGCTAAAAAATAAATTGGTAGATGCAATACGGGCAGAAAAATCTGCAAAGAGACGTATGGAACAATACATGTATCCCACATCACATGCGTTAGATTTGTCGTCTTCAGACTCGGAATCGGTAAGTGATGATACAGATGAACAGATGGAAGAGCGTGCAAGAAAAGTAATCTCTGAAATGAAAACTATCATAGAAGAAATGGGAAAAACTGTATAATTAGACATCCTCCGGGGTGTCTTTTTTTATTTTCAGAACATAGATTGGTCCCATGTAGGGATAAACAATAAATATCTAATCACATTATATACAATATGAACAGAATCAAATATACACAAGAAGAAATAAACAACATGACACTAGAGCAAATAGATGCAGAAATAGTTGCCATGAGAGAAGATTTGAAAACGTTTGATGAAGAATTGGCAATGTGTCGTGCAGAATTGGAAGAACTAGAGAAAATAAAACAGGATTTTTTTGACTCTTTAGCTGATAATGATCCATTGTCGTCATCAGACCACGATATAGATACATCATCATATTCTGACGACTTTGGATCCTATCTCGATTGGCAACATTCTGCAGACGAACTACATGAAGATATATATGGAATGATGGCACCATTCCCAGATGCTTTTGAATGGCTTAATCAAGAGAAAACCAACAGTGAATCTGATCCTTGTCCTGCTGCTATAGCGGCATTTAAAAAACAGCAAGAGGAAGAGGAGGCTACAGAAAAATGGAAACAGAGGATGAGAGCTAGTCTTGCAAAAATAATAGAACTTTATGATGACTAATAAATAATAAAATATAGATCATTCTATAACTGCCATGCCAAAACCATCCAAAAAACCAATAATCAAACCTCAAAGAAAATTAAAGATACACCAAGAGCAGAAAGCAATGTATCCATGTATTCCAAAGAGGGATCCTAGATATCCAGGAAAGTGGGTATACGAATTACAACCAGTAGATGGCGAATAAATTAAATGTCCTTCGGGATATTTTTTTTTGCAATTTTTTTTATTGGCTCATACTATAACAATGGCAATGAAAGCAGTAAGATATGGCGAGTATCAGCAAATATCACCTGAACGAGATGTAACAGCAGATGGTTTTCCCAGAGGCAAGATAAACTTTATCATGCAAAGTAGTTCTACAAAGTGCTGGAATCCCTATCGGTCATACATCAGAATGAGATTAAGGCTGAGTAAAGCAGACGGCGATCCTCTAGAGCTGAGCGATGGTATTGGTCCCAGTATGTTCCAAGGGGATACTCTATGGCAACAGATGAATATCTCATGTAATGGTACGAGAATCAGTGGCATAGATGATTATGTCCCACAAGTATCTGCGTTAAGACAGAGATACGCCATCTCAGAGACAAGACGAAAGTTTATAGATACACTTAATTTTGCACAGGCCAATGTACATGAGAGAATTAATGAGGTATCAGAGGACGGTATCGATTATAGCCATCCTGTGGAAGAGCAATTACATCCAGGGGATCAGGCGTCAACTATAGAATATGCTTTCCCTATCAACTCTACAGATTACGTTGATATGGGATTCCTACCAAACATAACAGTCCAGATTACACAGGCGAATAATGGCCGAGCTATTTTTGGTGCCTTTGGTCTCGGTGAGAATGATATCAGACAACATTTGAGAATAGGCGATATATGTGAATATATCGATACTAATGGTGCGAACCATCTGGATACATTCATCATACACAGTTTTGTGGATGCCGCAACAGCACAAATATCAACAATGAACTCTGCGCGTGTTGTTAACTCGGCCGCTACAGCTATAGACAATATAGCTCCTCTAGCTCCTCTGGGAGTCATTAGACAAGCCAACATATATGAAAATGGCGGGGTGATGACTGGTGTCAATACATTATGGACAGAAGAATTAATTCCTGGCGATTTTATATTGAATCAGGAGACTGGTGAGAAATATGAAGTAACACGTGTTGCGAACAATACAACTTGCTTAGTGTATCCGCCACCACGACAAGAGATTTTCCCAACACAAAATTGGCTTAGGATCAGAAGATCTCATTCTAGACAAGTCACAGAATATGAGATATGTTTTAAACCATGTATGGGTTTATTCTCAGTAGATGAGTATCTCGGTGGTAAATGGAAATTAGAGCTGATCCCTCACAGTAATGGGAAGTATCAGAAACGGGCAATAGAATCAATTATAGATAAAGATATAGGGGTCGACTTCGACTTTGAAGTATTAGATATGCAGATGTATGCATGGATAGGAACAAGAACCAGCGGTATGAATGGCATGAAGAAATACGGATTCAGTGAGATAAGATGTCAGGGTCAGACTGTAACTCATCATTCATTACAGAATAAAGCGTTTGTCATCAATAAAAACTCACATATGTTCACTATGGCGTTCCAGAAACCAGACAGCGGCGAGGATTCATCTTTCTCTGTCAGTAAATTCAGGATGTTGAATGATTATGAAAAGAGAATTTCGAGATATCAGTTGAGAACGAATTCACATACAATTCCAACCCCACTTCCTCAGATTGATACAAATCCCGCACAAAACAGAGACTTTGCTACCCAGCAATATTATGAAACTATGCATTACAACAGAGCCTACACGCACGATAGTCCAGAGAATTTATCAGATTGGTTCAGTAGAGGACCTTACTATTCATATGCTATTCCAAATAGAAATGATGGTAATTCCTCAATGCTGTTTGTCTCTACAGAATTCAATGACGTGGTACCAGAGAACTTTTCTCTATTGGTATTCGATCACTTCTACAAGACATTCGAATTGGAATATGAATCAGGATTGGTAAAGAATGTAAGAGAAATTACAAAGGAAAACTAAATTGAAAACCACAGCCAAAGAAAGGCTTCTTTTTTTTTGCAGAATTTTCCATTGATATGAGAAGCAAAAAAAATATCCCGAAGGATACTTGTTTAGATGTACATTAGGCCTGCTTTGCCGAAGTTATCATGTACACAGAGTGCTGCCAGACATCTTTGACCACAGTCTGATTCTAGTTCTTTTTGTTCTTTATCATTTTCAGTGGCAATGGTGATTCCATTTCCCGATCCGATCAACCCAGGGATTATTTTTGATGTCCTTCTACCAAACGAGTCATACACAATTATGGAAGGCCCATCTTTTACGAGGGATATCCAATGTGTACCTGCCTGTTTACTGGTATCCAGATTAGTGATGGCGTATTGACCATCTTTCATAGTAGGGATTTGATCCGAAGCAAATGTGCCAATGTATTTCTTTCCAAATAGACCCTTGCCCATCTGAGTTAGTTGTGACGTCACAGTTTCTTCTTTACCCATCTTTGATTGGATTTGGTTTAGATATACATTGTATGCTGATTCTGCTTTTTTCTTCATCCTATACTATTTACCACCAAATTTAGTTTTATTATACAGCTTATTTCCCAGAGCATGTTTCTTTTTACTGATGATCTTCCCATTACGTTCCATCAGATCTGCCTTTAATAGGCCACCTTTTGTCTTCTTATGTAGTCCATGCCACACAGAGTATTTGTCACATTTGATACGTCCCGATGGGTTTCTAACACATCCTCGAGGAAGGGCACCCAAGGCTTTCTTTTTACCTGAACCACCTAACCAACTCTCTGCAGCAGAACCAATCGCTTTCCCTGCCAATTTGCTTGCCGCTGCTGGATTATGTAAGAGATATTGATAGAATCCGTATGCCCCTAAACCCGCAGCAGTACCTGCGACTCCCAAAGCACTAGCAAAACGACCTGCAGTTCCAGAGCCTTTCATCTTCTTCTTACTTACAACAATCTTCGCAATCTTCTTCACCACATTAGGATACATTCTCATATATTCTTCCATGCTGGGAGATTTCTTTCCACGTCCTTCTACCTGTCCTACAATCAGATCCTTTGCGATAGTCGCTATCTTATCGATGGCCGATGGGTTTGCTCTTAGATACTTGAACAATGCAAGACCCGCTGCACCTACCATTGCTTTCTTGAGGATCCCTGAACCACTCTGTTTTTTGTAGTGTGACAGAACAAACTTTGCTTCCTCAGGATGATTCTTAATGTATCTGAGATGTTTGACTGGTAT
>PJEL010003912.1_pt1 | contig 12492 bp, 8 predicted proteins | sample 1853271 | NCBI WGS metagenome assembly PJEL01 (sample SAMN08108733, study PRJNA415343) | Invertebrate metagenome, whole genome shotgun sequencing project. | host: Globobulimina | place: Sweden: Gullmar Fjord | collected 2015-08 | reverse complement strand
TTAAACGCTCCTAGTATTGATTCGGGAATAGCACAGGGTTTATTCTGACTAAAGTCAACACAAGCTATGCGTACTTTGGCAGTACATAACACTTGTTTAGCTTGGTTGGTTATTTGTTGCTGAAACACTAAACTAGCGCGTTTCAACGTTATTATGGTGGAACTTACTTCAAGTAAATCATCTAGTTTTGCTGAAGCAAGATTATCCATTTCAACTTTTCTGACCACAAAACCTAACTTTTGTTGCAAAAAAGTTTCTTGATTGATACCTATTTCTCTAAGCCACTCTGTTCGAGCGCGTTCAAAAAACTTTAAGTAGTTTGCATAATAGACAATACCACCCGCATCCGTATCTTCGTAATACACACGAATACCGAAATTGTGGGCCGCTGCAGATGTTGATTGTAATGAGACTTCAGACATTGATATATTGGCTATTAACTACAGTTGAGTAAGCTACATTTTTTGTGGCTCTATAGTAATAGATAAAGTGATAGGCAAACAAGGTAAGTAATGTAATAAATTTCAATTTTAAGCAGAAAAATCACTAAAATTTAACAATTCGAGAATAAATACCCATCCGACTTCAAAATGCAGGGTTCAGCTGGAATTAGAAACGTCTTTAGGCAAGGTCAATTAGTTGTTTAATAGTCACTCTATTTTCAATTAATTTAACGCTGCATAAAACGTTTCTAAACCAGCCCATCGGGGAAAACAGAGCAAATCATACTCAGCGCTGCATTTGTCATTAAGGGAGTAACCATTAACAAAAAATGCATCTTGATTATGAATCGCTCTGATTTCCTGAAACGAGCATCTTCAAGTGGGATGGGTATTAAACAAAAAAAAGCGCCATTTGGCGCTTTTTAAATATTTATCAGTAGTTAGTGATTAACTATGACGTGGTGCACGTTCTGTACGACGAGGAGCACGCTTTTGGTTAACAACAGCTTCATCTGATGTGGTAATTGCAAGAGGTTGACGACGAACGCGAACACCTTTCAACTGTTTAAACAAATCATCAGGGATACCTTTCGGTAACTGAACAAAGCTATGCTTGTCATGTAAGTTAATAGCACCAATGTAGCTACTATCTAATGATATTTCATTAGCGATAGCGCCAACAATATCACCTGGACGTGCGCCATGCTCTTTACCTACTTCTAGACGGTAAGTCTGCCAATCAACATCATTACGGTTTACTTTTTCTTTACGAGGTCTTTCATCACGTTGACCGCGATTGTTACTTCTTTCACCACGACTATCACTACGAGAGTCACGACGATTATCTCTACCACGGTCATTACCACGGCTGTTACGGTCATTACGATCGTTACGTTCACGTGCATCACGACGAGGCTTTGGATCTTCCTTTGGTTGAAGCGGTTGCTTCATTTGCTTTTGGAAAAGCAATGCTGCAGCAAGATCAATCATTGAAACTTCAGACTCAGCAGCCATACCTTCAACGATTTCACGCATTGCCGAGATATCTTTATCTGCAACAATTTTTGCTACTTCAACACGAGTACGCTCAATACGAATTTTACCGATTTCTTGAATGTTTGGTAATTGATAATCCAATACGGTACCAGATGTTAAACGCTCATAGTGACGGATTGAATACATTTCACGTGGACGTACAAATGAAATTGACATACCTTCGCGACCAGCACGACCAGTACGACCAATACGGTGAACATATGCTTCGTTATCACCTGGTAAGTCATAGTTTATAACTAATGAAATACGAGGAATATCTAGACCACGAGCAACAACATCTGTAGCAACTAAAATAGATGATTTACCGGATTTCATTTGGTCAATACAGCGTTCACGTTGCGCTTGGTTCATATCACCATTTAATGCAAGTGCTGGGTAACCCGCACGCTCTAATTTTTCAGCAACATCTACTGTATCGTTACGAGTACGTACAAATATAATCATTGCATCGTAATCAACTACTTCAGCTATACGCTCTAAAGCAGTCATTTTAGTAATGCCACTAACTTTCCATGCGTACTGAGTAATGTTGGCTTTTGCTTTTTTTACTGCAGCAACTTTAATATGCTCTGGATCTTTTAAGAAACGGTTAGCAATTTTGCGAATCGCTGGTGGCATTGTTGCCGAGAACAAACACATTTGAGTGGTTTTTGGTAAGTGATCCAAAATCCATTGGATGTCTTCTAAAAAGCCCATGTTTAACATTTCATCGGCTTCATCTAATACACATACTCGTAGATCACCAAGTTTTAGGCTTTTACGACGTAAGTGATCCATTAAACGACCCGGTGTACCAACAACAACTTGTGCTCCACGCTCTAGTTGTTGAAATTGTGGTCCGTATGATTGACCACCGTACAATGTAGCAACACGTAAACCTTTCATGTCTTTACCGAAAGACTCAATTGCTTCAGCAACTTGCATTGCTAATTCACGTGTAGGTGCTAACACCATTAATTGTGGTTTTCTAATCGAAGTATCGATTTTTGCTAGTGCAGGCAAACCAAAGGCAGCAGTTTTACCAGTACCCGTTTGTGCTTCACCTAATACGTCTTTACCTTCAAGTAATGGCGGGATAGTACGTGCTTGAATATCGGTAGCAGAGGCAAAACCAATAGAAAGAACAGCAGATAATAAGTTTTCAGGTAAGCCTAAAGAGGCAAAAGGAACAGCTTCGGTTACAGTTTCAGTTTTTTGATCAGTCATAAATAATTTTCATCTTCGCAAGGCAGGTGTATTACTTGAGCATAATTACTTGGGCGTAATTTTTGAAAATCAATCACAAAGCAGCCGCCAAATTAACGGGTGTTAATTAGCTGCACTTATATAGCATTTGATTTAAATTGCTAAGTCTTAACCTGCGTAAAATATATACGAGGAAACCACCAGGAAGACTTTAGGCGCATAGCGTTCTATTGACGCTATATTTCTTGCTAATTCTAGGGTCGAATTAGCTGGGCAAGTCTATTGGGCGGTAAAACCCCACTCATCTCGATGTACTTATACGTCCATTTAACTAATTGATAGTTGGTACAAGTAAGTCGTTAATCGGACTAACTTTGGCTGAAATTCATTCAACCTGTTATCGAGGCGCGCATTATACAGAGATTTAGAGGATAGGCAAGTACTTTATAAAATAACGTCTTGGTACAAATTGGAGTATTTTACTTTGTGAGTATTAAATAGAAACTTTCTTAGTGACTCCCTTCCGGTTTGCAGGTCTTTAAATTTAGCCGCTACAACACCTTCATCTTGCCGAACTAAATCAAGCTCTAATTTGAGGGGCTTTTCACCCGCTAAGCTCATTTCTAAAGCATTGTGCTGAAAAATAGCGTCACCACTCTTTAAGTGAGGGACTCTTAGGGTCAATCCTGTTGCAGAAAGTGATAGCACTTCAATTTTTTGATTGTGAATGACATCGAACAGTGCCACATTTTGAGGTGTACTCACGCGCCAGCTACGCTCATTACCCTTAACATCAATAATTTCAGGGGTACCTAATTTAGGAGAGAACTCACCTTCCTTATTGAATGACAAGGTCGTTGGAAACCATAATTGGTAATGGCTAACTTCAGCGAGTAGAGTTAATTTACTACTCGCTAAAACCTGACGTAAAGAGTGAGGGATATTGGTTTGCACACTGAGTTGAAGATCTGTCTCCTCGACCATGCAATCTGTCGACTCCTCAGTAAAAACATTACTGAAAAAATCTAATTCTTCTGTCGAGAATTCCATTGTCAAACCATATACTTTGTTACTATTAGGTTAACAACGATAACAAAAACACAACAACAGTGCAATTTTAGAACTAAAGCAGCCCATTTATTAAGCGTACAGCTGTAAATCTTACTCCTCAGGGCCGTTGAGTATATCAGCAAAATTTTCCAGTTTATCAAGTGCTAAGCCATGAATTGATTTACGCGGATATCTCCCTGTTCTGCTAATAGAGCCTGCTTCAACTTTCATTAATATTTCTAATGCTTGATCGATACTTTCTACGGCATAGATAGCAAATTCACCGCGAGATACCGCATCAATCACTTCATTATTAAGCATTAAATTAATCACATTAGTTTTAGGAATAATAACACCTTGTGATCCCGTTAAGCCCTTGTCTTGGCACAATTGGAAAAAGCCTTCTATTTTTTCATTAACACCACCAATAGACTGCACTTCACCATGCTGATTGATTGACCCTGTTACCGCCAGACTTTGATCTATAGGCAATAAAGTGATGGCTGAAATCAGCGCACAAAGCTCTGCCATTGAAGCACTATCACCATCGATATGCCCATAAGATTGCTCTATTGCTATGTTAGCTGAAATAGTGACAGGAAAAGTTTGTCCGTATTTATGACCCAAATACCCAGTTAATAACAACACACCTTTTGAGTGAATTGATTTCCCAAGATCAACTTCCCGTTCAATATCGGTAACCCCTTCACTACCTGCATATACTGTCGCGGTTATACGCGCAGGTGTGCCAAAAACGCTATCCCCTATTTCAAGCACAGTTAAACCATTTACTTTACCAACAAATTTCCCTTCTGTGCTTATCAATACTTGTTGCTCTTTGATCTCACTAAGCCAAGTTTCGCTTAAGCGCCCAATACGGCGCTTTTTCGCGGCTTGTGCCAACGCGATATGTTGAGCAGTTAGTGGTCCTTCACTACCTTGTTTTGTCCAACAATAATTAGCCTCATCAAGTAAGTCATTCACTTGCACAATATTTGCCGATACTTTCTCTTTATGCTCACCACGCCTAAGGGCATAACGAACTAACTCTAATACCGCCTCATCACTAACCTCTGGATAATTATGTTTATCCGCACGCTGCCTTATTAGCTGGCCAAAAGCGATTAAGTTACTATCGGTTTTATCTAAGTGACGGTCAAAATCTGCTAATACTCTAAATAACTCGGTAAACTCTTGATCATAGTCTTGCAGGGTATAATAAATTTCAGCATCCCCCAGTAGAATAACTTTAACCTGCAACGGAATTTTTTCCGGCTGTAAACTATAGCCACTCGGTTGGCTATATTCTGAGTAAGGGTTTTCAATAGTAATTTGTTGTGTTTTTAACGCCAGTTTCAAACGAGACCACACCATAGGCTGGCTTAATACTTTATCGGCATCTAACAATAAATAACCACCATTTGCCTTGTGCAAGGCGCCAGGTCTTATCAAACGATAACTGGTATAGCTACTGCCCTGAAAGCTGGCAAAATCAACATGGCCAAATAAATTTTGATAGGTCGGATTTTGCTCATATACCACCGGAGCACCTTGACTATCATCACGAGGGACAAGCAAGTTTGGTAAAAAACGTTCCACCAGCAATTTTCGTAGCTCTTTATCTGTTGGTGCATCATCTGATTCAGTGACTAAAATTTCTAAAACCGCATCAACAACATGGCTTTTAACTTTACTTAAATAATTTAATACACCTTCATTTTTACTAAATTCTTTTTCTAATTCAGTTAAGTAAGGTTTAATGCCCTGCTCTGCTGTATCATTTTTTAGTTGTCTCAATTGGTCAAAAGAAAGTCGCTTCCACAGCGGTAATTCCAATAATTGCTCTGCAAGTACACTTTCCAGCTCACTTAATACCTTATAAAACTTTGTTCGTTCACCTTCTGCTAAGTTAGCAAATTCTTTATCATTTAAAGGTTTACCGTCAACTAATGGCGAAAAACCTACTTCACCATTTTCTTCATATAAAACTACATTTTCCTTCAAGGCTATTTCTTCAACCGCAGAAATTGCTTGATCATATTTCTGATTAAATTCGCGATCAATAGCTGACTTTTGTCTCTGGTAACCGGGGTTATCAAAAACCTCCGGAAACAAGCTGAGTAAGCCATCAATAAACTTATTTAGACTGGTTAATAGTCGCTTACCATCACCGGGTTTAACCGATAACGTTAATGGAATATGGCTTTCATCAAAATTATTGGTGTAGCACCATTCATCAGGTGCCGTTTCAGCTGTAGCAAGGGAGGTTAACATTTGCTTGATCAATGTCTGCCTTCCTGTGCCATGCTCACCAAGCGCAAAAACATTAAAACCAATGGCTGACATTGATAAGCCAAACTCTAATGCTTCTTTAGCACGTTCATGGCCCACAAAGGCCTGCATGGCAGCAGTTGATTTTTTACTTAATGAACTCTTATTGTTGGAAAACAAAGAGGCAGATAAAGGAGAAGTAAGTGCGTCGACAGTAAGGTGAGTTTGTTCGGCAAGGCAAGCAAGAGGTTTAGTCATATAAATCCTTTAAGCACGTTATAAAATACCGTGTGTAATAAATAAAGTATCGAGGTTAACGTTGTAGCTCTGGTTTATAAAAGAGCATTATTAATATAGTTTTTTCGATAATTGGTCGCTAGTGTACTGAGTAATATTTATGTCAACAAGTTGATAAAAGGTTAATTAAATTAATAAATGTTAAGGATTGAGTGGTAAACGGATAAAATCACTTGAACCACAATGGACACAATCACTAATTTGACTGAAATGCATAATAGTCAATTTTTCATCACATTGTTCACATTGCAGCTCACCAAAACCAATAAAATCACCGCTTTGGTAAATGCCGTCATGACTAAAATCATCAACAAGCTCCGCCCATTCAACTTGTGACTTATCTGTCATTTTCGCTAAGTTATCCCACAAGGTTTCATTCAACAAACCTAAATAAACAGAATGCTCGGCTTGAGCTCGATTAAGCTGATAAAAATCATGCAGATCATATTTTAAGTTTTCGACAAATTGCTGTAGTTTTTCTTCAGACATTGCTTCAGCAGCACTTGCGTACAATTTAGCTTGTTTAATAAACTCATCAATATGTGGCTTTTGTTCACTTTTAACTTCAACAAGCCAATTGTTGAGCTTTTGATAAATACCAGCAAAGTAATCATTTTGTTGTGACATAAGCGTTTCCTCTTGGAGTCTTACTTTAACTATATACCCAAGCCACATGAAGATACAGGATTCAGCTGGAATTAAAAACGTATTTAGGCAAGGCTTTGATTGAAGAGAATGGTTGTTCCCTTGTCGAGTTCAATAACGCTGCATAAATCGTTTTTAAACCAGCCCTGCGGGGATGTCTGAGCTAACCATGCACTTCGTTGTCTTCTTTTTTAAGAGAATAACCATTAATAAAAGGAGACGCCTTGACCAAAATTAGCTCTGCCATCCTGAAACTCGCATCTTCAAGTAGCTTGGGTATAGCTTCAGCTTAAGCTAAAGGAAAAGTTAAAAATTAAGCTTGTTTATGCTTAATTATGCTTGTTGTTACCCAGCTAGATAAGGTATTCTACTGCGATAATCTAACATCGATTTACTTACACTCTGTGAATATTTATATCCCATAGAGATTAACTCGATAACACCTTAAAAGCATTAGAGAAAACCTTAATGGAAGCCATTTATAATCCTCAAGCGATAGAAGCAACAGTACAAAAGTTTTGGACTGATAACAACACCTTTCAAGCGATTGAAAACCCAGACAAAGAAAAGTTTTATTGCTTAGCTATGTTCCCTTACCCAAGTGGTCGACTACACATGGGTCATGTACGTAACTACAGTTTAGGTGATGTTATTTCTCGCTACCAGCGCATGCAAGGTAAAAATGTAATGCAGCCAATGGGTTGGGATGCTTTTGGTTTACCTGCTGAAAACGCTGCTATTAAGAATAATACTGCACCTGGTAACTGGACTTACCAAAACATTGATTACATGCGTAACCAATTACAATCACTAGGTTTTGGTTATGACTGGGGGCGTGAATTAGCAACCTGTAAACAAGATTACTATCGCTGGGAACAATGGTTCTTCACTAAGCTTTATGAAAAAGGCTTAGTTTATAAGAAAAACGCTACTGTTAACTGGGATCCTGTTGACCAAACAGTATTAGCTAATGAGCAGGTTATTGACGGTCGCGGCTGGCGCTCTGGTGCAAAAGTTGAACGTAAAGAGATTCCGCAGTGGTTTATCAAAATTACCGCTTATGCTGAAGAACTACTTAATGATTTAGACCAATTAACTGAATGGCCTGAACAAGTAAAAACCATGCAACGTAACTGGATCGGTCGCTCACAAGGTGTTGAGATGACTTTTGAAGTTAGCGATTCAGATGAAAAGTTTGATATCTATACCACTCGTCCTGATACCTTGATGGGTGTTACTTACGTAGCACTTGCTGCACAACATCCTTTAGCGTTAGCTGCATCAAAAGATAACAGCGAATTAGCATCGTTTATCGAAGAATGTAAAAGCAGTAAAACCACTGAAGCCGATATGGCTGCAATGGAAAAGAAAGGTGTTGATACCGGCCTTAAAGCTATTCACCCAGTAACAGGTGAGTTAGTGCCAGTATGGGCAGCAAACTTTGTATTGATGGATTACGGCTCAGGCGCGGTAATGTCAGTACCAGGTCATGATCAACGTGATTATGAGTTTGCCACTAAATACGGTTTAGCGATTAAGCAAGTCATTGCTGGTCAAGAAGGCGATGATATTGACAATGCAGCTATCACTGAAAAATCAACCTTAGTTAATTCTGGCGAATTTGATGGCTTAGATTTTGAGCAAGCCTTTAAAGCGATTAGCGAAAAGTTAACTAGCGAAGGTAAAGGTAAAGTAACTACTAACTACCGCCTACGTGACTGGGGCGTTTCTCGCCAACGTTACTGGGGTACACCAATCCCAATGATTAACCTTGCAAACGGTGAGTCTGTACCTGTTCCTGAAAATGAATTACCGGTAGTGCTACCTGAAGATGTGGTAATGAATGGCACTACGTCACCGATTAAAGATGACCCTGAATGGGCTAAAACAACTTATAACGGTGAAGAAGCATTACGCGAAACAGATACTTTCGACACCTTTATGGAGTCTTCATGGTATTACGCGCGTTACTGTTCGCCAAATGATGATACTCAAATGCTTGATCCTGCCAAAGCAAACTACTGGTTGCCGGTAGATCAATATATTGGCGGCATTGAACATGCAATTTTACATTTACTTTACTCGCGCTTTTTCCATAAATTATTACGCGATGTTGGCTTAGTAGAATGTGACGAACCATTTAAGAAGCTTTTATGTCAAGGCATGGTATTAGCTGATACTTATTACCGTGAATCTGACAACGGCGCACAAGAATGGATTGCACCAAGTGATGTAACCGTTGAGCGTGATGAAAAAGGCAATGTTACTTCATCAATTAGTAAGCTTGATGGCCAGCCTGTTTTATCTGCTGGTATGAGCAAGATGTCAAAATCAAAAAACAACGGTATTGACCCGCAAGAAGTTATTGAAAAATACGGCGCAGATACCGTGCGTTTATTTATCATGTTCACTTCACCACCTGAGCAAACCTTAGAATGGTCTGATGCGGGTGTTGAAGGTGCGCACCGCTTTGTTAAACGTGTTTATAAGTTAAGCAATGATTTTGTTGAAAGCACTCAAGGTTCAGCCGTTGCTAATCTTGCTGAGTTAACATTAAACGCTGACCAGAAGAAATTACGTCGTGAACTGCACAAAACTATTGCTAAGGTTACAGATGATATAGGTCGTCGTAATACCTTTAACACCGCTATTGCTGCCATCATGGAATTGATGAATCATTTAGGCAAAGCAAAGTTAAACAGTGATGAAGATAAAGCAGTAATGCAAGAAGCCGTTCGTGCTGTAGTACTAATGTTAACGCCAATCACTCCTCATTTATGTCATCATTTATGGCAAGTTGTTGGTGGCAGTGACGTCAATGTTGAAGATGCTCCTTGGCCTGTTGTTGATGACAGCGCAATGGTTGAAGATGAAAAGCTAATCATTGTTCAGGTTAATGGTAAATTACGTGCCAAAATTACTGTTGCTGCTGATGCAAGTAAAGAAGAAGTTGAAGCGTTGGGCTTAAATGATGAAAGTGTATTGAAATTTACCGACGGTAATACTATACGTAAAGTTATTTATATTCCGGGTAAATTACTGAACATTGTCGCGAACTAGACCGTTTTGTCATTAATAACTAAAAGCCGCGCAGGGCTAAAAACTTTATTAATAGCTCTGTTAACCACAAGCGTTTTAACTGCTTGTGGTTTTCAGTTGCGTGGTGATTACTTACTCGATGATGAGTTACAAACACTTTATCTGACATCAACCGATGTGCACGGTGAGTTAACTCGATTGGTTAAACTCAACTTAACCCGTAGCCAAGTTAAAGTATTAAAAAGCTCTGAAGCTGACATTCCTGAACTGCGTATTGTTGCTGATAAGCTTGATAGACGTACCTTATCGTTATTTTCTAACGGTCAGGTTGCTGAATATGAGTTAATTTACTCTGTACATTATCAAGTACGCTTTACAGGTGAAGATGCTCAAGATTTCCGCTTTGAGCTGTATCGTGATTATCAAGATGATCCAAACCTTGCCTTAGCGAAAAGTCGTGAGCTGTCTTTGTTATTAAGTGAAATGAGAACCTCTGCTGCAGATAAAATATTACGTGATTTAGCAAGGTTCCAACGCTAGTTAATAGTAAGGTGGATGTATACAAACAGTATACATCTGATCAATTCACACATAATTTAAGCATCACTTTTACTCATAATTTTTGCTAAAAATCATTACTTATAATACAGCGAATCAAAGGTCTTAATGAAAATTTACCATAACCAACTAAGTAAAACTCTAGGCCAAGGTTTTAAGCCTGTTTGGTTGGTTTTTGGTGATGAGCCTTGGCAAAAAAACAATAGTTTAGCTGCAATTAAAGATCATGCCAAAAACCAAGGTTTTGATGAAGTCATTCGCTTTAGTACAGATGCTGGCTTTGACTGGCAGCAGTTACTCGATGAATACCAATCATTAAGCCTTTTTGCTAGCCTACGAATTATTGAAGTTGAACTAACCACAGTAAAAGTTGGTGATGTCGGCAATAAAGCACTGTTAGCTTTAGCTGAACGCTTAGAGAAAGACATCCAAAGTGGCTCTTCACCACAAGACGTTATATTTATATTCCACGGCGCCAAACTCGACGGCCCTAGCGCTAACCGTAAATGGTTTAAAAGCCTCACTCAGTTAGGCTGCTATTTGCCCTTGTATGATATTGAACTCAAATCAATGCCACAATGGTTGAATAACCAAGCAAGACAATTACAACTTAATATATCAGTTGAATTAAATGCCCTGCTTATCGAACTATTTGAAGGTAATTTACTTGCTTTAGCTCAGGAGCTAGAAAAGCTTGCCCTATTATTTGGCTCCCAGCCAATTAGCATTGAACAAGCTGAGCCTTTAATATTAAAACAAGCAAAGTTTAACCCTTTTCAAGTGATAGACGCTTTATTACAAGGGGACTGTGCCAAGTGTATAACTATGCTTGACCAGCTTCAGCAAGAAGCCATGGCACCAGCCCAACTCATTTGGGTGTTTCATAAAGAAATAAGCCAGCTATACGCTATGTTAAATCAATTATCCCAAGGTGAGAGCATTGCTAATATTTATAAGCAATATCGTATTTGGGATAAACGTAAACCTTTATACCAGTCTGCATTAACCCATATCAAACTCGATAATGTAAAACGCGCTATGGCACGTATTGCTGATATAGATCTATTAAGTAAAACCAGTAGTGAATTTAATGTTTATATTTTATTAGCCGACTTGTGTATCACCTTATACCATGGTGAAAAAACAGCCGCTCTTAGCCTTAACTATGGCTAACAGTAAAGTGCTAAGTTGATGAGTAACAACATGACCACAACAACACCTGGCCCTGGCATAGGCATATTAGGCGGTACTTTTGATCCTATTCACTTAGGTCATACGCAATCAGCCCAAGGAGTAGCTAAAGAGCTTGGCTTGACTAACGTACTTTTAATACCTGCGTATATCTCCCCTCATAAAATTTCATCTGATTTAGTGCCTCATGCAACAGCTCATCAGCGTGCAGCTATGGTTGAACTCGCTTGTCGTCAAAGTACGTTGTTTTTTTGTGATACCCGTGAATTACAACGCGCAGGTCCCTCCTACACGGTTGAAACTTTAAAAGAGCTAAAGCAGCAATATCCCAATCAGCCACTGTACTTTATTGTTGGTATGGACTCACTGATGAGCTTTACCCGTTGGCATCAATATCAAGAAATATTAAATCTTTGTCACTTAGTGGTTAACACTCGTCCTAATTATTCCATTGATGAACTTAATAGTGAAACACAAGCATTGCTTAAACAATATCAGACTACCGATATAACTCAGTTATCACATCTAGAATCAGGTACTATTTTTTTAGCGAAAGCGCAGTTTTTCGATGTTTCATCAACACAAATACGCCATGAGTTGGCGAACCAACAGAATGCACATCGACACCTTTTACCGGTAATTTCAGATTTTATTCACAAAAATAATCTTTACCGTTAACCCTGCGCGCAAAAAGTGTTAATATCGCACTATTATTTATTGTGCAGATAAAATAGCACATCAAAAGTTACGATTAACG
>PJEL010003911.1_pt1 | contig 12494 bp, 14 predicted proteins | sample 1853271 | NCBI WGS metagenome assembly PJEL01 (sample SAMN08108733, study PRJNA415343) | Invertebrate metagenome, whole genome shotgun sequencing project. | host: Globobulimina | place: Sweden: Gullmar Fjord | collected 2015-08 | reverse complement strand
ACCTTATCATGGTCGCCGCATTACAAAATACTACAAAAAAGAGCATTGAATGAACAATCCTAATTTTCGTTATTTGGCAACATCAGCACTATTACTTAGTAGCACCATACTTTCACCATTCACATCAGCAACAATTGTTGAATTTCAAACATCACAAGGTAACTTTCAAGTAAACCTTTATGATGAGGCAACGCCAAAAACGGTAGAGAACTTTTTAGGTTATCTCAATGACGGTAGTTACAATAATCAAGTTATCCACCGTAGTGTTGAAAACTTTATTATTCAAGGTGGTGGCTTTAGTTTCGAAGGTAGCTTTCCATTTACGCCGTTAGCTTCAAAACCTGCAGTAATAAATGAACCTACTTATTCTAATGTGAAAAAAACTATCGCGATGGCAAAATCAGCCGGTAGTATTAATAGTGCTACCAGCCAGTGGTTTTTTAACCTTAAAGATAACAGCGCTAATTTGGATCTTCAAAATGGCGGCTTTACTGTTTTTGGTGAAGTTATCGACGATGGTATGACGGTTATTGAAAAAATTGCCAATATTGAACGCTGTAATTACAGTGATTCGATGTTAGACATTCCGATGCCAGGCACTGCAACAGTCGGGTGCGCCAATATAGGAACTCCTGGAGTAGAAAATTTTGTTACTGTAAACCAAGTAATTATTATAGATTCATCATCTGCAACTGCTAATCAACTAACACCCGCATTAACAATTGATACTGACCATGACGGCGTGAGCAATTCACAAGATGCTTTTCCAAATGATAGCAGTGAGTATTTAGATACTGACTTAGATGGTATCGGCAATAACGCAGATCCGGATGATGATAACGACGGCGTTATTGACAGTAATGATGCTTATCCATTAGATGCAAGTCGTTCAGTAAAAGAATCAACAGATAGTGGCGGTGGTGGCCCTATTTCTTGGTTATCTGCTTTACTTGTCAGTGCATTATTTTTAAGGCGCCGTAATTAAAAGCTAACTTTTATATAGTTAACCAGTAAAAGCCGTATCCTCTGATACGGCTTTTTATATTAAAATTAATACCTTCTGCTTATTTATAAGAATAAAATACCGACATTGCTTTATATAAAGAATACAAATCAACTTTTGAACCAACGGCATAAGGAGAATGAATAGATAAAATTGGTACACCAAAATCAATCACCTCCATATTATCATTAGACAAGTCACTACCAATCGTTCCACCTGAAGCTTTCCCTTTATAGGTACTTGTTTGCCATTTTATTTTCGCTTCATCTAGATACTTTCGAGTCCAAGCAATATATTCAGAATTAGCATTGAAACCACCGCCATATAGCTTAATATTTATACCGTTACCTAAGCGTGGTGCATTGCCTAGCTCCCAGACACTTGACCAAGTAGGGTTAACCCCAGGATTAACATCAGCAGAAATTACTTTAGTTTTTCGCAGTACTTGCCGCAAATAGCGATCGTTATATTTATCACCCATTTGTTGAAAGAGTATATTCCCCAGCAAATCAATTAAATAACTTGACTCTGCTCCGGTATTATTAATATTACCCACTTCTTCATTATCAACTAAATAAGCAATTGCTGTGTATTCAGGCGCTTTCAGTTCACTTATCGCTTTCATTGCCGCAATAGCAGAGGCTTTATCGTCATGTCCATATGCCGCCACCATGCTTCTATCAAAGCCAACATCTCTGGGTTTAGTTGCTGGAACAAGTGCCAGTTCCGCCGAAACAAAGTCTTCTACGGAAATGCCGTATTGTGACAATAAATAAGCCAATACCAACTGGTTAACTGATTGCTCAAAACTAGGTTTTGAGGCAATAATCACATCGAGTTCTTCTTTTTTAATTACTTCTCTACTCGTGCGAGTTCGATTACTTTGATCTACATGCGGTGCTAAGTCAGGCACTATAAATACAGGATCATTTTCATCAAAGCCAACAGAAATATTAACTACTGAGCCATCTTTTTTATCGACTCGGCCAACAAGCGCCAAGGGAATATTTACCCATTGATACGTTTTTATACTGCCATGGACATAAACCTGAAATAATGAAAACCCTTCTTTTTCATAAAGCGGTCGGCCTTTAAGTTCAAGCCGAGGAGAGTCAATATGTGCTCCGATAATACGCGCACCTTCTCTAAGAGGTTTTTCACCAATGACCATAAGTGCCATAGTACGATCACGGTTTACATCATAATAACGCGCACCAGGGACAATATTTGCACTGTCGGTAAAACGCTTAAAACCCTGTGCCTCTGCACGTTTTATCGTTTCTGCAACAAAGGTCAATTCTGTTGGTGTTTTAAAAATATAATCTTTATATTCAGTCGCATATTGCTCTACGCTTTCTAGCTCTTCAGCTGACAAACTTAACCAACTAGATTTGTTTTCTTTAACTTTTTGTTCTGTTTTTTTATCGGCTAAAACTTGAGTACTTGATGCAGCTAAAAAAACAGCAGATACGAAGAAAATTTTAAGGGAGGTACGCATATAAATATAAAAGCTCTAAAGTATTGGAACAAATATAATAGAGATTGAATGACTTAGCTGACAAGCTTTTCTCGCTGAAATAACAAATAATAGCGAGTAATGGTCAATAAAATGAATATATTCAAATAATAGCGTTATAAATTAAAGGTAAATTAGACCTGATGTTTCAACTTATAACTTTCAATGACTAACTTTCAACGAATAGGCTTTAACTAATGAGAAACCTTACCACGCGATTCTTTTAACCGTGAGCGCTTAACTTTTGAATCCAACCGTCTGCGGTTAGATGCTTTGGTTGGTTTAGTCGCTCTTCTCGTTTTTTGTACAACAGTTGCGGCTTTAATTAATTCTACTAATCGGACAACAGCATCTTCACGGTTTTTCTCCTGTGTTCTATGCTGCTGTGCTTTGATAATAAGCACACCGTCTTTAGATATACGGCTATCTCTTAAAGCAAGCAGACGCTCTTTATAAAACTCAGGTAAGGAAGACGCACTAATATCAAAACGTAAATGTACTGCAGACGAAACTTTATTCACATTCTGCCCGCCAGCACCTTGTGCTCTGATTGCAATTAGCTCAACTTCATTATCGTTAAGTATTATATTGTTTGAAATGACTATCATGATCCTGATACTTTTTTAATATTCGTTACTAAAATTAATTTGTGACTATATTTTGCCCATAAAAAAGGAGCCTTATTGGCTCCTAATTTATCACAATTGACTTAGTAAATTGCTAGAAATGAATTAATTTAATTCCATTTCTTGAATTTTTTCATGAGCAATTTCTACAGCAGACGGATCTGGCTTGCTATGTAAATTTGCTTTGAGTTGTCCTTTTCTATGTTTAAGAGCAGCATCGAACTTTTTAACAGCGCCAGCAATCGCTGGAAACATCACGTCATCTGACGCAGTTGTTGATATTCGAGAGCCTTCATAATTGGTGATAATTTCAACTTGATGCTTACCATGTTCTTTAGAAATGATAACGTCTGTTGAAATAAGGGTTGGAAAATGATTTGAGATTTTTACAAATTTCTCTTCAAGGTGTTCTCTAATTGAGTCAGTAACGTCGACATGATGACCAGAAAGATTTATTTTCATAAGGATTCCTTTTATTGTTACCTCACCTATAAGAGTTGGGCCAAACAGTAAAAAACACAAGTAAAAAACAGGTAACTTTTTGTGATTTTTTGCAGGCTTATTACTAAGCTCATAATAATTAAAGAGTTAAGGGTTTTTCTTATTTTCTAATTGTTGACATAGATCAATCCTAGGGGATTATATTCGCTAATAAATTCAACTTAAAAGGCCAAAAAGAGTAGACTAAGTCTATAGTATCAATAGCAAACAAGTGTCTAATAACCAGACAAACAGCTGTGCGAATTACTTTTAATAAAAACTTAGTTTTTATTTTTGTAGATCACACAGTCATTGCTTTTTATAATGTAGATAACGCCCCAATTCGAGACAAATAAATGTTTGAAGATATACGTCCTTTTCGTAATGATGAAGTAACCCAGGTCATTGAGGATTTAATTAGCGAAAAAGAACTGCAATCTTCTGTTGCAAGTATAGTTATTCCAAGACTATATAAATTATTACCAGCGTTAAGTTGCTGGTTAATCAAGTTATACCTTAAATACCAGCAAAAACATTTTGTCACTATAGACAGAATTCAAGCTGAAGTTTCAAAATATCTAAGCCGTTTAGTCAATCGCAGTGCTAGCGCTTTTACTTATGATGGTTTAGAACAAATTGACCGTAACAAGCCTGCTCTTTTCATTTCTAATCATCGAGATATTGTCTTAGATGTGGCTTTGGTTAATCTCGCACTGCATCGAAGCGGAAGAGAAACTGTAGAAGCTGCCGTTGGCGACAACCTATTAGAAAAAAAATGGGTTGCTGATTTAATGCGTATCAATAAGAGTTTTATTGTTAAACGCAATGAAAAAACTAAACGCGATATGCTTAAAGCGTCAAAAGAATTATCGGCATATATTCATCATACGCTTACTGATAATAAACAAGACATATGGATTGCTCAACGTGAAGGCCGCGCTAAAGATGGCTTAGACATAACCAACCCGGCACTAATATCGATGTTGATGCTCAACAAAAGAAAAGACCAAACAATTAGTGACTATCTAAACGAAATTAATATTGTGCCTGTTTCCATCTCTTATGAATTTGACCCTTGTGATCGCGATAAAGCGATTGAACTAGCTACTCGTGAAACAACAGGTGCCTATGAAAAAGCTGAAGAAGAAGATTTAAGAAGCATTACTCAAGGCATGATGGGCTTTAAAGGAAAGATTCACCTTAACTTTAGTCAACCTATTCAAGGCGAATTTGAGAATACAAAAGGTATCGCAGCAGCAATTGATCAACAGATTATTGCAAATTATAAGCTCTACGATAGCAACCTAACCGCTTTTGCAAAACTTAATAAAGAGGCTGTTGATACCTCTGTTTTTCAAACGCTAACTAACAGAATGCAACATTTAAGTGAGTTACAGCAGAAGTGGCTATTAACGATGTATGCTAATCCTGTACAGGCTAAAAAAGCAATAAATAGCTAATAGAGAAAAGTACAAAATAATTATAAATAGCGATAGGAAATCAAATAAATTATGAGCCGACAGCTTCTGGTATTTTTAAATGCGTTAATTGGCAGCTGTAAAGATTTACTGCCTATTATCTTAGTGATCGCATTTTTCCAGTTTTTGGTATTGCAACAACCTATGCCGAATATTAGCGACATTTTAGTTGGCTTAATATTTGTTGTTCTTGGCTTGACCTTCTTTATCTATGGCCTAGAAATGGGATTATTTCCTATTGGCGAATCAATGGCGCAAGCCTTCGCAAAAAAAGGCAGTATTTGGTGGTTAGTCACCTTCGCTTTTTGTTTAGGTTTTGGTACTACGGTCGCTGAACCTTCACTTATTGCTGTCGCCGAAGAAGCCGCAAATGTAGCTGCTTCAGGCAATATTATTGAAGCGACCGAGCAAGCTCGTTTATCTTATGCCAACGGTTTACGTTATACCGTTGCCTTTGCCGTAGGCCTTGCGATTGTTATTGGTGTTTTGCGTATTATTCGTGGCTGGCCTATTCATTATCTGATCATTACTGGCTACATATTAGTGGTTGTTGTAACCGGCTTTGCCCCTAAATGGATTATCGGTATTGCCTATGACTCTGGCGGCGTTACCACCTCAACCATCACCGTTCCCCTAGTGACCGCTTTAGGGGTTGGGTTAGCATCAGCAATTAAAGGCAGAAACCCTATGGTTGATGGCTTTGGTTTGATCGCATTTGCCTCTCTAACCCCAATTATTTTTGTCATGATTTATGGCATGGTTATAGGCTGAGCAAATGCAATTATTAACAAATAAAAATGGATGGTTGAATACGTGAGTTTATTTATCGAATTTATCGATACATTAAAAGCAACAGTGACAGATGTCATTCCTATTATTTCGATCTTAATTGTCTTTCAGCTTTTTGTTATTCGAAAACCTATTCCTAAAGTTAAACAAGTTGGCTTTGGCTTTATCTATGTTTTAGTGGGCTTAGCACTCTTTCTACTAGGTTTAGAAAAAGCCTTATTTCCACTTGGTAAAATGATGGCTTCGCAGCTTACCGCAAGTGACTTTATTGGTGCTACTGGCGATACCATTCATTGGTTAGATTACATCTGGGTTTATATTTTTGCAGCAGCTATTGGCTTTAGTACCACCATTGCAGAGCCCTCACTCATTGCTGTAGCGATAAAAGCAGAAGAAGTATCAGGTGGCGGCATTAAGGCAAACAGTTTGCGTATTGTTGTAGCTTTTGGTGTTTCAATCGGCATTGCTTTAGGCAGCTATCGCATTGTGGTAGGTGACCCAATTCACTATTACATTATTGCTGGCTATATTATCGTTGTGATTCAAACCTGGTTCTGTCCAAAACTTATTATTCCACTAGCCTATGACTCGGGCGGCGTAACAACCTCAACGGTAACGGTGCCCTTAGTTGCAGCTCTTGGCCTTGGTCTTGCAAGCACAATACCTGGTAGAAGTCCTTTAATTGACGGTTTTGGTTTGATCGCATTTGCTAGTTTATTTCCCATTATTGCCGTGATGGCATATGCACAAATCACAAGTTTGAAACAGCCAGAGCAAGACGAAGATGAAGAATTTTTTGAAGACAATTACAAATATGAGCCAAAACAAACAAACCAAATTGATAATGACAAAATATCTACAAAAGATAGGACCTAATTATGCACTTTAAATTAATCGTGGCATTCGTCGAAGATGGTGTCACAGAAAAGGTAATGAAAGAGGCAAGAAAAGCAGGGGCTACTGGTGCAACCATCATTAACAATGCTCGCGGTGAAGGTATCAAAAGACAACGAACTTTTTTTGGTATGCAACTTGAAACCCAACGTGATGTTTTACTTTTTGTGGTAGAAGAACACCTTGCAAGAAAAATTATAGAACGCATTGCTAAAATTGCTGGCTTTGACAATGAACCTGGCAAAGGTATTGCGATTCAAATTAACGTAGAAGATGCCGTTGGTGTAGCTCACCAAGTAGAAAGGCTCAAAGGTAAAATTGAGGAAGAATTATGAACCATAAACTTGTGCAAGTTAAAGACGCGATGGAAGCAGATGCCTTCCATTTTGCAGATGGCATGCTAACCGTTGCTGAAGGTATGAAAATAGCGAAAGAGCACAACGTTAGTGCCCTGATCATTAACCAACGTCACGAACATGATGAATATGGCATGGTGATGCTTGCTGATATCGCTAAACAAGTCATTGCTAAAGATCGCTCGCCAGAGCGTACAAACCTTTATGAAATTATGGCTAAACCACTATTGTCAGTATCTCCTGATATGGATGTTAGGTATTGCGCTAGACTGTTTGAACAATTTGGAGTGCACTCGGCCCCAGTGATCAAAGATGAAAAAGTATTAGGCATGGTGAATTATACCAATATGGTACTTGCTCAAATTGAAGATGAGTAAGGTATTTAATCGCTATTAAGCCGACTAACTAGAATCAGAACAAAAGGCTTGAGCAAATAAATACTAAACCTTTCTGACTTTATGCCGATTTATTGAACAACTAAAATATATTTTTAAAACGTTTAATAAATCGCATAAGGTCGTAATGGCAATTTTTCCCGCACTTAATAACCACAAGCTATCGCTCAAATCTTACCAATCAGGTAAAGACCGTAAACAACATGCCCCTGACGCTTTATATAAAGCGATAAATGACGATAGTACAACAGTAAATAATTTAGCTCGTGCAGAACAATTAGCTGCCGCTCAACCAGAAAGAAGAAATGGTCTAGACAGAAGAGAAAATGGAAGAAACGAGCAACAGGCCATTTTTAGACGCATGGACCCGCGTAGCAAACATGATCGCAGACAGCGGATCACAATTTCATATTAAGTAATAACTACCGTTATTCCCTCACATAAAAAGCGCTATTCAGTTACTTACAGAAAGTTGCTTACAGAAAGTTGCTTAGGCAAACTACTCTCTTTAGTACTTATCAGGAGTTTATCACAATAATAACTAATAGCAGTGAAGCGTACTTACACTGCTACCAAGAAATTTTTATAACTTGAGATTAACAAGAGCCAAAAGCAGATTGGTCATTCAAAAGTTTTTCATGAGCGCGTTTCATTCGCTCAATTTTTTTCTCTAATTCTTTAATAATACGATTTTCAGATGGTTGATTTTTATTTACAGTATTCATAGTGACACCTCAATTTTCCCTTTAAAATTAATGAATAAAAGATTAGGAAAGTGATGGTAACGTATATAAAACAAACAAACTGTGTTCAATTGTTAGTGCTTATCATTAAGAGTGTAACTCAAACGTAGGCGTTATAAGAAAACTGTCAAATAGGTAAACTTATTCTACTTTATAAACCATATAAACCTATTGATACACTCTGGGCACTAAGCCATATTTTTTCATTTTGTCGAATAAAGTATTATGAGGCAGATTCAATTCAGTTACCGTGTTTTTAATACAGCCTTCGTTATTAGCAAGCGCCTCTTCAATCAATAACTTTTCAAAAAATTCATAATTTCAACGTTGTTAGTATCGCCAAATAACGATAATCTGGGTCTTATAAATTTGTTTAGTCGAATAAAGGGATATCAAATGACAGGTACAACTATGGTAGTTGCCATTGTTTTTATAACGGTCAGCTTTGGCGCAATTTACGATATGTACAAAAAGCATTTGGACTTCAAAGCGAAAACTTTGGATCACAATAATCGCTCAGATCTGGAAAACAGCGACTTACAACAAAAAGTGAATACCTTAGAAGAACGTATTAAAGTATTAGAAAAAATAGTGACAGATGAAGGTTATCAAATACAAAAAGATATCAAAAACCTTTAACATTCCTTGTTTGTCTATGAAGAACAGCCTAATGGAGCAATAAATTGAAGCTTATAATGCGTACTGAATTCGACAATCTACGTACAAACCCAGCCCATCAATATGACGTAGACTCAAACAGTGATAAGCAAGTGGTAAAAATTTATTGCAACGACATTTTGATTGCCAAGAAGATAACAATAAAAAAATCTATTCGCTATTTTGGCGCGAGTGGTTATCAAAACTATCTAATCGAAGAAAGCGATTAACCGAGAGCAAAATTAAAAAAGGCGATAATATCTCGTTTTAATACAAGAGCTATCGCCTTTATTTTTTACGCGTCTAGCCAATCAAACAACGGCTAGATAAATATTTATTAAGCCAAGAGCAGCTTACTTATTCTTCACCAATATATTCAGAGCTAGATAAATGGCGATAATGTAGATACTTCTCATATTGGGTCACGATATCAGCCAGTATTTGCTCTTGAGTAAAGCCCATAACATCGTAATGTTGTCCACCGTGTTCAAGAAATACTTCTATACGGTAATAGGAGTCATCAGTTTCGGTATTTTCAATTTCAGTAGGGTTTGACACCGTAAATGCACGTTGGCGTAGGCCATAAACAAAGTCATTGTAATCTTCATTAGAAATAATAAAACGAACGCGATCTTCTTCAGTTGATACCGTGGCGTTAATTTGTTTATCAACAAAGCGATCACGCACCTTATGCAGTGCAGGCAATGCGACATCAAACAGAAAACGCTGAGAATCATCTTGGCTTGGATGCGCGAGTAATACGTCAATATGTTCGTCCCAACTTACATTCGTTTGGGTAAATTGCACAGAGGTATTATGCGACGATACACTGTGAATTTTTAGCCAATCATCCTGAAGCGCCCGATATAAACCAAAGCACATCATTAACATAACGAGTAAGAATGGGAAGGCACTGGCAATTACCAGCGTTTGCAGTGCTTGTAAACCACCCGTAAGTAATAATACCGAAGCCACAACACCTTGCAATATTGCCCAAAAAATTCGTTGCCATACTGGTGCATCAACGTCACCGCCAGAGGTTAAGTTATCAATAACCAAAGAGCCAGAGTCTGACGAAGTAACAAAAAAGGTCACCACTAAGCAAATACCAATGGTTGATAGCATCGTTGAAAAAGGCAGTTGTTCGAAAAAGACAAACAGCGCTACAGATACATCAGAGCTAACCGCATCAGCTAAGTACCTTGCTCCATTATTCATAATACCGTCAATTGCAGAGTTACCAAAAACTGTCATCCATAAAAAGGTAAATGCCGTGGGTACAAATAATACCCCGATAAGAAATTCACGTATGGTTCTGCCGCGTGAAACGCGTGCGATAAAAGTACCAACAAATGGTGACCACGAAATCCACCAGCCCCAGTACAATAAAGTCCAACCACCTATCCAATCACCTTTTTGTTGATAGGCATAAAGATTAAACGTTTTATTGACGATATCACTAAAGTAAGCCCCTGTATTTTGCACAAAAGATTGTAATAGCAGTACTGTTGGTCCAAAAATTAAGACAAAAAAGATTAATATTACCGCCAAACTCAAATTCAGCTCACTGAGCCTTTTAACCCCTTTTTCTAACCCCGAAAATACCGATAAGGTTGCAATACAGGTAATGGCAATAATCAAACCTACCTGTACTAATGCATTGACTGGCAGTCCTAATAGATAGTTTAAACCTGAATTAAGTTGTAATACGCCAAAACCAAGTGAGGTTGCAACACCAAACATTGTGCCTAAAACAGCAAAACTATCAACAACGTGGCCAATAGGTCCAAAAATTCGTTCACCAAAAATAGGGTATAACGCGCTTCGGGGTAATAGCGGTAATTTGTGACGATAAGCAAAATAAGCAAGGTTTAAGGCAACAACGGCATAAATTGCCCACGCGTGTATACCCCAATGGAAAAAGGTGATTTTCATTGCCTCTTTCGCAGCGGCAATAGACTCAGGTGTCGCGTCAGGCGGTGCTAAATAATGCATTACCGGCTCGGCAACGCCAAAGAACATCAAACCTATGCCCATACCCGCTGAAAACAACATCGCTATCCAGCTTTTGTAGCTGTAATCTGGTTCAGCATGATCAGGCCCAAGCTTTATATCACCAAAACGGCTGACCATAATGAATAGGATGAATAATAAAAATATCGCCACGCTAGCAATATATAACCAGCCTACTTTTAGCTCTAACCATAATTGTACAACTTTGAAAGTACCTTGTGCTTCATTAGGCCAAAGTGCGCTAAAAAATACTAAAATGAAAATCAGTGCGACAGATGAAAAATAAACGGGGGCATTAATACTTGATCTAATTTGCATGTAATTCCAGCTATTTGATTTTGTTATCTTTGTGTTAGGTAACTTGACCGCAATTTAATAGTTAGCGGGTTAGCAATATTTATTGCTGTATCGCAAAACAATAACCTTAAGAAATGCCAGTAAAAATAATGATAATTTACAACTTAGACATTGGTTCTTAATGCGATTTAATATCCTGCTATATTACGTGTATTTACCAATATAATCTTATTTAATTGTTAGCAGATTACAATTGCAAAACATTATTAAACATATTTTGAGATTGTAACCTCTTTATCATTCAATACATTCGCCCATAAATGCATGAAAAACTGAACTTACCTTGCCGAGGTCTCTACTGTCACGTCTGCAAATTTCAACTTTTCAATAGAGATCAATGTATTTACACCATCCCTATTATCGACTAGGTCTTTAACAATAGTTTGTGTCTCAGCCGTTGTTATTAAATATTCAGTCGAGGTGCCAGTAAATATAACGGTATTAATTGCCGAGTTGCCGGTAATTTTATTATCAAATTGATTAACTAAAACCTTACTCTCATTGGTGCCTGTGAGGGTTATATCTTTTAAATACTGAGCATGATGGCTGTAAGCTATTTGGTCATTATACTTAAGACTAAAAGTACCTGAGAAGCTTTCGTCGATTCGTGCGTCGTAAGTTAAATAGGGATGAAAGAAGAGATTATCCATCAACGTTGCCCCTAATGTATCTTCTTTGGCAATATCAGCTCTAACCTTCGCCACATACAAACCATGCATCCCAGCGCTTAGATTAATTTTATCTGCGCCCCAAAGACCATAATAAACGTCAATGACTGATGCTAAATATTCTTGTGAAAGACTATTTTCCAGCGTTAATTCATCAAGCCACGCTTTAGCTCCTTTACCCCACAAGTTTTGCGACAATGCTTGAGTTTGCGCGTAACGGATTTCAGCTTGAAACTCTGGCAACGCACCAATAAAATTCTCTCCTTGGTCAACGCCAATTCCATAGTCATGCACTAAATGTAGTATTTCCTCAAAAGTAGCATCTCGATGATCATAGTCTTGGTTAATATACCAACTATGCCCTTCTACCTGCATCTCACCATAATAAAGTGGCTGCGCATTTAATTCTGCCGCTTTATTAGTGCCATCATCAACGCCATTTAATAACATTAAAGTTGCTTTGTTTTCTGTCATTTTATTTGCAACAGCACTTTTATCTTCTCCATATTTCGACCCTGG
>PJEL010003910.1_pt1 | contig 12496 bp, 13 predicted proteins | sample 1853271 | NCBI WGS metagenome assembly PJEL01 (sample SAMN08108733, study PRJNA415343) | Invertebrate metagenome, whole genome shotgun sequencing project. | host: Globobulimina | place: Sweden: Gullmar Fjord | collected 2015-08 | reverse complement strand
TCGCGAACGTCATCAAGGACACGATGCTCACCGACATCCCGATCGATGCGCTTTCCCAGATGATCGAGTTACTGCCTTCAGTCGACCTCGAAAGTGTTGTATCTGTCCGGTTCATTCCACCCGAATACCATCTCAAGTACCGAGATGATGGCAAGGCTGGCAGGGTCGCGAACATCGATCTCGTGCACGAGCATGTCCAACTCGTCATCTCGGACCCTGAGCGAGCCGTGGTCGAGCTTGGACTCGAACAGCTTGAAGACGTTTGCGGAGAACCGAGCGCCTAACTCAACGGCTCCATGACACGCTGCCGTCAGACCTCGAGCTGCACGTCTATGAGTCTGTCCAGTCGGTGATACCTCCGACCGTTGACGCTTCTCTCGATGACCCACTCGGTCACGATCTCAAAGGTCTTCGCCGCTGACTGGTCGCCAGGCAGCACCGCATCGTGCGCGGATGTTCCCCTCGTCATGTACTTGGTATCAGAATCGTCCGGATAGTCGGTAACGGTGATGTCATCGACCGTGACTTCAACAACTATGGAATCTGGTGAGCTCGGAGCGCCTCTGTGACCCTCAGCCGTCTCAGCGCCTCCGTACTTCGTCCATGTCTTTGCACGAGATGAAGTTTCCGGACCGTCCAATGAACCCGGATTGATCTGTTTGTCAGGACGTGGCATTGTGCCCCTCTTCTACCTTCCTTGTCTCAATCTATCGAAAACTCACAGATCCGGGAAGGGTCAATTCATGTGACCGACTACTGTCTAGTCCATGAGACTACTCATCAGAGCTGCCATCAACGCGGCGATTGTCTGGTTCACTTTCAACTTCATCGACGGCATCAACTTCGATGACGACTGGCTCGCAATGCTGATCATTGTTGGTCTTCTTGCCTTCGCCAACGCGTTTGTGAGCCCGGTGCTCAAGCTCCTCGCGCTGCCCGTTCGAATTCTCACACTCGGTCTCGCAACACTCGTAATCAACATCGCTGTAGTGGTCGGTGTGATCTGGCTCGCTGAGCAACTCGACCTCGGAGTAACCAGTGACGGCTGGTGGCCGACGATCTTCGCAGCTCTGATGATCACTGTGCTCACGTCTATCGTCACCGCGATCATCAAGGACTGAAGTTGACCCGCATCCGACTCTCGGCCCCGCTCGCCGGCTTTCTAACCGGCGTTCGTCTGGCCACGAAATCTCTCGAACCAAGCCTCATGCCGCGCTCCGCAATCGATCAGGGCCTCATCATGGCGGGCAGTTTCGCGACGGGATTCATCGCCGGTTCAGTTTCGTCGACGATGCTCGGAGTCCTTCCGCCCGTCGGCAGCTCAGCGGTGCTCCGGCTCGGCGGTGTAGCCGTGACGGGAGCAAACGCTGCGACTTCGCTCCGTGACATTGGTCATCGGCCGACGGTCGCTGTCGACCCGGCTCCGGCATGGACGGAGACCGGCGCTGACGTACTCGCTGGTGTTGCTCTGTCAGGCATCCCGAGCGCCGAACGGCCCGCCCTCGGAGCCTTCAGCGCGATCGCATTCACCGCCTCAACAGTCGCCGATGCAAAGGCGGCTATCGAGTCTCGCGACGATGCGCCTGACGCCACATATCTCGCGACGGCCACCGGAACCGCACTCGGTGCTGTAGCCGTGGTCGGCGCCATCGGTGCGATCATCCGTTTCTCGGGCCATGGTGCCCGCAAAGCAACGGGCACGAGCGGTTTCACAGGATCGCTTGTCTCGCTGACAGGATCCCTCGCGATGGCCGGTCTGTTGGGACTCGGTGCCAAGACGGCGCTCGGACAAGCGATCGGTTCGATCGAGCGCGGTAACACGGCCACAGAGATCTCCTACGACACACCCCCCGTAGGAGCCACCGTGACCGGGGGCACATACAGCATCGTCCCTTTCGACACGCTAGGTCTGCAGGGGAGACGCCTCGTTTCGGTCGCCACTCCACTTTCGGACATCGAAGTCGTAATGGGCGAAGAGGCTCGAAAGGAACCTGTTCGCGTCTTCATCGGGGTCGACTCCGCCGAGTCCCTCGATGAGAGGGTGGAGCTCGCTATCCAGGAGCTGCGACGTACGGGTGGGTTCGATCGCTCGACGATCATTGCAGCGTCACCGGCCGGCACGGGATACGTCAACTACATCACCGTGGAAGCGGCTGAGCTCATGTCCAGAGGTGACGTCGCCACCGTAGCGATCCAATACGGGAGCCTCCCCTCGATGCTCTCGATCAACAAGGTCGGAATCGCATCGGACCTTTACGCACGACTCATCACGAGGCTGCGATCCGAGATCGACGAGCTCGACCGCGATGTTCACCTGTTCGCCTATGGCGAGAGCCTTGGTGCCCAGACCGGTCAGAACGGTATCGAGCAGGTGTGGAACGGGACGGACCTCCCCGTCGATGGTGCGCTGTGGGTCGGGACCCCGTCGGGTACGCGTCTCTTCGAACGACTGACATCTGAGGGGGATGTACCTGTGTTCGACCGGCCCGAACAGCTCTTGGAGCACGTGCGTTCATCTGAAACCCGACCGCCCGTCACGTTCCTCAACCACGACAACGACCCCGTTGCGAGCTTCGCTCCCTCGACGTTCACGACCATGCCGGAATGGATGATGAAGCCTGACCGAGGACGCGGCGTGAATCCCGCCCAGCGGTGGCTACCGGGTGTCGCGTTCTGGCAGGGGCTCATCGATACGAAGAACGCGGCAACCGTTGTGCCCGGCGAGTTCTTCTCAACGGGGCACGACTACCGAGCTGATCTCGCGACCTTCATTCGCGTCGCATACGGATTCAATGATGTGACGGACCAGCAGATGGAGCGAATCGAAGAGCGGCTCCGGTCGTCCGAGGTCGACCGCTCAGAGAAGATCGGCCTTGGCAAGGTTCAGACCGCCTGAACGACCGCCTCGACGACGCAGACCCTGTCGCGGTGTAGCTGCTCGTATACCTGCGTGACCGAGCGCGATCTCGTGAGGACCTTGATTGCGGCGAACAGCAGCGTGAGCCGTTCAAACAGCGCAATGAGCGCGAACAGGTAGAAAGGCAACAGTACGAGCATGGCCGCGAATGTACCGAATCCGCTCGTGCTCCACGTCCAGTACAGCCACAGCGACCACGTGACCGCGAACACGAAGATTGCGCCGAGTGGTTTGACGGTCGCCATCATCGCATCATCGACCCTCGCTTTCCCGATCAACCAGACAAGCGTCATCGGAACGATATTGACAATGAGGCCGACCAGTGCAAAGGGCAGCAGCAACAGACCAATCACGATGTCCTTGACAATGTTCCAGAGAAAGGCCGGCTTGGTTCTCAGCGCTGACACGAATGTCTCGTCATCCAACCCCATTGCGTCTAGCTCACTCTGGTAGATCTCAGTCGCCGCTGAAACCGCTGTCTTGTCCCTGTCCGGCGCGTCGTCAAGCAACCGGGCAAGCCGCTCCCTATCGCCATGGCCAACGTCCGGCGTGGACCCGTCGAACTTGCGAAGAGCAACGTCGGACGCATTGGCAAGGTTGCGCGCTTCGGCCCAGTTGTCGAAGTCAGGTGCAGCCCACCGCAGCCTCCTCTCCATCTCTGCAGTGAGCGCGACGACAGCCTCCCTGTTCGACGCATCCTGTGGTTCGCCGTCTGGGATGTTCTCCGCTACCCACTCATCGAGACTCAACGGGTAGCCAACGTCGATGAAGACGTCCGACCGAAGAGCGGCCTTGTTCTCGTAGTGAATGCCGGCGCTCATGAGTGTGATGCCTTGCACACCGCTGGCTCTGGCACCAAGGGCGATCCGCGCTGACCCGGTCTTGATGTGCGCAATCTGTGGATCATCGACCGTGATGCCTTCAGGGAAGATCGTGACGAGATCCCCCTCGGCAAGAGCCGCGTACGTAGAGCCGAACATCTGGTCGTTCGATGACGGTCCCCCATCGTCGCTCTTGTGAACAGGGATGGCCCTGAACCAGTTAGCGATACTCCTGACAATCGGGAACTTCCAGATGACGTCCCTGCCGATGAACCGCGGAACGCGGTCCATGGCCCTGATAAGCACAAGCGGATCGCTGAATCCGCCGAAGTGGCTGGCGTTGACCAGGAGGGGCCCAGTGGCCGTCAGACCGTGCTCCTGTCTGACCTCGACACGGTGGAACAACAGCGTCGTGATCCACGCTATCAGCTTGCGGATGGTTCGCTCTCTACGACTCACCGAACGCCTCCCCTGAATGGACTTGCGACATCGCGAACGGTGCGGCAGGTGGTTTCGGACAGGGCATGGCCACACAGTAGACGGGAACATCTCACCACGGGGTCCGCCCGCCCTTCAGGGCTCTTCCCTTGTGGGTGAGACGCTGATGAGCCTGCTACGCCGCAAAGTGGGGGAATGCTTCGCGTTCCTTGGGAGTTGGGAGCGCTTCGCAGCTCCGAGGGCTGCCGACCGAGTCAGTTACTCAGGGAGTCTCGCGCCAGATCGTGAGCTGCAGTCCCGAACGCAACGATGTCGTCATGAGACACGCCCTCGGGTGGAAGGACTGCGCCTTGCCAACCATCGAGGTGCCAGGTGCTTCCGGCAACGAGTGGCTGCTCACTCCACGCGTCCTCGAACGGCCAGGGGTTGGCGTAGAAGTACGACTCGTTCGCGGGATAGAAGCCAACAGCTATCTGTGCCGCTGCCTCGCTGTCGCCGTGCGGTACCAGCTTCTTCGAGTACCACTCGGTGGCGATGTCAAACCCATGGGGCCACAGGTGCGGCCCGGCGACCTCTCCCGGTACCGAGACGTTGATCTCGTCGAAGGCAGCAAGGACGTACAGCGCTACGGCGAGGAAGGCCTCTCCGTGTGCGGCGTCATAGGGAAGGTCCTCTGCCCCTCCGAAGCGTTCGGTGTCCGCGTTCACCTCTGTTCCGTGGTCTGCTGCGACGGCAACCATGGCTTGCCCGACTGATCTCGATGATGGACCCGACGAGAGATCGATTCGCTTGGTGTCTCCGCCCGCAGTGATGATGATGGCATGCGCGGTGAGATCGATCGTGCCTACGAGCTCGCTGCCATCATCAAGGAGCGTCGGAGCCGTGGCCAGTCCGGCGGCCGTGATCGTCATCGACACGTGGCCCCACCGATCGTCGTGGTTGGCCGCAGCTCGGGGAATCGCCGTGAGGGCCTGGCCGTAGGCTTGCAGCGTGGTTCGAGTTGTCGCCCAATCATTGGGAAGTGCCGACATCGTCATGATCTCTCCTCGCGTCGTTCGTTGAGTCAACCAACACCAGCGGGCTTCATTCCGAGTCGGCGTTGTCCTTCTTGGTCTCGCCCGTCGCGAGGTATGCGGAAACGTCGGGTTCCTTGTCGAGTGCACGCACGACATTGAGCCCTATCCACAAGATGATCCCAACCGCAAAGCCGAAGCCGAACACCGGGTACGCGATGATCGAGAAGTCGTAGTCACGGGGCTGGATGTCGAGCGTAATCCCCCCGGACGGATGCAAGCTGCAAGCAAAGAACCCGCCGTATGCCGGTTGCAGCTCGAAGCGTCGCACAGTGTTTGGCGGCACAAACCAACTGCCGAGTGTGTGGGGCACGTCGTCACGGTTGTCAAGTACAAGCGTGTCATCGGCGTAGAAGGTCCACGTCGGCGGGATCTTCAGTGGATTCTCGCCCTGCACGATGAGATCCCACGAACCCGGCGGAATGTCAACCACGTGCACCGTCGGCTCCCTGGAATCCGCCGTGTAGATCAGAAGCGCTATCGATGAGAGGACGAAGATGACGAGCGTCGCACCGGCGATCAGAAGGACCGCCTCGATCCATTTGCGTCGTTTGCTGTAGGTCTTGATACCCGAATCGGGTTGAGTCATCTAGAAAAGATACAGCGTCGGATAAATGATTACCCACGCGAGGTCAACGAAGTGCCAATACTTGACGACACCTTCGACACCCCAGTAATCCTTGGATCCGAAGTGACCCTTCAGCCCGAGATACAGAACGAAACCCAAGGCCACAAGACCGGTAACGACGTGAAAAGCGTGCAGACCAATCAACATGAAGTACGCAGACCCGTACGGCGTGCCTGGTGGATAGAGGTGGATAGCCTCCTGGAGCTCGATAACCACACCGCCAAGGAAGATCAAACCCATCACGATGGTGCCGATGGTGAAGATGATGAAGTTGCGTCTGTGGTTGAACCGGATCGAGGTCTCTGCAAGATATGCACTCACCGAAGACACAAGCAACACGATTGTCAGTGCCAGAGCGAGCGCCTGATTCAATTCCTCCGGCCGGTAGGTGCCCGTCGAGTAATACCTCGCCGCCAAGAACGCACCAAACAGGAACGTCTCTGAAACGATGAAGAGCCACAAGCCGATGCGGTTCGCACGCGGTTGGAAGGACATGTCCTGGTGGTACTCGGTGTGTTCGAGCGTTTCGGTACTCATCAGTGATCCCCCTCTCCGAACACGGCGCGGACATGCATGAAGGCATCGAGGATGATCCATCCCTTCAGAGCGACGAACGGAAGCAGAGCAAGCAGTGGATCTTCCAATCCGACGGCAACGAAGTACTCGATGATTGTCAGCACGGCGAGGAGCCCTGCAGCGATCAGGCCCTTCCGGCTCGCCTTCTTCAGACCGTCAGAGTCGATGGTGAGCTGTTCGTCGCTCATACCAACGCCTCCTCTGGTGAAGCATCTGATTCTGATGCGCCTGACGCATCTGGGAACACGACGTAAGGCGAGTCATCGTTGCCGTAGTCATACGGGCTGCCGACGATCACTGGCTGGGACAAGAAGTTGTGATGCGTTGGCGGCGAAGACACCTGCCACTCGAGGGTGCGTGCGTTCCAAGGGTTCGAGCCAGCCTTCGGACCCTTGACCGCAGACCACACGATGTTTCCGACGAACAGAAGGAAGCTCGCGCCAAGCGCGAGAGCTGCGATGGATGCGAACATGTTCGCGTTCGCATACGCGTCTGGATAGTCGCCAACTCGCCTATTCATTCCGTTGATGCCAACCCAGAACAGCGGGATGAAGGTCAGGTTGAACGCCACCGTCACCCAGATGGCGAAAATCTTGCCGAGCAGATCGTTGTACATCCGGCCTGTGAACTTCGGGTACCAGTAGAAGAACGCGGCGAGCAGCGCAAAGATCGCTCCGCCGACGATGGTGTAGTGGAAGTGAGCAACGACGAAGTACGTGTCGTGCAGGTGAATGTCGGTGGCGACGTCCGCGAGGAAGATGCCCGTGATACCACCGATGAGGAAGTTGAAGAGCCACCCGAATGCGACCACAAGCGGTGTCCTGAACCACAGCTTTCCCTGCCACAGGGTGCCGATGATCGAGAGGAAGATGACCCCGGTCGGAATCGAAATCGCTTCGGTGAGGATCATGAACGGTCCGTGCAAGAAGTCCGCCATGCCGGAGGTGAACATGTGGTGGGCCCATACAACAACGGACAGTCCAACGATCGATAGCAGTGCAGCCACAACCGCCTTGTACGCGAACAGCGGCTTTCGAGCGAAAGTGGTGACCAGTTCGAGAATCACACCGAAGCCAGGCAGCACCATGATGTACACCGCGGGGTGCGAGTAGAACCAGAAGATGTGCTCGTAGAGGAGTCCACCACCCACATCTGGTCCGAAGAAGTCGGTGCCCGCGACCCTGTCCATGGTCACGAGGACCAGCGCCGCTGCAAAGAACTGAGTCACGGAGAAAGAAAGGATTGCTGTTGCGAATCCTGCCCATGTGAATATCGGCAGGCGGCCCCATGTCATGCCAGGTGCGCGCATGGTGATGACCGTGACAATGATGTTCAGCCCGCCGAGAATCGACGAAAGTCCAAACGAGATGATCGCCATGTTGAACAGGATCTGGCCGGAGTCGCCGGTCACGGACAAGGGGGCGTACGCCGTCCAACCGGCGCTGAAGGAGCCAAGCAGCGGTGCCGAGAGCAAGCCAATGGCAACCGGAGGTACGAGCCAGTAGCTCAGTGCGTTCAGGCGTGGGAACGCCATATCTGCGGCACCAATCTGGATCGGGATGATGTAGTTGCCGAAGGCTCCGATGACACCCGCAACGGCGACTGCCACCATGAGGATTCCGTGCATCGACACGAGCTTGTTGAACTCTTCGAGATCAACGATGCTCATCCCGGGCGACGCGAGCTCAATGCGCATGATCATCGCTGAGATCCCGCCGATAAGCAGGACAGCAAGCAGCGTCACGCCGTATTGGATACCGATGACCTTGTGGTCGACGGAGAACTGGAAGTACCGCAGCCACGACTGGTCTTCGCTCACCTTCGGTGTCTTGCCGATCCACTGCCGGAAGAATGCTTCCCATCCGCCGATGCCGGCCAACCAGCCGATGAGGCCAAGAATGAACCCAAACACGACCGCGACCTCATCGGTAGCACTGCCACCCCTGATGGCGACGGTCAGACCCACCCCAATGACATAGCCAAGGAAGCCGAAGATGACTGCGCGTACGACGTACTTCATCGCCTACCCACTCCCGCCCAATGACTCGACGTACTCGTTCCACTCGGCGTCGCTGACCACACGGACTGGAATCGCCATGCCTGCATGCCCTGCTCCACAGAGTTCTGCACACTGGACGCGAAGGTTGATGTCATCGTCGATCGTGCCTTCGTGGGTCGCGGTCGAGAACACCTTGGTTGTGATACCTGGCACGGCATCGATCTTCACCCGGAACGCGGGGATCCAGAACGAGTGCAACACGTCTGTGCTGTTGACGTCATAGCGCACGCGCTTGTCGGCAGGAACAACAAGTTCATCAAGAACGGTGGCGCCGTTGTGATACGTGACCTCCCAGAAGAACTGCGACGCTTGCATCTCGATGACGTAATCGGACGACGGCTCACCGCGGATTTCGGCAAGTCCGATGAAGCCGGGGTTGATTACGACGTAGATCGCCAACGCAGTCGTGACGATGAGCCACGTGGTGACGAGCGTCCGATGATTGTGCTGGTTTGGACCGTCTTCACGGTCTGCTCCATCCGAGCGCCATCCGATCAGACCCCAGGTCATGACAGCGAGGACAATCGCCATCACAGGCGCGCCAAGGTACATCAGGAGAAGGAACGCCTCATCAACGACGTGTGCTTCCTCGGCCCACTCGACGGGGAGGATGTTCACATATCTTGTGAATGCAATGATGAGCACCGTATAGCCGAGCCATAGCAGGCCGACCGGCAGCACCGATTTTCGCACGAATCCTCCAGGAAAGATCATCTCGACGGGTGATGGGTGCGGCGAGTGTAACTCATGTGAGGCGTCAGGCGTCAGGTATACAGCGACTGATGTCTGAGGAGGACGTCCGTTTCGTGTCACACCCGTTCTGCATACTGAGGGGCATGAGCGAAACTGCAGGTGCGATTGCTGGATTCGGCTACGACGACCGATACATCGACCACTGGGAGACGGCGATCAGCGATCATGAAGTCGGTCCGATCGAGTCCGAGCGCCAACGTATCCCGTCTCGGCTCGATGAGATGGCGCCCTCTCCTGTACTCGCTGTCTTTCTGTCAAGTGTGGATATCGAGCGACTGACTGCCTATGACCGTGTTGTCGTGCTCCGTGCCCGCCAGCGAATGGCCTCTCACTATGCGGCACAGGTGTATTCAGACATGGTCGCTGTGCGCGACGCATACGCAGAGGAACTTCCACGATGGGGCAATGTCAGCCACGCCGAATCGGCGGCAGCTGAGGTCAGGTCGGCGCTTCACCTCACGCGTCGAGCAGCTGACACCGAACTCTCCTTGGCGCTCGACCTGTACGAACGTCTCCCCCGGGTCCTCGAGATGCTCGACGCCGGGTTGATCGACGTGCGGAGGGCGAAGACCATCGACCGCGGCACCTATCACCTCTCGATCGCAGCAGCTCGCACCGTCGTCGAACGTATCGCTGACGTCGCACCTCGGCTCACCTCTGGCGAACTGGCCGCTCGCATCAGGAAGCTGTGCATCGAGGCGAACCCGGACGAGGCTTCGGAGCGATACGAGCGCGCCGTCGAAGACCGCAAGATCATTGCGCAGCCAACGGTCGATGGCACGGCGAATCTCCTCGGTCTCGATCTGCCACCAGATAGGGTCGCCGCAATCTCGCGCCGCATCAACAAGATCGCTCGATCACTTCGCTCGAAGGGCGAGCAGCGCTCGATGGATCAGCTGCGGGCCGACATCTTCGTGGATCTCCTCCAAGGTCGGACACAGAAGGGTAGTTCGCATGGAGTGGTCCACCTGACCGCTGATCTCGACACGCTCTCGGGTCTGTCGGAACACCCTGGAGAACTCAACGGGTTCGCTCCCGTCATCTCTGACGTCGCCCGTCAGGTCGCAGAAGAGCAGCAAGAGTCCGAGTGGCGGTACACCATCTCAGATACCGAGACGGGCCAGTCTCTATTCACCGGCACCACACGTCGCAGACCAACCAGTCCCCAGAGGCGGCGCATCGAGTCGCAGCATCCAACGTGCGTGTACCCGGGCTGTCGTATGCCAGCGACCGAGTCCGACATCGATCATTCGACGTCGTGGGCTGAAGGCGGCACGACGACCGACGACAATCTCGCACCCCTCTGTCGCAACGACCACGGCCTCAAACACAACGGCTGGAGCTACAAGGTCGTTGACGACGAATTCGTGTGGACGAGCCCGTTCGGGCACACCTATGTCACCGAGCCGGCCCCGCCGCGACCGGCCCCAACGTAGAGACCGATCAGACGAGCGTTGCGTTCAGCGTGATCTCCACATTCCCTGCGAGCGCGTTACTCACCGGACAGCCGTTCTTGGCTGCCTCCGCCTTCTCTGCAAACGTGTCTGCATCGATGCCTGGGACGGTCGCATCGACGGTCAATGCCATCGTGCGAATCCGGAATCCATCATCACCCTTGCTGAAGGTCGCCACCGCCTTGGTGTCGAGGTTCTCCGGAGGAAAGCCTGCACCGGCCAACTCATTTGAGAATGCCATTGAGAAACATGCTGCGTGGGCGCCTGCGATCAGTTCTTCCGGACTCGTCTTGCCCGCTGCTTCCTCGGTCCTGCTTGCCCAGCTGACGGGCAGCGGCCCTGCGGCTCCACTCCTGAAGCCGACTGATCCTGCGCCTCCGAAGAGGTCTCCTTGCCAATTTGCGGTTGCTTCGCTCTTCATCGCGACGCCCTTCCTGTCGATGAGTGGCCAAGTTCGAGACATGCGTTGCCTTCGAACCGACCACTTCGATGTGTTGTCCAACAGTACAGCCGAGAGGGTTGGTCAATTGCGCCAGTACCGTCAGTCGGTCGGTCCAGATCGAGATGCTCCAGAATCCCGGCTCGTGCCTCCGAGTGAGCGGTCTTCCCCAATCCTGCGAGAGATCACGATCGGTTGATCTACGACATCAGCGAGTTCAGATCTGCGAACTCCGGATCGATCTTGGGGAATACGAACTCGCCATCGGCCAGCAGTTTCGCAGCGTCTCCAATAAGGCTGGCGTATGCGCTTCGAAACAACCACGATCCCGTCGATATCCGAGCGACACCCGCATCAGCGAGCGCGGTTACGTCGAAACCCGGCCATTCAAGAACGTTCACCGGAGCGGTGATGGCATCGGTTACCGCACGAACGTCATCAACCGACGCGAGGCCAGGCGCATACAACACGTGAGCTCCTGCGGCTTCGAACGCGATCAATCGTTCGATGGCGAATCCAACGTCGCCTACGCCGTGAAGGAGATTCTCGCTCCTGCCAGTAATCGTGAACGGATAGGGCGCTGATTCCGATGCCTCGACCGCAGCGGCGACACGTTCAGTCGCAAGGCCGATTTCATACAGAGGTGCGTCCGGGTCTCCGGTCGAGTCCTCCACTGAGCATCCGACGATTCCCGTTGCGATTGCTAGCTCGACGGTTTCAGCGACGCCTTCGGGATCATCAGCGAAGCAGCGCTCGAGATCGGCGAACACGGGAAGCGTCGTCGCTTGCACGACCTCCGCAGCATGGTCCAACGCCTGATTGCGAGTCAGCCCGCCGTCTGGCCTGCCGATTGAGTTCGCGAATCCAGCGCTCGTCGTCGCCAGTGCCTTGAAGCCCATCGCAGCGAGCACCTTCGCCGATCCGACATCCCAAGGATTCGGAAGCAGCAGCGGTTGCCCCGGCACATGGAGATCCCTGAACAGCTCGGCCTTGCTGGCGACGTGGTTCGTCATCTGTTTGATTCTCGCGTCCACGGGACCGATATGTCGCCTCGAACGCCGTACAATCCGCGCTGCGGGCCCGTAGCTCAGTTGGTTAGAGCTGGCGACTCATAATCGCTCGGTCGCAGGTTCAAGTCCTGCCGGGCCCACGATTGTTGTCGTTCTGACAACGTTCCCCCCGATCATGCGGTCGATTGTGTGGCCATTTGGTTGACCCGTCGCTCTGCGTGGTCACGATCCGAGTCTGCGCGCATGTCAACCGGATATGGGCCGTCGATTGGAGGGTGATGGAGCGTCCTTCAATGAGAGACGGCCCGCCGTTTCATGAGTGACTGGT
>PJEL010003909.1_pt1 | contig 12496 bp, 16 predicted proteins | sample 1853271 | NCBI WGS metagenome assembly PJEL01 (sample SAMN08108733, study PRJNA415343) | Invertebrate metagenome, whole genome shotgun sequencing project. | host: Globobulimina | place: Sweden: Gullmar Fjord | collected 2015-08 | reverse complement strand
GAGCAAGCAGTTAGATGAAGAAAAACAGAAATCCCATAAACTTGAATCAATTGGGCTCCTTGCCGGCGGTATTGCCCATGATTTCAACAATATTCTTGCCGGCATTCTTAATAATGTATTTTTAGCTAAGATGCAAATAGATCGTGAAAGCAAAGAGTACAAAAATCTGGAATCAGCTGAAAAGGCCATTTACAAAGCAACGAACCTGACCAGGAAGCTTCTTACTTTTTCCAAAGGGGGATTACCGGTAAAGAAGATTACATCCTTGATTGATATTATCAGGAAATCCGCTGTTTTAGTATTGAGTGGATCGAATGTGAAATGCGAATATATTGTAGACGATGATCTTTGGCCGGTTGAAGTAGATGAAGATCAAATGAATCAGGTAATACATAATATCGTTCTAAATGCGTTCCAGGCAATGCCACAAGGGGGTACAATACTTATTCGTATAGGAAACTCTTCCGAACCTCTCCATGCGGAAGGAAAGAACCTGAAAGTGCTAATAAAGGATCAGGGTATTGGTATAGAAAAGGAACACCTGCAAAAAATATTCGATCCTTATTTCACAACAAAAGAGGTGGGTAGGGGGCTGGGACTCTCAATGGTCTATTCCATAATAAACCAGCATGATGGAATTATTAATGTAGATTCCGAGATTGGGACAGGTACGACCTTCACAATATATCTGCCGGCATATGAAAAACAGATTAATAAAGATGAGATAGAAGAAGATACTTCTGCTGCTGTACGAAGGATATTGATAATGGATGATGAAGATGTTATAAGAGAATCTGTCGAGGAATTATTAACGATGAATGGATATGAAGTTGAAAGTGCAAAATGTGGAGAAGAAACGATTGAACTCTATAAAAACGCTTTGGAGTCGTCAAAGTTGTTTGATGTAGTGATCCTGGATCTTACCATAAAGGGTGGAATGGGAGGAAAAGACGTGCTGAAGAAGTTGTATGAAATAGATCCTGATGTTAAGGCGATTGTGTCTAGTGGATATTCCGATGATCATGTCATGGCGAATTATAAGGAATTTGGATTTAACGATGTTTATTACAAGGCATCTGATAGTCCTGAAAAGTTATTTAGAATCCTTAATAAAATAATAAATAACAAGTAACGTTCCCCTGCCTCAAGGTGTTTTATTCAATGATTTTATCATTCTAATGTTCCTGTTTTTTGAAAAATAATAATTATCTGATGCAAGAGATTGACAAAGTAAGTATTTGGTGATATATATGATTTAAGCAAGGAAAATTCTCCGTTTCCAAAATATTACACATATAATTTTACTTGCACTAGGTGAATGGTTTTAGCTAAAGCCCGCTATTTAACATGAAAGAACATAAAGTGGCGAAACTTATAAGAATATATAAGTTTGCAAATCTGGAAAAGTTGAGCGCAGCTCAATAAGAACTAGCGAGGGAGGAGGTAATAATCAAGGGAAGGAATATGTTTAATTTACTGACAAACATATATTAAAGGGGGTAGGTGAAGATGAAAAAAATATTTTCAATTATAGTCTCATTAATAGTGTTCCTGTTTTTAATATCACCTGTTCAGGCGATACAGCTTCTAACTGAAGATTTTACAGGGGCTACTATACATAATAACTTAACGATTAATCTTAAAAACAATCCACCATCAGGGGCTGACGATAATCTTGGTAAGTGGCTGGATTTCCCGAGTAGTTTACGTTGGGGGATTTCAGGTAACGGGCAAGGAGGCGCTGCTGATTCATACGCTAAGCATCTGACACAGACAAGTGATAACACAAATCTGTTGTATTATGGAATTGACCTGAGTGGATATTTACAATTAGCGACTTTTGCACTGGATTTTGATTATATAGCCAGTAACAGAAAGCCGACAGTGGTCCTGGCAGGGATGCTTAATGGACAACATGCTCTTGACCCTTTTGCACCATGGTTCTCTCCTGGTGATTTGGATGATGGAGAGACTATTTTACAACAGAAAATGAATACGACAAATTCCTGGACCAGTGTTCATATTGAAGGAAGCGTGTCTAAAGATTATGATGTGTTGGCGCTTGGCTTCATTATGGGCGGAACTACTGGTAACAGGGGAATTGACAATATCAGCCTGAGTGCAAAATCAATACCTGAACCGGGAATTGTGCTTATGATTGGCATTGGGTTTGCCGGGATGCTAGGATTTAGGAAAAAACTTAAGAGTTAATTTAGGGTATATAAAATATATCTCTGATGTCAGGCCTGTTTGCTAAAGTAACAATAGCGACTTGCGTCTCAATTTAGATTATTATTCCGAAAAGAAGTGGTACAGTTGTGTTCAGACCTGAACAAATTCTACAATAATCGAATGACGTATTAGCACGCTGGAAAGCATAACAACACTGATGTGCCTAGCACTTTCAGGGTCATGGAAGAAATCTTTTCAGGAACTTATTTATAAGTGCCGGAGCCTATAATAAAAAATGTATATTAACTGCGACAAATAATGTAAGGTATATTTCATGAACTCTGAAGACCCAATACCGGGTATCCCTGTTTCCCCTGACCCTGCGTATATGTTAAAACTGGTGGAGGCAAAGATGCCCTTTGGTAAACATGCCGGCACCCTCCTTATTCATCTTCCGGAGCATTATATGGTCTGGTTTCATGAGGTTGGATTTCCCAAAGGAGAGCTGGGTGACATGCTCCATACTGTATATGAGATAAAGCTGAATGGACTTGAATATCTGTTTAATCCGTTTAGGACACAGAGGTGGAAGAGAGATCGATAAATCTTCTGTAGTCGAAATGAATAAGTAAAGAAAAAGCAATTAAAACAGCAAGATATGATCTATCACTTAAAGTAGTATAGAGGACTCTGGGTCTTATGCTTTACTTGCTGATACCTTCCATCGAGCTGTATTTTCAGTCTTAGTCCTCCACACTAATATTACTGTGACATGGCACAATGTGTGCCTATGAATTACTGTGCCAATATGAGAAGAGTGCATACAGGTTTCATTAATATCAATGACATATAAGACGGCACACTATTTGCATATTTGCGCATATGTGCATCACCATTCTTTTCATGGGAGGGAAAGATATTATGGAAGCATTGTCAACAATTTTTATAGTCATTTTTATATTGATGAGTGCGTGTCACTTGCTTGATAATTTCATTGACTCATAACAGAAGCGAAATTATCTCAGCTGGATTACTAAAGAATCTCATACAGCATAGGAATTATGCGAAATCATTTGTCCCCGTTCACTCGATTATCTTTGTCCCATGGTTTACCTGTTAACAAGAACTATGCATTGCGATAGCCAATATTATGCTTCGCCTTTTTTTGTTCATTCTTTCAAATTTAACTCTTTCTCGCTTCTGTACCTGTAAGATCTGACAGGTATCATTATTGCGAAAAATGTTTGAACATATTACTATGATTATAGGGCTTAAAAGCATTTCATTCTGATTTATTTTGCCAGTAAGAAAAAAATATATATTGAGGGACAATGAAATATGAAATGGTTTGATAAAATAAATAAACTGTTATTTGTATTAGCATTGTTTATTATGTTGCTTTCAATATCTGCTTGATGATGATCCTGCTCTGGACGGTATTCAGTACAATTCACCAAGCGGAGATGTTTTTAATGTAGACGATGGTTTTACATTTATAGGCATTGCTCATCGGGACCAGATTATAGACTTTAACTTCGGGACTTCAATTGTTGAGGGAGGTACTGGGCTTGATGGTACAAAGGCAACGGCAGGTGTTCATATGTATGAAAGTCTTGATCCACAGGCGAGTATACCCGGTGCATTTAATGTTAGTAGTCCAATTGACACATCAAATTATTCAACCTCAATTGTTCTTTATGATTCTCTTGAGATAGACCATAACATTATTGTCTACTTCAGGAAGTCAACAGAAGCAGCGGTTGGGAACTCATGGAAGTGGTATGCGGTTGTAGGAGCCGATGAATCGTCAAGCGGGATCGCAGAGATTCAGGTGCAGGGTACACTGGTTTTTACCAATTTCGGTTCTTTGAATACTGAAAGCGCAATGACCTATAACCTTGCCTCCGGAGGTTTTGATTTTAGCGGTGGCGCTGCAGCGGGTCAGCAAATATCTTTTGATTTTGGTATGAGTATTCATGAAGGTGGAAGCGGGCTGGAAGGGACCACTCAGAGGGCTTCATCTGAATGGGACACTTCAAATGTGACCATATCTGAAAACCTTGATCCAACTGCATCGATTGTTTGTTTTAATAACTTCTACATTCGACATTGCCTGTTCGATATTCGATATTCGCTTTTATGTTTTTCATCCCTTTTCATTAGCATCCACATGCCCATTCAAGCTGGGCAGACACAGGGGGCTGCCCCTACATTTGCACGTCAAATCTCTATTCAAGAATGAGGAGCTTTAAATTCTGAAGCAGCAGGTTTTTATTATTGTTGCTGATTACCCCGAGGTGTTCTTTAAATCTTTTATTGTCTATGGTCCTGATCTGGTCGACAATAATGTCAGATACCTTTTTTAATCCGGCCTCATTCTTTTTAAGATGGACCCTTAATATATTGGCCCTGGGCTGGACGCGTGTTGTGATAGGGCAGACTATTGTGCTGGGATGCTCTTCATTCAGGAGGTTGGTCTGGACTACTACTACAGGCCTTGTTTTGCCGGGCTCTGTTCCGAATTTTGGATTGAGGTCAGCAGTATATAGATGAAACTTGCGTATTGTCATTCAGGGATCTCATCCTCAATAAGTTCCAATTCATGCAATACCTCCATGGATGAGGCTGATACCATACGTGATTCTTTTTTGAGAAGGTTCTTTATCATTTTTCGTTTCATAAATTTATTGTAGTAGTGTAATGCGTCATTAATGTAAGCGTTTCTTGGTTCGTCAATTTCCCCGATTATACTTTCGGTTTCAAGGAAAATCTCATCTTTTAGTTTTAAAGAAAGCGTCTTGGACATGGTATATCCTCCATTTAATGGTGATACCAATAGTATATACCGCTGTGTTGCTGATTTCAAGAGAATTGTATTTGTTGTCAGTCATGTCAATTATAAGGATATCTTGTAATGAATTTAAGAAGATAGCTGTCAGAAATGGCAGGGGAGAGTATGATTTATATCATATTCAATCATTAATTATTAACTTATTCTTTAATTAATATACAAATACGAACACAAATCAATCTATTTCAGGGAGTTCATCATGAAACTCTTCAGAGTATTATCCATTAGTTTATTGATCGCATTCATTGCCATTGGTTGCGGAAGCTCAGCCGGCAATGGAGATGGTGATAATAATATGAATCAAACACCAACAACCACTGTTTCAGGAAAAGTTCTTGATAAAAACAGTAATCCTATAGCAGGAGCTAAGGTTACAATTACTAGTGATCCGGTTGTAGTATTTACTGATTCAGATGGCAATTATACTGCTACTGTTGAGATTGGAGATCACAGCATATCAATAACAGTTAACTCTGACATTATTTATTCCGATACCTTTACCTGTTATGAAAATACTCCTTTAGTCCTGCCGACTGTAACTGACGATGATACAGGAGATGGTGACACGGGTGGTGGTGACACGGGTGGTGGTACTATCAAAGTAAGTGATACAGGCCAGTCAAAATGCTATAACGGGTTTAAAGAAATAACCTGTCCATCTTCCGGTGACCCTTTTTACGGACAGGACGCGCAGTATACATCAAATCCCATGAGTTTCAAATCTAATGGTAATGGAACGGTCACTGATAATATTACTGGTCTTGTCTGGCAGCAGCAGGATGATAATATTCTCCGAAATTGGTCTAATGCAAGCGCTTACTGTAATGATCTTTCTCTTGCCGGTCATTCTGATTGGAGAACCCCTGATGAGTTTGAATTGCTTAGTATAGCTGGCTACAGCATTTTTGACCCTGCTATTGATACTGCTATTTTCGTAAACATGACTTCGACGGCATACTGGTCTGCTACCAGTAGTGCAGAATATGATAAAAGAGCGTGGTATCTGAATTCTGAATATGGCATTATTGATGCTTTTGGGTCAAAGACCGGTGATGCCTATGTACTGTGTGTACGTGGAGCAAAGTCTGCAATCAGTTACACCAATAACGGCAATGGCACGGTTACCGATAATGTTACAGGGCTTATGTGGCAGCGCGAGGATGATAATACAACATTAATATGGGAGCCGGCATTGAAATACTGTGAGGACCTTACTCTCGCGGGTTATACAGACTGGAAGGTCCCCAATATTAAAGAACTCAGTTCAATAATAGATAACACAATGTATAGTCCTGCAATAAACTCAACTTACTTTCCTAATACAAAGGCATCCACTTACTGGTCATCTACTACTACACCTTCCGGATGGGGCAATGCGTGGACCGTGTATTTCCGTAATGGCACAACTTCAATTAAAGGGAAATACTCTTTTGGCGTTTATCTGAGATGCGTGCGTTTAACATAGTAATTTTCTGTTAGATATTCGATATCCGCTGTTTTATTTTTCATCCCTTTTAGATTAGCATTCACATTTCTGGTAGACAGATGCCCATTCATGCAGGGCAGTTCAAGCCGGGCAGACACGTGCCCATTCAAGCCGGGCAGACACGTGCCCATTCAAGCCGGGCAGACACATAGGTCGGCCCCTACATTGTACCTGTCAGATCTGACAGGTGTTTTTATTGGTGTTTTTTTGTAACACTATATGTTTACAGGTTTTTTCTACTGTGGAGAATCTTTTGTTTACAATTCATGAGGAAGATGAGAAAAGTATTTAAATTATATAGAGCGATCTTTATTGTGGCACTAGTATTTACACTTTCTGTTGCTGCCCAGGCTAAGATTGAATCTTCGGATAACAGTGCTCAGCTTCCGGATATTTCAGGTTTAATATGGATTAACGTATACGAAGAATATGGTAAAAACGGGTTTGTAGAATATAGCATCAGACTACCGGATGGTGTAATAAAGGAGAACATCAGAGGGGAAAAAGGAACTTACGTAGAACATCCTGTGAGACTTAATATGCTGAGCAGTGATAATTTTGCTATGATATACAAGCCGAAAATATTGCATGATGAATCAACGCATGAAGATCCTTCTACATTCAGTAATGATCAGTATTTTTATGACTATGCCTGGGGCAAAAATGGGCAAAAAATCGCTTATTCATCATCCAAAAATCAGTTTGATGCGCATTCGATTTTAGTTGTAAAGGATGTTGCCAAGCATGAAATCCTTTTCAGACAAGATCTTAATAAAAAATCTATTGTTGATATTGCATGGGATTCTAATAATAAATGCATTGCAGTTCTTAGTGCTATTTTTACGCATTCAAAAAATCCATTTGCACGATTGATTAGCCTTGGAGGTCATCCTGTAGGCCATCGAGTATATTACCTCGATATATATGATATATATGGAAATCATTTATATGAGAGCAAAGAAAATGATATCGGTGAATTTTCAGCTGGTAGAGGATCTGGATTGGGTGCTGTTGTGTGGGTTGACGAGGGTCCGTAATTTCTACATTCGACATTGCGTGTTCGATATTCAATATTCGCTGTTTTATTTTTTATCCTCTTACATTATGAAGATAATTAATTACAAATTATGAATTACGAATTATGAGAGTGGATTGTTTTTTGAATGCTTCCACTTATATGGTATTTGTTATTTAGTTGCATTGTTGCGCAGGTGGGCAATTAAGAAAACTTATAGCTGCTATAAATATTAATAGATTTACATTGAAAGTAGTTACTGCTAAAATATTCCATCTCAAAGGCAGTTCTTTTTTTATTCAAAATATCTTGCAAGATTTTGTAAGTTTTTTTGTCTATATAGTGTATTGATATAAAAAACATAAAAGGAGAATCAATTTTATGAAAAAAACTAAAGAGTATCTAAATATATTTTCAATCATTCTTGTTATAGGCATGCTTCTTATTCTTGGGGGGTGTGGTAGTGGAGGAGGAGGCGATGTAGGGAATGATGAAGTTATTATTCAAACCTTACAAGGTGTTGCCGCAGCAGGAGCACCGATTGTCGGAATTGTTAATGTGAAAGGTGCAAATGGTCTTACTGCATCGTCTCTAATAGAGCTTGACGGATCATTTTCGGTGAATACGGCCGGATTAACATCCCCATATATTTTGTTTGCAAAAGGTACGGTTGGAGATGAAAGTATGGAAATGTACTCCGCTACTGTTAGTACAGGAGTGGTTAATATTACACCTATTACAGATTTTATCTTGAGATGCGCACTGGGTGCAGCACCTCAAAGTGCAGATCCGGCAAAAATCGATCCGGATGCCCTGAAGGCAACTGAGCAGATTGTACAGAACCAATTGCAAGCATTACTGAATGCTGCGGGAATAAGTGGTGATTATGACTTAATGCATACTGAATTTAATATTGGTGATGGGGGAATGGATGCTGTGCTTGATGTTCTTGATATAAGCATAACTGGTGACCAGGCAACAGTTACGAATAATCTGACTGGTTCAAATTATCAGGTAAATGTAACTGATATAGCTTCCGGACCGGGTTTGCCTCAATCAGATGAGAATGAGTCGAGGCTTGTCCTGGCTGATTCAATAGCAATCAATGATGTATGGGAGCGATTAGCCTCTCTTTTTACCTCGTCTATTCCCAGTTTGGAAGAGCTTAATGCCGAATTTGCTCCTTACATTGCTGATGATTATCTGGATGAAGGCAGAACAAAGGATGGGGAACTTAATAGTATGGCTGTTCAGGGAGGTCCAGACGTAGGCATGCAGTTAAGAACTCAAATAAGGATGCCCATAATAATTGATGGATATGAAAAAGCTTACTCTATAGTTCTTTTTTATTCAAGCCCTACAGACGTTGGTAATATGACTACCAATATGGTGTTTGATGGAACAAAATGGATGTGGTACGGAAACCAGGAGTGGGTAAACGCTGGACTAGATTATGAGGCAATAATGTTTGTTAGCTCAGATGATAGCAGGAGTTTTGAGGCAGGCATACAATTATGGGCAGAGGATGAGTATAACTACGCTTATGACAGAGGAGTTCGTTCAGCGATAGTGACAGGTCCTGGATTACCAAATAACGGGTTAGTTCTTTATCATGATTTTCCACGTGATGAGTTTAGGACCTGGAATAATATTGGGATGTCACAAAGAAGTCACCTATATCTTCCAGGCGATGCGCTTCTGTCTACTATAGGTGAAAATGCAACCTTTACCTTGAATTTATATGCAGAGTTACCTGATGCAGTAACATTAAACAATACTCCCTTGCATACTATTGAGAGCACAATGACGGGAACGCCCATATTGAATGCTGGACTTAGCCAATCTGTTTTCCCAACAATCACTGCACCTGGTGCACATAATCTTGCAGCTACAAATGTACCAGGTATTTTGACGGTGAGCTGGACTATGCCAGAAAACCTGTATATTGATGATGTTTCTTTGAGCTGTAATGTCAATAACACACATTATAGAATTGAAAAAGAGGACATTACTATAGGGGCGCTATCAGTAGATCTCAACAGCTCAAATTTCCCAGGACCTTGTGATAATTGGGCAAACATTTGGCTTGATTCTGAAGATGTGCTTGATAGGGAGTTTACTGTGGTTTGGGAGTTTAATGATTTTAATAATTAAATTCTGAATCTTTAAGTTGATGTAATTATTCTAATGAGTGGGGTCTCGTCTCGTCTACACATTTTACAAAATTTGTGTAATGTGTAGACGAGACCCTACCATTTTTCTGACTGACCGCCGATAGCTTCTTCAACATTTGCTTCGATAGAAGTCCCTGACCGTAACAACTGCTTTGACAGAACATACTCTTTCTTATCATCACGAAGATATTGATACACCTTAATAATCCTCAAAGCAAACGAATAACTCTTATCCCGCAATATATTATTCTTCAAATCCAAGTCCCCCAACCATAATTCATAATTCGTAATTTATAATTGCCGTTCATGACCTGTAAGATCTGACAGATGTTTTTATTGATGGTTTTTGTAAGACTAGATGATTATTAATATGTAAAATAAATTGCTTGCATATGACTCTGTGGCTAGTTAAGATATAGTATCACCCAATTGGAGGATCTTATGGCATTAAAAATGAAAAAAATTGAAGAAGAAGCGCTTCAACTCTCTTCTCATGAAAGGGCTCAATTAGCAGAACACCTTATACATAGCCTGGATGAAAAAGAAGACCTGGATGCTGAGAGATTATGGGTAGCAGAAGCAGAAAGTCGGTATCAAAAGTACAAAGAGGGAAAAGTCAAAGCAAAATCCGCAGATCAGGTATTTAAAGAGGTTCGTTCAAAGCTTAAATGAAACATGTCAAATTCCTCTCTGATGCCGAGGAAGAAATGTATGAAGCAGCAAAATTCTATCAGAGTCACGCAAAAGGATTGGGAAGTGATTTTCTTTTAGAAATTGAAAGTGCAGTTTTATCAATTGCAGAATCACCTCTGACATGGCCGACAATAGAAGGGGATTTAAGAAGACGTCTTGTACGGAGATTTCCATTTGGTATTTTGTACTACATTGAATCAGGGGACATAGTTGTTGTTGCTGTGGCACATCTTCGGCGTAAACCGGGGTATTGGAAGAAAAGAGTATAAACTTGAAATCCTTAACAACTGCTTTGATAGAATGTACTCTTTCTTATCATCACGAAGATATTGATATAATTTAATAATCCTCAAAGCAAACAAATAACTCTTATCCCGCAACACATTATTCTTTACACCCACGCCCCCCCCCAAAAAATCGTAATTCGTAATTCATAATTTATAATTGCCGTTAAAACCCTACCTGTTAATATCAACAGTTGTTTGTAACGTAAATCTGTAATACTATTAATTTGCAAACGGGGACAGGCTGCAACACTCTGTCAAACATTTAATGTTCTATTAAAAGGTACCAATAATGGTACAATTATAATGAGACGAAAATATCAGCTGCAGGTATTATTTTATAAATCTGAAACGGGTAAAGAACCTGTTCGGGAATGGTTGAAGAGCCTGAAGCAGAATGATAGAAGGATTATTGGTGAAGATATAAAAACTGTTCAGTTCGGGTGGCCTATTGGTATGCCGCTGACCAAGAAGATAGATACTAATTTATGGGAAATAAGGTCGAATCTGGATAATAGAATTGCTCGTGTTATTTTCACAATATATGAAGAGGTAATAGTGTTGCTGCACGGGTTTATAAAAAAGAGCCAAAAACTTCCTGCCGCTGACGTTACGTTGGCCAGGAAAAGAATGTTACTTTTGAGAGGTTGATTATGAAGAATAAACATTTAGGAAAAAAGTTTGATGATTTTCTTAAAGAAGAAGGAACATTGGCAGAGACTGAAGCAGTTGCGGTTAAGAGAGTTGTTGCGTTTCAGATTAAGGAAATGATGAAGAAGAAAAAACTGTCAAAGACCGCTTTGGCCCAGCAGATGTGTACAAGCCGGTCAGCGCTTGATAGGTTGCTTGATCCTTCTAATGTTTCTATAACACTTCAGACTTTGGAGAAGGCGGCTTTGGCTTTGGGGAAGAGGTTGAAGATTGAATTAATTACAAATTAATAAATACTAATTATGAATTACGAGAGTGGATTGTTTTTTGGATGGTTCCGCTTATTTTGAGTAGTTCTTCGCAATCCTTTTTTAATGAAACACTTTGTGTTTCTGGGATGTATCCACTATCTGTTAATAGCCTTATCCAATAATGTGTTTCTCGGGCTTCTTTATAGGAAATTGATATTTTGGCAACGAAATCCTTTTCCGACTGACCGCCGATAGCTTCTTCAATATTTGCTCCAATAGAAGTCCCTGACCTTAATAACTGCTTTGACAGAACATACTCTTTCTTATCATCACAAAGATAGTGGTACACCTTAATAATCCTCAGAGCAAACGCATAACTCTTATCCAGCAATACATTATTTTTCACAGCACAGTCCCCCACATAATTCGTAATTAGTAATTCATAATTGCCGTTAAAACCCTACCTGTCAGAAGCAACAGATGCGTTTATTCCTTTAATTTGTAATACTATATACTTGTCTACGGGGACAGGGCTTCAACGCTGTATCAAACATTATATTTATTATTAATAGAGTACCAATTATGGTACAATAAACATGAGACGAAAATATCAACAAATTGGCCAGGAAAAGGATGTTAAGTTTGAGAGGTTGATTATGAAGAATAAGCACATAGGCAGCGACTTTGACGATTTTCTTAAAGAAGAAGGATCATTAGCAGAGACAGAAGCAGTGGCGGTTAAGAGAGTTATTGCTTTTCAAATTAAAGAAATGATGAAGAAGAAGAAAATTTCAAAGACAGCTTTGGCTCAGCAAATGCGTACAAGCCGGTCTGCGCTTGACAGGTTGCTTGATCCTGCTAATGTTTCTATAACGCTTCAGACCTTGGCGAAGGCGGCTTTGGCTTTGGGGAAGAGGTT
>PJEL010003908.1_pt1 | contig 12499 bp, 7 predicted proteins | sample 1853271 | NCBI WGS metagenome assembly PJEL01 (sample SAMN08108733, study PRJNA415343) | Invertebrate metagenome, whole genome shotgun sequencing project. | host: Globobulimina | place: Sweden: Gullmar Fjord | collected 2015-08 | reverse complement strand
GCCATAAACTTTCTTGGGCCTAAGCGTAATAGACTTGCCGCAAACAGAGTGGCTAGAATGATCAAGGATACTCTGTTTATTGGGTCTGCCAGGGTCATGATGGCATGCCATTGAGGCTCTATTATGGCCGTTATCAGTGAGCAGGTAAGTACCAGAGTGATAACGAGAACCCTGAGTGTCCAGTTCATCAGCTTTAACTGGGCAAGGTTAAAGATCGGCGCCGCGATCAAGGCCAGCATTACCGCTGGCATACTCCAACCACTATAGGCTAACGACAGAGCCAGTACCGCACCACCTAAGTTACAAAAACGCATCGGTAAAAACAGCACGAGTAACACGGCAACTTGAATTGCCGGATTAGCTAAAGGAACTGCCGGATGACCAATGAGATTGGCGAGAATTAAGCTTAGTAGTATCCAGGGCGCACTTCTGTCAATGAGGTGGGCGAAACCGAAACGCCAGGGAGATTTTGGCAGCGAGAGATGCGGATCGGTTGGCTCAACCTTAGCCTGCGTGAGTAGCGCTCCGAGTAGCGAGAGGCCGATCAGCTGAAACAGGGCAATAAGCGGGCCCAATAAAAGTGCGGTAATAATCAGGGCTTCCGGCCCTGCTAATCGTTGTAACCATCTTTGACCCAGCTCCGTATTGTGTGGAGACAAGCCGAAATTGAACCTGATGGCCGCAAAGGTATAGCTGAGCAGTAATACCGGTGCCAGTGTTAGCATCCAATCACCCAGTTGCTCAGTGCTGTGACTGTGATGGTGGTGTTCGTGTCCGCCTGAGTCCATCATTAGCAATACGAACAATAAGCCGATACCGAGTAGGCTGCCGATCCCGGCGTGGTATTCATATTTGCCTTGTTTATCTTCATGACTCTGACCATGGGGTTGGTGCAGTACAACATGAAGAATAGAGCCTGTGACAAAGGCCTGCAGGTACACGGTATTATCCAGACTCAAATGAGCGAGGAGCTGTTCACCGGCAAAGTATCCAACGCTGGTCAGCAGCATCATGCAGCCAAGAACCACCATGGCCCAACGTGCACCCACTTGCGGCTTCAGCAACCACCAGATGGCTAAACCAACAGGGAGTCGATGAAGTATGACCCCTAAGGCCAGTAGAATCGAATTCTCATTTTGCTGAGCCAATACCATGGCCCCGCCGTCTGTGATGGTATGCAGCAGCAGTCCACCTATTCCGAGAATAAGCGTCAGATTATGGGTGACTTCAGAGTATCGGTGGAAGAGTCGTTCACTGGCCGTGGGCCCCCAGAGGCCAATGATGACAAAGATGATGGCAAGGAATCCGCCATGCTCCAGGAGTTCGGGTAAAATATGAACCAGCACTAAACCGCCTAAGGAGACGAATATAAATCCATCCAGGCCTTTCTGGAGTCCGTTTTCTGCCGTGAAAAAGCGATAGAAAATAGGACCTAACAATAGTGCGATACAACTGGCTAGAAGATAGAGCATGATTTCTTAAGAGGAGGCCTTGGAAAACGACACATAGTATACCAGTCTTGAGACGAATAAGTAGAATTTACACACAGAACAAAAAAACGACATGCTGAGGGTGAATATCGAGCAGAAATAGATGAGGATGTCGCCTGTTTCTGTGAGTTGTGAGCTTGCTGGTGTAATTTGTCTATGGAAGTGTTTGAGAAAGGTTATAGAATATAGGGATATATTGGCCTCTCACTAAGCATGTTTTATGGATATCTTTTCCGCCGCAGTTATGTTGTTTCTCATCATGGATCCCTTAGGGAATCTACCTATTTTTGCGTCGATACTGCGTCATATTGAGCCCAAGAAACGCCGTCGGGTACTGATTAGAGAGCTGGTATTTGCACTCGTTATTATGCTGCTATTTTTGTTTGCCGGTGAAGCCATTCTAAACTTTCTGAACCTAAAATCTGAGTCGGTGAGTATTGCCGGCGGTATCATTTTGTTCCTCATCGCGATCAGGATGATCTTTCCTCAGCCGGGTGGTGTCGTTGGATTGGCGGCGGGTGAAGAGCCCTTTATCGTGCCCATGGCCATCCCCTTGATGGCTGGCCCCTCGGTGTTAGCCGCACTGATCCTGTTAGCTCACACAGACAGCTCCCGTATGATGGACTGGACCATAGCCCTGCTGGCTGCATGGGGTGCGAGTGCCGTCATTCTACTCTTCTATAAAGTATTCACTAAGGTACTCGGAGAGAAGGGGCTTACGGCGGTCGAACGTCTGATGGGTATGGTACTCGTAATGATTTCAGTGCAGATGTTCCTGGACGGCATTGCAGATTATATGTCTCACATAGGCCAGGCCGTCCCATAAACTACATTGTAGGAGCGGCTTTAGCCGCGAATGTTTCAAGGTCAGATCCCGGCTAAAATCCTCGCCGGGATGACGGGCGGATCACTTTAATTCTTCACCGTCATTCTGAACTGGTTTCAGAATCCAGCTTCTGATTTCTCTATTCCAAAAACTGGATCCCGGCTAAAAGCATCGCCGGGATGACAAGCTAGTTTTCTGTTGCTTGCTACTTGTTCTTCTTTCACCATTAACTCGCCACTCGCCACTCGCCACTCGCCACTCGCCACTCGCACCTTTCTCCGCTCTGTCTTGAACTTACAACTTACGACTAAAAACTTACCACTTTCTTTTCTCCCTCTTGCATCAAGAGTAGCTTCTCGACATAATCTGGATATTGTATTCAATTGATCTTTGGTTAGTTCATGCTCTCTTGCCTCCTGCTCTGTATTTCAAGCCTCACGGCACAGACCTCTGCCGATTATCATGATCTGCTTCTCTATCAAGGCACCCCGACCTCTATGGAGGAGCGGGATGCTAAGGGAAACTTGGTTATTCCGGCTACCTACGTGGATCAGGGGGCATGGCACGGCTTTCATCTCCCCGACACCCCTGAGTATTTTGGCAGCTTTACCGGCCCTCTGTTTATCGCCCAAGAGTACAGTCTTCATCTGAGTGACAGCCTGCAGAGGTTGTCGCTTAAAAACATGGATAGTGGGCAATCCTTAGATTTTGCTCAGGCAACACAGAGTCAGATCTATAGCCGCCCCGATGCATTAGTTCAGCAATTTCGATGGCCCGAGCTCTCACTGGAGATGAGTCTGAGTTATAGCGATAACCGTACATCGGTGATCCGCACTCGGCTCATTAATAACACCATGAGCCCGCAACTCTGGCAGTTAAGCTGGTCCGGCGTCCCTTTTAGCTCTCATCCAAAATTTCCTGAGCATAGAGTCATTAAGCGGCTCGATAGCTGGAAAACGGGAATTAGATGGCATCTTAACCCCATCATGGAGACCTGGCAGATGCAGTTAGCCGATGCCGAGTATGAGATCTGGTTCGATCGTGAGATGCAGATCGAGCTGTTACAGGATCAGGGCTATCGAGCGTCTACGTCGACAGTCTCTCTGGCAGCCGGTGAAAAGCAGGAGTTTTTGAGTGCCCAGCGTTATTTTCATACTCAAGCCGAGCGCATCTCGCATCAGCCGCCGCAGTGGAATGAGATAGACAGGGCACTGGATACCAATCGAGCGCGCTGGCAACAGAGAATCGACCGGGCTATCTCGGGCGGTGATCTGACCTATCGTAAAATGGCCGTGAAGAGCATGCTCACCTTGATGCATAACTGGCGCAGTCCGGCCGGCGCACTGCTGCATGATGCGGTAACACCATCGGTCACCTATAAATGGTTCAATGGCGTCTGGGCGTGGGATAGCTGGAAGCAAGCGGTGGCCTTGTCCCGTTTCGATACCGAGCTGGCCAAGTCTAATATTTTGGCCATGTTTGATTACCAATTTACCGCCGAGGACAGGGTGCGGCCACAGGATGCCGGCAGCCTGCCCGATGCAATTTTTTACAATAAAGATCCGGCTCGGGGCGGAGAAGGGGGTAACTGGAATGAGCGCAACGGTAAACCGCCGCTGGCTACCTGGGCGGTGTGGGAAATTTATCAACGCAGTGGCGAGCTTGAGTTTGTTGAGCTCATGTACCCGAAACTGGTGGCCTATCATCAATGGTGGTACCGCAATCGTGATCACAATGGCAATGGACTCGCCGAATACGGTGCTAACCTGCATCCGGCACATCTCAAAGAGGGTAAACCGCTGCGCGAGGCGATTATCGAGGCGGCCGCATGGGAATCGGGAATGGATAATGCCCCCAGATTCGATGATGATGCCAGCGTGCAGGTGCTGGAAAACCTTGACGAGAATGGCAAGCTCATAGGGTTTTCTCTGTCTCAGGAGTCGGTGGATCTTAATGCTTACCTGTTTGCTGAAAAAGACCTGCTGGCCAGGATGGCTAAGTTGCAAGGGCTCGATAGGGAGTCTAGCCGCTGGGCGAGTGAAGCGGCTCATTTGAAAGAGCTCATTCAGACCCGCATGTTCGATGAGCGCAGTGGCTTCTTCTATGACTTGAGATTCGATGATTCAGGTTCGCATAAAATGACAGATGCCGGAAAGGGCGTTGAGGGCTGGATCCCCCTATGGGCCGGCGCCGCCTCTGCCTCGCAGGCAAAGCTGATGGTAGAAAGACATCTGACTGAGAAAGCCTTCGCAACAAAAATTCCATTCCCTACGGTCAGTGCCGATAGCCCGAAGTTCGCCGCGACTCAGTATTGGCGTGGTCCGGTTTGGCTGGATCAGGCCCTGTTTGGGCTAATGGGACTTAAAAAGTATGGTTACGATAAGGAAGCCACACGTCTTGCAACACGCCTGGTGGATCAAGGCGAGGGGATCCTTCAACAGGCGCCCATCAGGGAGAATTATGATCCGCTAACCGGCAAGGGGCTGCACTGCACTAACTTCAGCTGGTCGGCGTCTGTGCTGCTCTTGATCTATGAATCATGGCTGAGTCGGCCGTGAGGCTAATATAGTCAGTTCTGTTTTCCCGAATTAGCCGCCCGCTGTACGGTATAGAGGATAAAACGATCAATTTCGACGGATTAAGCGCAAAGCTAGGTAAAGACCGGATAAATGTTGACGATAAGCTGTGAAACCGCCCCTCAGGCTGTTACAGTTTTGTGAGTTAATGTTATTGGGTGTGCTATGAAAACCGTCCTCTCTTTATTTGCCTCCATCATCTCCGTGGCCTTGGTGTCAGGCATGCTGACGGCCTGTGCTTCGGGCCCAGACGACAGGAGTTCGTCGGCTAACGATGCACTATCCGATGCGCCTGTTAATAATCAGAAACAGATATCCCCCTGTGGCGCCATGCCGCCCATTAAAGATCGGTCTAAACTTAAACAAAGCCTACTGGAAAGGGGGCTGATAAAAGAAGAGATGAGCCTTGATGAGACCGACAGAGTCGTTGCCGAATATATCAGTAAAAGACAGCAAGCCTTCGAGCATTGCCCGAAGAAGAGAAAGTGAAAATAGGTGTTCAGATGAATAGAAAAAACGGTGTTAATCTGCTTTCTACGCTCGGGTTATCCCTGCTCCTTGCAATGAGTGGTGTTATCTCTCTTCCTGTCGCCGCCCAAGACGGGAGCTCGGTGATCGATAACCCCTCATCCGGGACATTGGCCGATGCCGGAGTCATCAATAAAGAGCAGATCCTCTATTGGTTAATCAAGCGAGGTGAGCTGTCTGCCGAAGCGAGTGAGGCCGAAAAGCGCGCCGCAGTCGCAGCATTTACCCAGCGTGCGACAGGTTTTCAGAGTAAGGGAGGGCTCGTAGAGGCGGAATTTGAAAAGTTAAGACTGAAGTCGAGCGCTAATGCTAAGGCTCGCAGGAGTCCTTTATTGGGATCCGTTGAAGTCTTCGCCGATGCCGATATCACCAAGACCGTTAAGGTGTTGGGAGTATTAGTCGACTTTCCCGATCTTCCCTATGACGCTAATCGACTCACTGCCAGCGACACCCCTATGTTTTATTCCAGTTATCCGACTTCTCATTATCGGGACCTGATGTTTTCGACTTCAGGTTTTACCGGCCCTCAGGGGCAAAACCTAATGACCGGGTATCAATATTATCAGGCGGTTTCGGGTGACAGCTTCTTTTTTACCGGGGACGTCAAAGGCTGGGTAACGGCGGATAATAACGCCTCATTTTATGGTGGCAACGATGTCGATAACAATGATAATGACAAGGCGGTGCCGGATCTCGTCAAAGAAGCAGTGACTAAGGTTGTAGCGGGCATGACAGCATCTGAATTAGCCAGTTATGACGTTGAAGACCCCTTCGATATCGACGGCGATGGAAATTTTGATGAATCCGATGGCGATATCGACCATGTGATGCTGTTCCACTCCAGTGTCGGCGAAGAGGCGGGCGGTGGCGTGCTCGGGGCCGATGCTATCTGGTCTCATCGTTTTTTCGTCTACACAGGCGGTAATCCGGGCTACACCATCCCGGGAACCGGTAAGAAAGTCTTTGGCTACACCGTGCAGCCCATAGACGCCGCTGCGGGTGTCGTGGTGCATGAATTTGGCCATGATCTGGGTTTGCCCGACGAGTATGACACCACTAACACGGGTGATGGCTCACCCGTGGGGTCTTGGTCGGTGATGTCGGGTGGTAGTTGGACCGGGGATATTCCCGGGGCCCAGCCAACCGATTTTAGCCCCTATGCTAAGTCATATCTGCAACAAAAGTATAAGGGAAGATGGATAACGGAACAGGAGATATTACTCGATAATATCCCCAAGAGCGGTCTGGATGTTCAACTGGTCGAAGCGGTGAATCATGCGCAGATAAATCAGATATCGATTCCTCTGCCCGCTGCTGCTATTCCGTTTAAGCAGCCCTATGGTGGCAGCTATCAGTACTATTCCGGTCAGGGGCACCTTATCAATAATGCCGCCTCATTCGAGGTCGACCTCCCAAGTACAACCCCCCTTACCCTGAAGATGAAGGCACACTGGAACATTGAGCTTGATTATGATTACGCTCAGGTGATGGTCGACGGTGTCGTCATTGCCGGTAATCACACTAAGGCGAGCAACACCATCAACGGGGCCAGAAATATCATCACCGGCACCTCGGCCGATATTGCGGGTGCAGAGGGACCCGATAACTGGGTCGATCTTGAGTATGATCTCAGTGCCTATGCCGGTCGAACCAATGCTCAGATAAGTATCATCTATCGTACCGATGAGGCCGTTGGGGATTACGGACTGGCTATCGATAACCTGGTTATCATGGTGGCAGCCTCACAGGTTTACCTTGATGATGCGGAAACACCGGCCACCATGAATTTAGCCGGTTTTTCCAGAATAGAGAGCGAGCGTCCAGGTGATTCACGTCGTTATATCATTCAGCTACGTAGCCATAACGGTGTGGATGCGGGTTTACCCAGCCACTCTTACGAACCCGGAGTCTTACTCTGGTTAGAGAACTTCAGTTACTCAGATAATAACTCGAGTGAACATGCCGGCGTGGGCTTAATCGGCGTTGTCGATGCCGATCAGAATCTGATCGGCAACAATAGTACAGATATACAGATCCGCGATGCCACATTTAGCATGTTCAATCAGTCGAGCTTTTTCGGCGATGAGCACCTGACCTCAGTCTCTCTGTTCGATGACAACTTGGATTACAGCGCACCACTCAAACCTCAGGCAGGCATATTGCTGCCTGAATTGGGTCTGACTATGGAGGTTGTAGCGCAGAGTAACGACTCGAGTACGGCTACTGTACGCTTGAAATATAGTGAAGGTGTGACCCCTGAGCCTGAGGCGCTTAATGCCTCAATTACCGCTCAGCAAGTGGCGGGAACCGTAAGCTTCAGCGCTGCTGTGAGTGGAGGAGAGGGTAGTTACACTTATGCCTGGGAGTTTGGTGTCATTGGTGCAAGCAGCATGCTGGCAAATCCCACCTACACCTATAGTGAGTCAAATGACTATGCGGTCTCTCTGGTTGTTACCGATAGCGTAGGTGCGACAGCCAGTGATCTGCTGTTAATTAACGTTCAGGTTCCTCCTACCGCGAACTTTAGCTATGTCAGCGATAATCTTAGCATCACACTGAGTAACGCCTCGAGCGCGGGAGTGGGTGAACTCAGCTACCTGTGGAGTTTCGGAGATGGACAGACGAGTACCTCGGTATCGCCCAGCCATACCTATGCGAATGAGGGCAGCTATACGGTCTCGCTTAGGGTGACCGACGAAGCTAACAATGTGAGTACCCACTCTATTTCAGTCACTATGACGGCTGCTGTGGTGACGCCACCAGTGATTCCATCGACAGATTCGGGATCAGGCGGAGGAAGTCTGGGTTGGTTTAGCCTTGCACTAGTCGCGATGTTAGGTTTCAGAAGACGATACAGTTAGCGAGTAGGCTCAGACTTAGAGATAGAGAATGCCCTAGGGGGTGTTTTCTGTTTCTATTCGTCTAGGTCAGTGTCGATGTGATTATAGGTTTTCAATCGCCTGACGGGCTGCGGGCAGGAAGGTCTCACCGACGATAAGCTGCTCGCCTTGATATGAGAAGTAGCGTCGACGCCCCCATAACTCTTGTGTGAGAGGCTGGTGGAGCGATTCGATCAGATCAGCCAGCTTCTGACAAGGGGTGAAGTGCGCGATCTCAATTTTACCCGGTGTAAACTCATTGTTGGTATAAAGCAGTTCACCCAGAGGACGGGTACCGAGATTTAACAGCTCGTTTTTTTTCTTATCCAGCAGGCTACCCGGGATTAAGGTTCGGGCGAAAACCCAGGGTGTTCCATCCAGACAGAGCAGGACTTCGCGGACCCACACCTTGTTCTGATTTGGAAATTCGTTATCGAATGGGACTAATGTTCCCTCACCGAGCACCTTAACTTCAAATTCATCACAGTAAGAGCGTAATTTTTGAGTTAAACTCTCAGATGAAAGTAACCAATCGGTTAAAGGTGATTTGGGCAGGTCGATGGTTTTTTCTGGTGAAAACCACTGAATTGATTCACCATAGGGGAAGCTTAACCTAGTCACACTCATTTAATTCTCGGTACAATACTGGCTGGCAAACTGGTGCAGTCTAGCATGCTGGAATATGATAGTCAGAAAGATCAGCAGGCAATTGTTACACAAGAGTAGGAGTCATTCTTGAAAATTCAAAAATTAGCATCGCTACTGCTTATTTTAGTCGCGACAGTTTTCAGCTTTGGTGCTTATGCCGAAGATGGAGATATTGTAGATAACTATGCCTATTATGGCTTCGAACCCGATCTCATCACCAATTATATCTCTACCGGTAAGAAGATGGGCTTTGTACGTATCGGTATCGAGCTGATGGTGAAAGATCCCGACGACTTGATGGCCCTCGAGCATCATGATCCCCTGTTGCGTGCCGCCATCCTGGAGATCATGGGAAGCCAGACCGCCGATAAAGTTAAGTCGCTGACCGGACGCGAAGAGATCAGACGTGAATGCTATGACACCGTCAATCGTCTTATCGAACGGGAAACCGGCAAGGCCATTATCGTCAACCTGCTTTTCACTAAATACCTCTACGATTAGATTTTTCACCTCCCTCTACTGCTGCCGTTAGTGTCTCGACTGACGGCATAAGATCCCATATGACTAAGCACTCTCAAAAACAGATCAGCCAGAAACAGATCACCAAGAAACAGACCAGCCAGAAGCAGACCAGCCAGAAGCAGACCACTCAGAAGTCAGCCAAGAAGTTCAATCGTAACGCTAAGTCTGAAGCAAACCTCGATACAAGAGGCAAGACCGAAACGACGACTGAGAAGAAAGGTCTCCATGAGCGAAACCTGCACAGGGATGGTTATGACTTTGAAAAGTTGATTGAGGCGACTCCGGCGTTAAAGCCTTATGTCAGGCCGAATCCTTACGGTAACCTTTCGATAGACTTTTCGGATCCTCTTGCCGTTAAGGCGCTGAACCTGGCCCTGTTGCAACTTCACTATCAGATTGAATATTGGGATATTCCAACAGGGTTTCTCTGTCCTCCTATCCCAGGTCGAGTCGACTATCTTCACTATATTGCCGATCTGTTGGCCGGAGTTGATTCGAACATTCTTGAGAATAAAAGTGATGGGCCAAAGGCGGGACAAAATGTCCCATACGCTTCTGAGCCAGAATTTTCAGCGCCTAAGCAAAAGCATAAGTCTCAGAAAAAAATGAAGATTAATGCCCTGGATATCGGTACCGGCGCCAACGGCATCTACCCGATACTCGGCATTCAAGCCTACGGCTGGCGATTTGTCGCCAGCGATGTGGATCCGCTGTCGATAGAGAACGTCAATCGGATCATCGAACGAAACCAGGGCTTACAGGGCAAGTTAAAGACACGGCTACAAACCGATCATCAAAAAGTGTTCCATGGCATCATTCATACCGATGATAGATTCGATATCACCCTCTGTAATCCGCCATTTCACGGGTCTCTGAGTGAGGCGAGCGAAGGTAGCCTTCGTAAGGTGAAGAACTTAGCCGCTAACCGGGCGGCGAAAGGCCATAAGAGTGAGCCTGCAGTGAGTAAGGCTAAATCTGACGCCAACGAGCTTAACTTCGGTGGCCAGAAGGCCGAGCTTTGGTGTGAGGGCGGCGAGAAACAGTTCCTCGCTAATATGATCCACGAGAGTAAAGATTTTGCCACCCAGTGTTTGTGGTTCACCAGCCTGGTATCGAAGAAGGAAAACCTGCAGCCCTGCTACGCCGCACTGGAAAAGGCGGGGGCGGTAACGGTGAAGACCCTGGATATGGCGCAGGGCAATAAGCTTACCCGAGTTTTGGCTTGGAGTTTTTTGACTCCATCACAAAGAGTGTTGTGGGCTAAATACCGTAGTTAAGAGTCGCTCTTAACCTTTGAGCGGTTTATTTATTCAGGCTTCGCCTGCCCCTTATCGTTAGACTTCGTCTAACAACTAAAGTCGTGGGTCTTCCACCCACACCCGACCAAAAGGGGCTGTACGGCCTCGCCCCTCTTGGAACTCCCCTACCGCCCCGGCGAAGTTGTGATCCTTCGGTCTTTCTTGAAAATAGCTAACGTTTCCGATGGGGCATCCATGCCCCCCGAAAACTAGCCCCACATCCGTGCGGGACTCACGCTATTTTCTACGACACCCTCCGGCAACTTCCAACGGGGAACCATCGTATCTGGTGAATTACAGAGTATGCCAAGTCTTATGATATTTATGAGGGGATATTGGAGACTCTTCAAACGACAAACTGAGTTAGATCAATCTTTGTTCATATGTCGTGTAATAGCCATGACTCTATCCTTGTGGGTAACTGCTAACTACAGTAGATTCAATTAGATACTACGTGTGGCTTTACCAGATGATTGGTTTGATAATTGTGCATTAAGTACCTGTTATGTGCTCAGGGCATTCAAAATTCGAGATAATGGCTCATGGAAAAAGAAGAGAAGTATTTAGGATTTCTAAAGTATGAAGGTGATCTTGTCTGTGATGGAGTCATGGATGCGAGAAAGTCTGCTCAGGCTTTATTAGGTTTTGATGAGGCCATAAGGTTTTTTGTTGGACAGCAAGCACCTGAATTAAGGAAGAATGATTTTGAGTTTCCCGTACGCATAAAGAAAGGTTCTTGGGAAATAGCTGTTCCAGAATTTATTGAATTAGTAAAACTTGGTAGTGGAGCTATTGGTACTGCATACGGAGTTAAAGCTGCACAAAAAATGGCTGAACGAGACTTTGAAAATTTCGGTTTTAAGGATATTTTTAAAACATCAATTACAGCAATTCAATGGGTCATTAGAATAGGTAAGCATCTAGGAAGTGTAACGGTTAAGAAGTTTGAGTCTGTTGATTTTAAAGATAACAATGAGCTTATTGGGATAAAAAATTCGGAAGGGGAAATTTTATATGTCCCAAAATCATATTTCGATTTATATGTGTCTTCTGCGCCAAAACTTTTAGAAAATGTAGCTATGTTAGTGGAGGATGATCGGAAGCTATCAATAGGTGTTTTTGAGGATGGGGCTTTCATAGAGGAAAAACTGACTCGAAAATATCGGGAGATATTCACTCATGAGGAAGAAGAAACTGAAGATGAGCTATTTCCTGAACTAGTACATGGGCAAAACGTAGTGTTAGAAGGAGAGTTAACACGCGGAAATGAAATGTCTAATACAATGGGGTTTGGATATAAAGGTCACATACTTACATGTAACCCTGAGTCAGGGAGTATTGTAAATTATAAGCCTGCTCTCTTTTTGCAGTGCCGAATTCATGGCTTTATTTCTAGGTTAGACTCAAAAGGTAGACTGGGTTCAAGACGCCCTAAAATAATTTTTTCGCATATTGAGCCAATTGAAAATCAAAATACTCAACCGAGTCTATTTTAATATCGCTAAAAATTAGATGGTTAGCAATCTTAATTGTGCTGTGCGTCACCACTTTTAGTATCGAATAACTTAAATCGAAGAGATTGATAACTCGGTGTAGATGCGGCTGCTAGCTCCGGCGGCATGGTGAGGTATCACGAAGTGATACTCTTCGAACGAGAGGCAAGGATGCCGAACTGGCTTTTAAACATGGAGGTTGTTTGCCGCCGTCGAGGCTATAGGGATATACTTGTGCC